>Ga0247723_1002260_pt1 | contig 10395 bp, 18 predicted proteins | sample MSEWelMarce5H_FC_FD_189079 | JGI IMG/M metagenome (GOLD analysis project Ga0247723, IMG submission 189079) | Subsurface sediment microbial communities from gas well in West Virginia, United States - MSEEL Well Study Marcellus 5H_FC | ecosystem: Environmental > Terrestrial > Deep subsurface >...
GCGCCGTACTCAGTGTTTTGTTTGTCTACACCAGGTTTGAGGACAATTCGTGCAAGTGCCATGGCTTATCTAAATCCTGCGGTTTTCTTTGCAATCTTCTTTGGTTGAGCCACAAACTGCTTTCCTGCCGCCTTGCCCTTGCGTTTGGCCTTGGTCGTGGCCGCATATTCAGCAGGGGACAAAGACTTGATAGCTGCTTCAGGGAGATACCTCTCCCCTGTTTTTGACGAAGGCTTCCCCGACTTAGTGCGCCACTTCTGGTCGCCCCAGTTTTTAAGGGATTGCTGTGGGGCTTTCAATCTCGGTAGCCTCCGCCTGCCGCCTTGTACTTCTTAGCCACAAGCTGGGCTTTCCTGGCCGACCACTCTCCCGCTCCTGTGCCTTGTGTCGCGGCGGCTTTTACCTGAGACACGATCTTCTTGCGCAGAGTAGGCTTTGTGTAGTTGCCCGCAGCGTTGACAGTGGATTTTTTGGTTTTTGCTTTCATATCAGCCCACATTTCTCTCAAAGTGAGGGCAATCAACGAGAGACTTGAAGTTTCCGCCCCAGCGGTTTTTAGGATGCAGGGTCTCCCAATACGCACCCAAAGGCGCAAGGATTGCCTTATCCCAGATGATTTTCCCGTCTTTGAAAAAGTTCAAATCTATGGCGCACCGCTTTAGATGGATGGAATTCATTGTCTTTGAGCGACCCGTCTTGAAATAGATTGCTTGCTGTTCAGGTGTACGGGCAAGTTCCCCGCCGGTCACCACAAACCCCTGGTCTGTAGCATATTGGATTAGCTTGCACATGTCCAGCAGGAATGCGGCTTGTTCTGTGTTTAGGCTCATTTCTTCCTCATTTCTGCCAACTTCTCGACTGTGCGACCGCCAAAGTAAGCGCCCATGATCAACATTCCCCAGTTTCCAAGAAGGGTGACATAGGACTCATTGGCGTTGTAGCCAAAGGCTGACATCATGGCAAACAGGAAATAACCCAAGAAGATGGCTATTAGGCTCATAGGGCGAATGTTTTTGGACAGCCAAGAGTCACTGCTCATGTCGGCTTCCCAGCGATCTGTGATGTTGTCGGCATCGTTCTGAGCGGCGGCGGCTAAAACTTTCATTTCTTCCAGTTCCATCTTGGCTTTTTCAATGCCAAGCTCAAGCAAACGCTCTTCGTGTTCGTATTGAAGCTGGCGCAAATTACTGACATCTTCTGCGGTTGGATTGTCAGGAATCTTTACGCCAAGCGTTTTCTCAACGACTTCTTTGCCCTTGGCTTGGATAGCGGACGACAGTAGCCCCAAACCGTTTTCGGCAAGGCTTCCAAGGAGGGATGCAACTATTGGAATCATTTATCTTCCTTTTTAAATGTGGTTTTCATTCCCGCCCTATCTTCCAAAATGGCAATGTGTAGGCGATTGACCTGAATATCATCCCTGTTCTTTTGGATTTCTTTTTCCAAGTCTTGGCGCAACTTTTCCCTTGCCAATTCTGCGCCTGTATTGCTGGCCTGCTTATTGTCCGAAGTCACCACCAAACTGATTTTGCTGTTGAGGATAGTTACTTCATGCGATAGATTGGACAATGCCGACATAAGGTAAACCACGCACGAAAACAATAAAGGCAATAAAGCAAATGTGATTTTCTCAACCAAAGCGCTTTTGGTTTCCATAGCTTGGATTTTTTCTTCACTCATTTTTCTTCCTTACGTTTCTGTTGTTCAACTTCTCTGCGTACTTTTTCCATCTTCTCAATCTGCTGTTTGGCTTCATGCTTCATTTGAAGCACATCCATGTACAGCATCCCAAGCAACGGCAACAACACAACTACAAGCAAGCAAGCGGAAATCCAACCCATCACTAACTCCCAGTCCTGTTTAAGAGGACTAGGAGGAGCCACATATATAGGAGGAAAAGAAAAGTCGCCAGCAGGTACGCCTGCCTTTCTCTTAGGAGCCGCTCCTCTTCCTTGCGTTGCCATGATTCATCATCCCGCTTCTTCCTTGCTTTGTCCTGCTCTATCTTGATGACATCCCGCATATCAAACACTTTGCTATACAAAGCCCCCATTTCTTTAGGAGCGCCGTACACCATCGCCTCTCTTATCTCCACCTCCAACGCCGCCATCTGGTCTTGAGCCATTACCCGCTTCAAGGCGGCTTCCATCAGGTTAGCGTCAGGATCGTAGACTGTCTTGCTCTTCTCTTCCTCTTCCCTTATGTGGTCAGCAAGCTGTTCTTGCAACTTGAAGAAAGTAGAAAGCTGAGTAACGATGTCTGCCATGACTTGGGTTTCGTCAACGGCAACGTAGGCTTCCTTCTTTTTCGCCACAGGCTGGGGGCTTGAGGTGGGCGCTGATCCGAAGAGCTTTGCCCAGAATCCTCTGACTGCTTTGACATCTGAAGCAACTTCATCAACAGTCTTCTTGATCTCCATGAAAGACGTTTTAGCGTCTTTGTAAAGTTTGCACCCTTCTTTGATTGCAGAAACGCAAGCGTTAGCGGCAAAGAGGATGGTGATTGGGTCAATTTATAGCCCCAATAGTTTTTTGACAAAGTCGGCGGCAACGCCCGGCCCGAACAACACCAAAACAATCACCGCATACAGCAGGTACTCAATTTTGGTCATGCGTTTGGAGCCGTCGTCAAAACGCGCTTGGATGCCCTCGTACCGTTGGGCGCAAATTGCCTCGTGAACGCTCAGGCGCTTGTCAGTCTCGTTAGCAAGTTCGTGAATCTCTGCCATGACTATTCACCTGTAGGGGCCTGCTGAGATTGTTCCTTCGCTTCCTTTTGGATAGCCTCTATGACCTGAAAGACTTCGGTGTATGGGCGTGTTCCAAGGTATTGCAGGATGGCGTTTACCAAGTTGGTTGAGAGTTTGATGTCGTTCATACTTGTGTTCCTGTAGATGGTGTTGTTGGCGCTGGTGCTTCCAGTGCAGTGATGCGGGTTGTAAGGGATTGGATGAGTGCTTGTTGCTCTTGAATAGCTTTACCAAGGAAGCCAATTAAAGCGTTGTAATCAACAGTTTTATAGTCTTCATCACTTAGACCATTGTTAACGTATTTTGAGAAAGAAGATATTGATTGCAGTTGTTGAGCAGTTACACCAGCACTTGAATTCCCGCTTTCCTTGTAATCAAAAGAAACAAAATTAACTTCCATTACAGAAGATAAAGCATTTTCAATAGGAGTTACATTTTCTTTCCAACGAGAATCAGATAGTGCAGTACCACTAAAAGTTATTGTTGAACCATTTGTTGAAATATTACCAACAACACCACCAGCATAACGAAATTCTTGAATTTGTCCTGTGCTTGTCATCCTGTTTAAAATTACACAATTATCGCCCGATGTGGCGACATCAAAACTTGAGTTAACACGATAACAAACACCATTACCAGAGGTGTTGTTAAACAGCGTTGTGTCTGTTGTTCCAACAGTAAAGCTACCGCCATTGGGTTGAACAAATAAGTTTTGGTACGCCGTTCCTACTTTAGTTGCTTGAATAAACGCTTGGTCAGTAGAGGTGTTATATCCAAGTAACAATCTTTGATTTGTGTCTGTTCCACTTATTATTAATTGTGCAAGGTCATTTGAATAAGATGTTTGCTGTGCAACTACTTGAAGTTTTGATACTGGCGAACTCGCACCAATCCCCACATTAGCGCCGCCAAGTTGCATAACAATATCACCGACATTGCCTGCACTGGTTAATCCTTGAAAAGATGGCACAGCATAGTTTGTTTGCGCCCACCATACACCTGCTTGTGAACCATTTACCCAACCAAAATACTGGTCACTACGACCACGAATAGTTCCATTTACATCCAACTTAAATGCGGGCGTAACACCAATCCCCACATTACCAGAACTATCAATTCGCATAGACTCAACACCACCTTCAGCAAAAGCAATGGTGTCAGCGGCAGGAAAGAAGATACCTGTGTTTGCATCTGTTCCCCTGATAGCAGGGGTTGCGGCACTACCATCAACATCGGATAGGCCGTCTGTGCCTGAAAGAATTAGTGACATGGTTATGCTCCAACAGTTCTGCTTGCTTCCACTTGAGCCTGATAAGCGGCAATAACTTCAGGTGTCCAAGCCACGTTGCAGATTGCTACTACATTAGCAGGGACACCTGTGAGGTCTTGTGCTGGTGTAAGGCTTGAGCGGTGGTAGGTCTTGCTTAACTCGTTGCCGTCTTCCATGATGCGTGTTGCCTCACGGTATAGAACGATGCCGTTCTCGGTGACGGTGATTTGGTCAATGCTGGTTGTTTTGGTGAGTGACATTTTGATTCCTTTTGATTAAGATGCGTGATAACAGCCAGAAAAAATTACATAAGTACCGTTTTGAAATACACCATAACCATCTTGAACGGTGTTTGCCACCGCTGTTGTTGCTATGGTGTTTGAAGTGGCACTACCAGCAGGAACATAAAATGCTAAGTACGCCAGACTACCCACGGTAGAAGACCAATAAGCAACCGCAAGCGTATTTCTTGGGCCTACGCTACAGGTGAATGGAAATCCGCTCATTTGGCTGGTGCTACCCGTTCCCAAAGTCGTAACTTGCAGGATTCCTGACACATATACTAAACCACCTACTTTTTTATAACTACCCGCTTGCTGTGCGTATGTTGAAGTACCGCCAAGAGTAGGAGTAAAAGTCCCCTCCTCATAATCATCCAGCGTGTTTACGTCAGTTGATGCTGATTGAGTTGCGGGGAAGGTGATGCCTGTGCCGTTTGCAGATGTTGAGCCACCAGCCAAGATAACGGCTTTGGTTGTTGCGCTCAAACGCAGGGACTCAGTGCCTCCTGTGTGGAAGGTCATGGGGAGGTATGTGCCTGTTCCAGTAATATCTGACCTAATATCAGCGGTAGCATTGGTAACAATACCAATCAATAGCCTTGAAGCATTTGTTGGGTCAGAATTGCCGTAAGCGTTAAAAACGGCTGTTGTACCAGTTCCGTTTGGTAATATGGCAACGCTAGTATTGCCGTTTGTGGTGCTAGTCTGAAAAGCAACACGATTTGTAAGGGTGGCATTACTAAAGTCACCAGTGATGCGTTGTGCAGTACCAGCAAAATTTACGTTTTGGTTTGAGCCAATGGAGATTGCCGTTGTCCCCGCAGTTTGAAGCGCCAACACGCCGCTGGTGTCAGCAGTGGTAACAATTCCAGCACTCAAAGATGCATTTATGGTCGATGTCATTGTGTGTTCTCCTCATCTGCGGGAAGTGATGTGTTGCCCTCTGCAAGCCATGCAAGATAGGCTTGGTAGTTTGGGTCTGTGTCAACTTTTAGCATTGAAGTTACAGAGCCATCTTCATTTGTTTTGATGATGACATCGTTTCCAGTTGGACTTTTGGATAATTTATACATCACAGTTCCATCCCTTCAAACCCTAAAAATGTTGTTGCATCTGCATTACCGAGCCACCTATATGTGTAATATGCTGTAAAGCCAGTACCGAGGACATAAGTAAGAACTTCATCCACCGCAGACCTATCTAAAGTCATATTGGTACTAATTGTTCCGCCTGAAATTGATGGAGCAGAGCCTCCTAATGTAATTGACGTTGGGGCTACTCTTGCTCTGACTGGAAGCTGAATACACCCAGACAAATTAGTTGTTGATGTTGCATTCATAAGCACCATTGGAAGAAATGAGCCACCAAGTGTTGATCCACATAATTTCCAATAGTATCTTTGGCAAAGTTGCATCTCAGTCCCATAAGGTCTGTAATCAAAGCTCGTTGCTGTTGAGCCTTTTTCAAGCTGTACGCCTGTAATGTAGAAAGTAGCGCCGTTTGTGCCGACCACTGATGTTGCGCCTGTGGGTGCTGTTATAAAACTAGTCCCAGTCCATGCTCCAGCAGTAGCCGAATAAGTAGCGCCAGTACCAAGATTGAAGTTAATTCGTAGTCCAACGCCATTGTTGGTCAACCATGTTCCGCTTGTATCGCCAGCAACAGTAATGGTTTTTTGCTCCCATGTGTTTGCTGAATTGATTGTGAAGCTGAATGGATAGTTTCTTGATGCACCATTATTTGAAAGTGCGCCACCAAATAGTCCAGTCAAACTTGAACGAACCCAAAAGGAAATTGTGATTGATGCCGCATTTGCAGTACCCCAAGCAAGGTCGGCAATGTTGTAGCCTTCAATGGTTTGAGAGATAAAGAATTGGTCTGTTGTTGTAATTGAATACGCCGAAGAAGAAGTAACTCCGAGATAGTTTGTAAATCCAGCCGCAACTCTTACCGCAAAACCAGCCTCAGTTGTACTTGGTGTTTGTTGAACAGTGTATTTGCTAACTTGTGAGAGGTATCCAAGCCATCTGTCTAATGTGTACGCCGAGGCAGACATACTATAAACAGCCCCCGCATTCCTCTGGTCAATCACCATTGCACCATTGATGATGCGGTTCTTGAATCCGTAGTAGCCAGTTGAAGTTCCAGTGCCACCATAAGCTTCGGCAACAGTACCTGAAGAAATTGCGCTACCACTTACACCTGTTGAAGACGCTGTAGTCAGCATAGTCCCGCTTGTAGCTGGCAAAGTCACAGTCACCGTACCCGCTACCGCAGGCGCAGATAGCGTTACAGCCCCACTCGTATTTCCATTTACAACAATATCTGCCATAATTTTTCCTTATTGAACGACCCAGCGTGAGCCGCTGGAAACAGTAACTGATTGACCTGAAGCCACCGTGACTGGCCCCGCTGACATTCCTGAATACCCTGCCGCAATCGTGTAGCTTGTCGCAACGGTTTGGCTGTTGACCACAATACCATTCAATGCAACAGGGACTGATGCCTGAAACTCGCCTGTGCTTGGCTTGTACAACAGCTTGGCGTTTCCTGTGTATAAAGTAGATGCAGTGCCTGATGTAGCCGCCGCAAACAAGGGGTAAACATTAGTTGCTGTACTTGTGTCGTTGCTCAGGGCGGCACCACCCACGGAAGCCCATGTAGTGCCGTTGTAGCCTTCAAACTCAGTCGTAGTGGTATTGAAGCGCAACATACCGCTTGCTGGTGTAGGACGCTGTCCAGTGGTTCCCTTGCTGATGCTTAATGCACCAGTTGATGAGAATGTTGAGTCCAACGTAGCTGTCAATGCGCCAGTCACCGCGACCGTGCCAGTCACAGCCAAAGACGTGCCATTCCAAGTAAGGTTGGCAGAGCCACCCAGAACGCCTGAGTTATTAAATTGGACCTGAGTGTTTGAACCTGCTGCATTTGCAATCGTTGAACTGGTCTTGATAAAGTCAACGCCGTTCCAAGCGCAAACAGCAGACTCCCCTGCAATGATCGTGACACCGGTTGTTGGACCAACGCCCACCAGCTTGATGGATTGCGTGCTGGTCGTCTTGTTGATGACTACATAGGCCTTTGACTGCGCTGGCGCAGTGATGGTTCGCAGGGTTGTTCCACCTGCCGTCCACAAAATAATCGCCTGCCGGGCCTGGTTTGCAGCCCCGGAAGTCGTTGTCAGGGTTACGTCTGCATCGGAACTAAGTGTGGTAGTACCGGCTACGGCCGTGTCTAAAAGACCAGTAATCTGGTCGTTGACTGCTGTTCCCCAGGTATTGGCTTCCGTTCCCGTAACGGGTTGGGCTAGGCCAAGAAGGGTGGTGTAATTAATTGTCATCTTGTTTTCCTCATGCCGCTATGCGCGTCCACACATTTGTCTGTGCATCATTAACTTGGACCCAACCAGGAGACTGTGAATCATTGACATTTTGCCAGTTAACTGATTGGCTGTCATCCACAATTGTCCAAACCAAAAGGCTGCCAACCTGGCCAACCCCCTGTACGCCCGTGACGTTGACCCCAACGCCAGTTCCCACCGATACCGACCCAACGCTGCCCGTGGCCGAGAGGCCCACAACCGTGACAACTTGCACGGTTTCGACCACAACGCTTCCGACCGACCCTGTTGATCCAACTCCGGTGAGCGAGACATTGGCGTCTCCAGCAAAGTCAACCGATCCAACCTGGCCAGTCGCCTCCACCCCTGTCGCAAAGACATCAGCATTCGCAGCAACCGTGGTTGCCCCGACAAAGCCTGTGGCCTCAACGCCTGTGAGGACGACACTTGCTGTGATGCTGACAGAAACCGACCCAACTTGACCTGTTCCAGATACCCCTGTGAGCGATACATTGGCGTCACCCGTGACTGTTGCCGCCCCGACAAAACCTGTGGCAGACACGCCTGTGAGCGATACGTTGGCATCTGCATTGACCGTGACGGAACCAACCTGTCCTGTTGCTTGTACGCCGGTGACATCAACGTTTGCATCGCCTGTGACAGTGGCCGTACCAACAAAGCCTGTGGCTGAAACGCCTGTAAGTGTGACATTCGCGTCTGCCGTAACGGTAACTGCGCCAATTTGGCCTGTTGCAGAGACACCAGTGACACTGACATTGGCGTCCGCTGTTGCTGTGACCGTACCGACCTGTCCTGTTGCAGACAGCGTGACCGCACCCTCACCCCATGGGGCCTCACCCCAGGCTTGACTGCCAAATCCACCAAGTGCAATCCGTACATCGGCCACTTACGCCTCTTAGGCAATACGAAGTATTGCGTTTGTCGCGTCAGCAGTTGGGAAGATGATGGTGAAAGTGCCCGCACTAGAACTCTTTGAGCCACCAAAATCAAGAATACATACCGAAGGGTCACCTGCGGCACTGTCGTTGTAAATCATCGCTCCAAAGGCCGTTATCGTGGCACTGGTGAACGACAAATCAGCGAAGTCTGTGAAAGCAGTCGTACCAGAAGACGTTGGAGTCACGTTTGTCAACGCGCCGCCGCCGGCCGAGTATGTGCCTGATGCAGATACCTCATTGGTAGCAGTGTATGCAGTTGTTGCCGCTGTAAAAGAGGCACTATTGTCATACATTGCCAGCTTGAAAGTGTTTCCAGTGCCGGTCGTGAAGTTGTGTACGCCCTTCATCAGCTCCACTTTGAAGCTGGTACACATGAAATTTCCTGAAAATGCCATTTTTAATCTCCTAACAAATGAACGAGGTTGGAATGTCCTGCTTCACGCAGGCGGATTGCGATAGTTGCCCTATCTTGGTTTACCGCTTCTTCAAGATAGGCCTTAATAACGGACCGCACAGCGCCCCGAAAAGCCACGGCCTGTTCTCGAATTGCTGGATGTGACTCACTTCCAACGTAAATAATCTTCTCAATAGCCCGGTCGGCCAACTCGTCAGGAGTCCAGCCACGTCCATTGGTGGTAGCGACGCTTACGCCGCTTAATAACACAGGGGATTGGGTTCCTATCATGGTCCAGGTGTCTCCGATTTAAGTTGAACACGTACCATGCCATCACGATACTCATCACGACGGCGACGGCCTTGTTGCTCGATGCCAAGCCCTTGAAGAGCTTGTTTGTAGCTTGCATCAAAGGTGGCCATCATGTCAGGTGGTCCTTTGGTATAGCTATACGCTTGGATCAAACAGGCATAGAACAACGCCTCTGGAGCATTTGTACTGATCCATGTCGTAGTATTCGTCGAAGAAAGCTGTGGAGGACGATAGATATAGCCCATTTCCGCAACAAACGCAGCGTTTGGAGTGGGGGCAATATAAAAAGTGTTCTGGTCCCACACGGAATAGTATTTTGGAATCCCTGTTGTGGCACCGTTTGGCCAATACTCTTTCATGAAGGACGTATCGCGAAAGTCCAAAAAGATTTGGTCCGTGCCAGAGGTGATCATCAAGTAGCGATGAGTCAAGATATCACTGGGAGCAGACAAAAACTTGTTGCCACTGGTCATATTTCCGGTCACTTCAAGCTTAAAGACATCCAAATCGATGTCTCTCAAAATTCTGTTTTCTGCAAAAGTAATGAACGTGTTTATTACCGCCGGAGTAAAGACGTTCGCGTCCACTTCGGTGTAATTTCTTATGTTTGTTACAAGTTCATCGTATGTCATGATGTTTGCACCGTTACAGAGCCAACCACTCCTTGAGCAATCAAGGCCTTATCCTCTATGTAGGGACGCATGTCATTGGTGTTTCTCGCCGTTCCAAAACTCTGAAAAGCCGAAAAGCCTGGTGCACCTACAAAGACAGATACAGGTTCAATTCTATCTGGCCTTGGCTCATAAAGGGCGATTGCATCGCCTCTATATTTCAAAGGCTCAAGCTGTGGTTCCTTGGGCTCGTAATCGTCCGGGCAAACCTTAAATCCACGCCAGTTCTTGCGAAGCACGTTGTATTCATATCGCTGGCCGCAGTAATCACACAGGCCATATGAAAATTTACCTGTTGCGAAGGCCATGCGTTACACCCCTAAGTCAGGAACGAAGTTAACGCTGGCAGTATCTCTGTCTTCCATCGCGGCGCGCAAGAAATCTTCTTCGTAAATAGTCTTGAGCGCGCCTGTGCGCTC
>Ga0247723_1002261_pt1 | contig 10395 bp, 6 predicted proteins | sample MSEWelMarce5H_FC_FD_189079 | JGI IMG/M metagenome (GOLD analysis project Ga0247723, IMG submission 189079) | Subsurface sediment microbial communities from gas well in West Virginia, United States - MSEEL Well Study Marcellus 5H_FC | ecosystem: Environmental > Terrestrial > Deep subsurface > Rock...
TAAAAAATCTATATAGATTTAGTACGCGGCTGAGATCAATCCAGGGTAATCTAGAGAGCCTCTTGTGTTTCCGCTATCGGCAGCAAGCTCGGCAGAGTCAAGCTGAACAGGAACCTGTCTGGAGCCTCCAGCGCCCTGGCTTAGTGATACCGCTTCGCCGCCTCTTATTGTTGATACATATTCGCATTTAACGTTTGCTGTCTGAGCAATAACGTAATCTTGTGCAGTAAATGTAGTTGAAAGTGACTCAAACCAGCAATTGTGATAAGTTTCTATAATTGCATTATCCCCTGTTCCAGTTGTCTGATCTATTACCACAATATCAAAAGGAATTCTTTGTGACTGTAGGTTTCTAAATCCTCTAGAAAAAGCTTCTGGAAGAGAAATGCCGTCAAAATAAATTCTATTTATATTTAAACTAACTTTGTTTGCAGAGCTTGGAACAAGCTCAATTATACCGTCAGTTCCGACTTCAGTAATATCTTTTATACCTCTGTTTTGAGTTATGCCGAAAGACTGTATTGCGCCAACTGGCTCGTTATTAACCATGACGATTATCTGAGTAGAAAGAGAAGTTCTGGTTGTTGAGTCTAAGGTTGACCCTGACTTTGGATATGCTGGCATTTATAAATCCTTAAATATAAGTATCTTCTACTTTAAATAGAAAATTAATAGATTTTTCTATAACCGTATTTATTTTACAAATACCAAATGCTATGGGGCAGGAACCCCATAGCAATATCTTTAAATAATATTTTTCATATTTATTTAAAGTATTTATTATATACCAACCTCTATATCTATAAAGACGTAGTTCAAAGGATATGATGGAGTAAATCTTAGGAAGACGTTCCACTGCCTTGGATCAACCTTGTCTCTTTCAACTCTTACGTTCTGGAATCCAGTGATCAAACCCTGGCTTACTAATGCTGACAATACAGTTCTTACTCTTGCATTCATAAGTCCTTGTGTATTTTGGTCCTCCACTGTTCCAACGAATCCTAGCAAGCTTGTTCTAAGGACAGACTTGACTCTGTCTCTTATAAACATGATTGAAATTTCTTCGTCCTCAACGAATCCTGATCCGCTGCATGTTCTTCCTGCCAGAATTCTTCCTCCACCAGTTACAGGCTGAACTACTGTTGCGCCGACTGCACCAAGCTCATTAAGTGACAATGTTTTAAATTGTCTATCTCTTGTTATGGTGAATCCTGATAGCTCCTTAAATGTAAGTGGTATTGCGACATTCTGTGTTGCAGATGTAAGGCCCGCCGCTGCCGCTGCCATATAGAATCCGTGAACAAATTGATTTGATCCGTTTACCTGAGTAACGATTCTATCTGGATAGAAGTAAACCGCTCTGTTTGAAGTGTAGTTATCTGAAAGCTTATAATTGCTTAAATCTTCAGTATTTCCATTCAAAACTTCTTCTACGTCATCACCTTGGACACCCTCTAGAACACCAATATCTTCTATAGCAATCTCCTCTCTTCCTACAAGAGCGTTTACAGTTATTCCTTCCTGCGCTCCGAAGAAGCAAAGCCTTTCTTTTCTGTTTGCTATAGTGCTCATAGCTTCACAGTGTCTTACTGATGCTCTAAATATTGATGATATGGTTTGTGTTGGGAGAGGAACTAAGATTTGGAATTCAACGGCCTCAAGAGCTTCTAGTGCTTCAAACCAATTTACATCAAAGAATGAAGCGTCTCTTTCATCTATGTACGAAACCCTTATTCCGTCGCCTTTTCTTATTGTTCCGCTTGATATTAAGTCTTTGTTAAGCAGTATCTTTGTAGATACATTTGTTGTATCCGCTGTATCTTTTATAAAGAAAACTGCATTAGATGAGTTGCTATAAATTGCATCATTGTCGTCATTATTTGCAACTACATAAACTGTGTTGTTGTTTATAACTTCTTCAATAACAAGCTCAACTGTTGGTTCGGTAACGATTCCGAATAGTTGTTCGGATACATCGCTTGCGGTAGAATAAGTAGTTCCGGCAGAATCCTCTAGAGACTGAATAACAATTATTCTTCCCTTGTCTTCTGATGAGAAATCAACATCAAATGATGTGAAATATCCGCTAGATTTATCTAGCGATCCAGATGTACCCTGAGCAGTTATTCTTGTTGATGTATTTACAACGGTATATGAGTAAGAATAATCAGAGCTTGTTACAAAGGTATTTTGTCCAACTTCATTATCAAATTGTGAATTGTAAAAAGGAACTTTATTTGGGAAGATCTGAGTTTCTTTTCCAGCTCTTCTTATAAAGAAGTTTACGCTTGTATTTGCATCAGGTCTGCCTGCAATTAAACCCGATCTTGGTGAAGGTATAAGCAGAGTTAGATCATCTAATTCACAATCGCCAGCAACTCCATTACAGGCTGGGAATCCGCTTGTAGTAGATGTTTTTTGTTCAAAGAGAGTTATAGAGGTTCTTCTTGGTATTGAAGGCTTACACTGTATAGCAAATACTCCTGGTGCGCCATTCTGGAAAGCAAGCTGAGCACCTAGAGCAAGTGTATTTGTTGTGCTTGGGCTTCCGTGCTTCTCATAAAGATCTCTTGCGCTTGTAAAAAACTCTGGATCATTTAGATTCTGTTCAGCTATGTAGCTTACTTCAAGTCTATCTCCAGCCTTAAGAACCCTTGATTTTACATCAATAAAGAATTTGTCACCAACTTCAAATGGTGTTGTTCCTGGCGCAATACCCATTAATATTACGGAGTTTGTTTCCAACAGAGCAAATGTTAGTGCTATTTCTGCTATACCTTCTGCCGGAACCGCTGATGCTGATAGCTCCGGAAAGGAGGTGGAAGGATCCTCAAATCTTGATACCCTAACTCTTCTTGTTGAGGTTACGGCTGTAATTACATATCTTCCGACCGATTCTCCTGAACATATGAGAAGAATTTTGCCAACGTCTCTTGTTGTAAATGATCCGTCTCCATCATCATATAATGCGGAATAATCCTGAATAAATAGGTTTGTTGCCCTTATTTTCCATGCAACACCACCTGGGGTAACTTCCGAAGGAAGAGTATCGCTCTGTACAGTTACTGTTGTTGTGTTGGTTCCGCTATCATAATCTATTTTTGATATTCTTGCAAAATATTCGGAATAACCATCCTCAAGACAGAAGAAGTCACCGACTAAAGCCTGACCCTCTCCGGAAAGATTTCCTGTAAAAGAAAATTCAGTTGTTGTCTCTGTTGTTAAGTCACCGGAAATTACTTCTGGTGAGGCTAGACCAAAATCCAGATCATTCTGAGCAACTATAAATCCATCAGAAACTGGATTTAGACTTCCCGATACTGCTCCGTTATTTCCTTCGAAATAAGTATCGTGAAATAGTGCTGGCTGGCCGCTTGAGTCTTTTATCTGGCCTGATATCTGACCTGATAGAGTGAATGTAGATAATCCTGGAACTGGACTTCCTGACGAATCTCTTATAACCGAGATACATCTTGCTGTCCATCTCTCCTGAGGAGCGTTTGGATCTATAACAGATATCAGCTTAAAGTCTCCGCATTCTCCGTCTGCAATTACTCCATTTCCAACGTTATTTGATGATGCTGAATAGTTTTTACCATCCTGATCACCTATACTTGCGCCCTGAAGTTCCAAACATCCGGTATTTGGATCAAGCCTAAAGTCATATCTACCGTCAAAGCTAGACTCGCTTATTTCTGATTCTAAACCAAACATAGATGAGCCGTTTAGGAGAACCTGAGTTCTTCCAGATACGAGAGGATATGATCCTATTGAAAAATATCTTCCATCGCCAGAGCCGGTTGGACTGCAAGAAGAACTTCCATCTTGTCCGCCGCCCGCAGCGGAATCAACTAAAACTTTGCTTGATAAACCCTCACCCATGATACAGGCTAATCTTAGCCCACCAGGAATAGAGACTGCTCTGGATACAACCGCGTCCCTGGCGAATGTGCCTGGCTGAGTGAATCCATTTATACCTGGGATGTTTGCCATATCGATCCTCCGAAATTAAAAAAATTTAACACTTGACTTATATTATTAATAGTAGTAGTAATAGGTATTATATTTTAGTTATATTCAACAAATCATCGTATCTTAATATTGTTGAATTTGCCTCATTACCTTCATATGGAGAAGAAGTTAGGTTTGAATCCATTGAAAATACAATTTTTTCTATTGTATTTTCAATTGGTATCTCAACTCTCCACTCTGATAATGTTTTTATATTTAAACTTTGAGAATAAACATAATCGTTTGCATATTGCTCTGCGCTTTCTCCGCCGATGCTTAAGCTCGATATGAAAAGCCCTGATGCCCTAAGGTCATTCCATAAAACATACTGCAAAGCAATTGAAACTATCTCAACTATTTCCTGCAGCTCTGTATAACTTTCCGAAAAAACTTGAACGTCAAAGCCGAGATCCCAGCGACCCTGGTACACTTTATGTGTAGGTATGCTTATTGGTCTTCTTCCGCCTAAAGAATCTTCAATAAAGTCTTTTCTATATTTAAAAACTCCATCTTGGTTAAATGAGTTTGGCTTGTATGATCCGCCACCATGTTTTATAACAATTGCTGGATAAAACTTTACATCATGTCTGTAAATATCAGATATTAGAATCTTTGTATAATCTTCGGCATCAAGTGCTTTTCCGGTTAAGTCTAAGGTTAGTGGGAACCCATATTCATCTGAGCGATATGTGTATATAGAATCTTTTCTAAATAGGTCCCTTAGAGACTGAATTAATAAATTTTTCGGATGAACTACCGCTACCTGTTGTATTATATTGTTTTCTGAGAAAAAATCAGAAAAAACTCTGTGATCACCATTTGATCCAGTTCCAGGTAGCGCTTGTTCATTTATTGGCATTCTTTTCTCGTTCTCTCAGGTGGATTGGTTTATAACTAAACTTTTCTATCATAAGAGATTGTTCGCAAAAGTTCTTTACTTCTGTCATAATCATGTCTAATGATAATTTATCTGAAAAATCTTCATCTTTCAATGAGATTGTTTTTTTAAACATAAGCTCAATTTTTGTACTTGAATTGCTGTTCTTTGTATCATCGGAAGCAACTACTTCAAGTGATGAGAAGTCATCTATCATAGATACCTTTTTATCTATTTTATTATTAATAAAATTAGCAATACTATCGTTCATATCATAGATTATTTTTGTTCTATTTTTCTTAGGTTGAAATAATTTCACTGTAATCATTATTTTATCTCAAGCTCCTTAGTTTCTTCTTTTAGTTCAAAGGTTCTATTTAGTGCTTTAAAGTTGCCGACAATTATTTCGCAATTAAATTTTCCAGCAGGAAGCCTGCACTCCCAAAAGCCGTCCTTATCTGATGTCAGATCTTTTACAAGATCATTCATGTTATCAAATATTTTTATTCTTGCTCCAGAGACTGGCTTCATTGAAGTTGATTTTATATATCCAAAAACTTTTTTTGATCCAATTAAAAATTTAGGCTGAATGGACTCGGCTCTATTTTCTTGAATAGACTTCCTATCATGCGTTATAGGCATTTTGTCAGGTGCCTCCGCTCTAGGCATAATAATTTCTTTTTTAGCAACTCCTATATTTTCTTGATTTAAAGTTTCTTTTTGAGGAACATCTTGTGTGTTGGTTTTTAGGTTTTTTATTTTATTGTTAAGAAGTTTAACATTATTATCTATAACATCAATTTTTGATTCTAATTTTTTAAGAATAGCTGGAAGAGAATATATTATGTCTAAAGCTGACTTATCTTCTTCTGTCATTAAGAATTCCTTTTAATCATCATTAAGTGCATTATTCACTTCTCTTAGGTTTATCATATTCACACTTGAATATGAATTATATATTAGCTTTCCGGTAATAGGATCTGTTGGCGGACCAGAAATAAGGTTGTCAGCTATATTTGCCGAGCATATAATGTTTTTTATTGTTACATAAGAGGTATCTTCTGTTATAACTTTTATAACACCTACCCCGTTACCCATTTTATTGAAGTAACATCCACTTACAATTACATTTCCAAATGATTTTCTATTAGGAATAGAAAGTGTCTCGTCCGTTGACGACATCACTATAAACCATTCAAATACAAAAGGCGCTACATCAAGCTCTATTTGAGGCCCATAGCACTGAATTCCTTCAAATCTAAAGATTGGTGGATTTTCAAAAAATCCACTTAAATTTCCTATATTTTGAGATATAAAAAACACTGAAGAGGCTCCAGAAAATGAAGAATTTTCTTCAAAAACAAAATCTTTAAATAAGCAACCTCTAACTATATCTGGTGACCTGCTATTAGAGTCTGCTCCTATTAAAAATAGGCATTTTAAAGGGTTGGTATTTAATATATAAAGGGGATTATATTCCTCACCATTTAGCAAACCTCCTGCCCTCTTTAACACTGTTCCCGGTCCAGAACCAACAATATTTATATCTGTATCAACTAAGATAGTCTTGCTTATCTCGTAAACGCCCTCCCTGATGCGTATAGTTGGGCCTCCGGAGGATCTTACTCCGTTCGTCATATAAATTTTCTTATAAAAGGAAGCGTATCTTACCGCGGATTCGATATCTGTAAAGTGGCCTTCGGACTGATCTGTCGCCACAATTATTTCTTTCGAAAATTTATAGTCTATTCTATCTATAAAAAATCTTAGATCAAAAAATTTCTGATCTTCGTCAAGCACAGTTGGAAGTGCAGAGCCATTAATCCTTATAAACCCGATCATCGCGTAGCTTATGCCAGATGTTGATGTTGGTGACTCACCCAAAGAACCTGGGCTTAAAAAGTTTATACATCCTTTGTCTGATATACCAACATAGAAGTCTTCTGATGTATATCTTTTTATGCCGGATTTATAATCTATAGAAAACCTAACTCCGTTTACAATTGCGACGCCGGAAGATACATCAAATGTAACAAAATCACCGGCCTCAGCATCTGATCCGGTTGTTACATTGGATATTAAGCATCCAGATATTATTCCTGTTCCTCTTAGATCATGTCTTGGCTGTTCTATATATTTTTCTATAAATTTTGGAGATATTTGCTTGCTATCTATTGTTCCAAACACTCTTTTATCTATAATATTTGGTATACCTGGAGAGCCATAAAATCCGAATATTCTACCTAGTGTTGGTCCAAATATAAATCTTGATATATGATATATATCCTGCGAAGGCTCAGAAAGGCCGTTCACTGTACATGTTAATATGGATGATGGGGTGCTATCATACTCAACTCTTACAATTATATAACCGTCGTTTGTAGGAGATCTTAACTTATACTCACCGCTAGAGAATATATTTGTTACCTCTCCATTTATAGATGGAGAGCCTGAGGTTATAAACGCCTCTCCTAATGTATTTATAGTTATTGTTACATCATCATTTTTTATGTATCCAGAAGATATATCTATAACTGTTGCAAAAAATCCTGAGGACTGCATGTGCCCGGATATTTCAGCTCTTTTATTATAAAGTAATCGACCATACTTATCTGTCATAGCATCAATAAGCATATATCCGCTTCCGCCAGAAACTATCTCAAAATTAAGGTCGCTTACTTTAATTGTATTTTTCAATATAAAAACTATTGAGTTTTCTGTCAAACCCCCTGAAAATGATATAGATAATCCTTCTATCTCTATCTGGCTTTCGCTAACATTGGAAATTCTTGCAACATAAGCGTCCGTTGGTATTTCTGGATCAGAAATATATATCATATCACCTATATTTATTCCATAAGAATAAAATGATGATCCCGTTAAAAATATTTTGTTTGAGCCTGATTCAAAAGAAATATTTTCAGATGTAAATAAAAATATATCGTAAAAGTTTTTTTGCAGAACGCCATTTATATGAAGCGGATTTCCCATCTTGCCGTAAAAAATATTTCCAATTATGCTTGAAAATCCTAGCATCGATGTTGCATCAGACCCTATAGTATCTCCTTGCTCTATCCTGAGAGATCTTCTCTTGTTATCTGTAGCAAGGTCTGGTATAAGGTGAGTTATAGCTAATTCGTAGCATGATGCTATTTTTATCTTATAAGCTAAAGCTGGAAAGTTCTGATCAAGAAAAGCTTCATTTATTTTTGATATTATAGTATCTATATTTTGATCATTTGGATCCGACAAGCCATCATATATATCTATGGATATATCCAGCGATTCGTCGCTAATTATTCTAAAGTATCTTGGTAAGGATACGCTTCCACCATCATAAGTTACATTTGTTGCATCTAGGCCGCTAGATATTATTGTTGCGGCATTTGGATGCGCTATAACCAGCTCCGGGGTATTTGTATATAGCGGCCTTTCTCTTACAGCGGAGTTTAATCCGTTTTTATTGCTATAGTCATATGCATTTTTATAAACAGATACAGTTGTAGCGCCGCTTGCAGTTGTTTTGATTGAGGAAAATATATCTATCGAAGTTACTTTGCCTGTTCCATCAAGTGCAACAGATTTTATATAATGTTCTCCGTCATCGGAGGTAAACACTTGGTTTGATATAACCAATATATCAAATTCACTTATTGCAGACTCTGGGGTGGTTGGTTCGCTCAAATATATAGTTGAGTATGATGCTGACGATGGTGAGAAGCTTACTCCAGATGGTTGCAATAAAATATCGTTCCTAGAAAGGCCTTCGTAAGAATTTGATTTTTTACCAAAGTTTACCATACCATTTGAATTGAGATAAGAGAAAGAATCTATTATTGCATCTGCGTTAACGGCAGCTATATCTTCGACTGCTTCCTGAAGATTTTGTGCCTCTGTTAAGGTTGAAATTCTTCTGTTATCAAAATATATCTGACTAGACTTATGTGAATTATTAAGCTCTGTTGCAAAAGCAGAAAGATTTATATGGCTTGAGTAAAGCAGCTCTAATATAGATTGAAGGTCGTCGCCTTGTATCGAGCTTGTTGCTGTCTCGGAAGATAAATTTTCTGCAGTTTCAACATATATTGACGTTGCTTTATGCCTATTTCTTGCGATTGGTGAAAGATGCAAGTTTAGTATAGATGATATTTCGTCTATCTTTAAAGCAATTCCGTTTATCAGTGATGCTACCTGAGAAACTTCGGATTGAAGAACCGAAGTTGGTATATTTAGTTTTAGTTTAGACTCATCTATAGCGCCGTTATCAGCGATATTGTCATTTGTTATTTGTCCAAATATTACGTTCGCTCTTTCAAGGGCTTCTCTTAACAGGTTGCCAGACCCATCAAGAGAACCTGAAATTCTTCCGCCTACCGTTCCACCAACAACGCCCTGTGGATTTATACCCAAAACTTTTTCGATTTGTATGATTGCAGAGCGCATAGAATTAAATATTTCAGAAGAAATTTCTGTGACGCCATCGCGAACAACCGGAAGCTCTGACGATGTATCTATCTGGTTTGGAAATTTTGTTTTCATTTATTTTAACCCAATTAGCTCAAATAATTTTTTTGATTTAAATTTTAAAACGGCCCTGGTAAGATGTATGTCACTAGTATATAAGTTTTCTATTTCTAACAAATAGCTCCACTCGCTTGTATCTACCAACAAATCAAGGTCCCAAGAAATTTTCTTGTTTTCTATCTCCCCTCCCCCTAGTATTTGTAGCGGTCCACTCGACGATCCAACTAGCACGGGAGCATCATATGCTCCAAATTCTCTATGTGATATTTTATATATAGCCATTTCCAAATAATCTGATCCATCTACTATGATGCTTGGGTTTGCAGGATAAATATTTATTGTCGAAAGTCTTTGTCCATCAGAAAATGGCAATATAAATCTAATTTTATTTCTTTTTAATGGCGAAGTTGCACGATGAATTCTAACCACTGGGTAGTACCTAGCTCTAAGGTTATAATTTGTAGAAAAAATTTGAACCATTTCCGTTACATCATCGTAATCTTCTGCAGTGGCATCAGCATTGCTTAAGTCCATAAAAGGACTTCTTGCTGCATATTTTAGTTTATTTTTTAGATAAATATAATCAGGAATGTCTTGTCGAAATGCAAGCTCTGAGAGAAGTTCTGCGTGAAGCAATGAGTTGATTAGCTCTTTATAAATCCAAATTTCTTTGGTCATCGTCTTGTCGGTTTTAAATATTATCTCATCGCCAACTGTCAGATCCTCATAAACTTCAAGACTTCCTCCGACAACAAGGTTGTTTGACGTTCTATCATAATCTCTGTCCGCGGAAGCATTTCCTCTATAATAATTTATATTGTTAAAAAATGTAATTTTTTTAGATGGATCATATTGATCAAGATCTTCATATACTAAGTTTGAAATAGAAAAATATTCATTCAAAAATGTATTATTTGAGGCAGCTACATTTATCCATCTAGTTGATGGAGTGAATGTAATTTTCCATTTAATTAAACAATTAT
>Ga0247723_1002262_pt1 | contig 10393 bp, 13 predicted proteins | sample MSEWelMarce5H_FC_FD_189079 | JGI IMG/M metagenome (GOLD analysis project Ga0247723, IMG submission 189079) | Subsurface sediment microbial communities from gas well in West Virginia, United States - MSEEL Well Study Marcellus 5H_FC | ecosystem: Environmental > Terrestrial > Deep subsurface >...
TTCCTTGATATTGCAAAACGAGGGCCGCTACCTGTACCCCTCTCCTACTACGGAGCTAAGTCAGGCCGTTGGGCAGCAGCAAAGGGGAGCGCCATCAACATGCAGAACCTTAAGCGAGGGTCGTTCCTACGTAAGGCAATCATGGCACCGCAAGGGTTTCAGTTAGTCGTAGGTGACTTGTCTCAGATCGAGCCGAGGGTATTGGCATGGCTTGCTGACTACGACGATATGCTAGACATCTTCCGCGCTGATGGTGACCCCTACGCACAGTTTGGGGCGAGGATGTTTCGTATTCCTAACCTAACCAAGGAGACCCATCCAGACCTGCGTCAGAGCGCCAAGTCAGCGTTGCTAGGCTGTGGGTATGGTCTAGGGTGGGCGAGCTTTGCCAGCCAGTTATTGACGGGCTTTCTGGGGGCACCTCCGGTGCGCTACGAGGTGGACTTTGCCAAGCAGTTGGGCGTGACCAAGGAGTCAGCGGTGGAGTTCTTAAGTTGGAAGGATAACGAGGAGCGGTTGCGGGAGATACCCCACACCTGTAGCTTGAAAGAGCTAGTGTTCCACGCCTTAGCAGCTAAGAAGATCATCGACATCTACCGAGGCACAGCACACCCTGTTGTTTCCTTTTGGCAAATGTGTTCTGACCTGATCGAGCGCAGTCTTTACGGGGGAAAAGAGTTCGTGTATAAATGTCTAATCTTTCGCAAGGGTGAGATAGAGTTACCCAACGGAATGAAGCTGTTGTATCCGAACTTACGCATTGAAAAAGACGATTCAGGTAGGAGCCAGTGGGTATATGGGCCAGACGCTACCAAGCTGTACGCAGGTAAAGTAACAAACAATGTTACTCAGGCGTTGGCACGTATTGTGATGACCGATGGCATGCTACGCGTATCGAAAAGATACCCTGTGGTGGGCACAGTACACGATGAACTTATTGCACTTGTATCTGACGATCAGGTGGAGGACGCGAAGACTTGGGTCTTGGCGCAGATGACTATGGAACCTTCATACATGCCGGGGATTCCATTAGACGCCGATGGTGGTGCACACCAACGGTATGGCATGGCTAAAAACTAAAGGAGAAGCATGGATAGCACGAAGAAGAAACGACTTGAACTGCCACGCAAGATCAGAGTGGGTAAGAAGATGTACACCATCGACATACTTGAGACGATGCTACAGCATGGCGGTATGGCACGCGTACACTACGACGATAACCGTATCGAGATAGGCAAGCGCAGTAATAAAACTGGGCGCAAGTTTGGCAGGAAAGAAATGAACGATTCGTTCTGGCATGAGTTAGTCCACGCAATACTGTACGACATGGATGCACACAGGCTAAACAAGAACGAGCAGTTTGTAACTGAGTTTGCCAAGCGTCTATCCGAAGCAATTGACTCTGCGAGGTTTGAATAATGGGAGCAGAAACTTTGTACTACGTAAAAGTTCCAATCGTTAGCTTTCGGTGGGAGAAGGTGTACGCATTAACAGAGGTAGATGCAAAACTTATAGTTCCGCAAGCTGTCGAAATTCAACACTGGTCTGAGTTTGAAAAGGGAGAACAAAGTGAATAAGGTCGTATGGTCGCACAGTTCTCTGAAAGACTACGAAGGCTGTGCGCGTAGGTATCACGAGGTCAAGGTCTTAAAGAACTACAAGTTCAAAGAGACCGAAGCGACTATGTACGGGACTGAACTACATAAGGCTGCGGAGGATTACGTTGCAGATGACACGCCGTTGCCACAGAAGTTTGAGTTCATCAAAGACACGCTCGACGCATTGAAACGAAAGCCCGGACGCAAGCTGTGTGAACACCAGATGGCATTGACGATAGACCTTAACCCCTGCGGCTGGAAAGATGAGGCTGTATGGGTTAGGGGTATCGCAGACTTATTGATTGTTGATGATGACAACCTGACTGCGTGGGTAGTTGACTACAAGACAGGTAACAACAAATACCCAGACCGTGAGCAACTAAAGCTGATGGCACTGATGGTGTTTGCGCACTTCCCGCACATTAGAAAAGTTAATGCTGCGCTGTTGTTTGTTGTGAAGAATGATCTGGTTAAGTTCGCCATGACTGTGGATGAGAAAGACCAAGCATGGTGGGACTACAGAGAACGCATTGCACGTATCGAACAAGCGTATGACACAGGCGTATGGAACCCAAGACCTTCTCCACTATGTCCGTGGTGCGCAGTAACGACGTGTGAGTTTAATCCAAAAAAATAGGAGTACATCATGGCAACACGTAACTACAGAAGTGAATATGACAATTATCAGGGACAGCCTGAGCAAATTAAGAAACGAGCCGAGCGTGTGAAAGCGCGACGCATGATGGAGAAGACCGGAGCAGTAAGTAAAGGTGATGGTAAAGATGTCGATCACAAGAAGCCGCTGCGTTCAGGCGGTACAACAACGAAGTCTAACCTGCGTGTCAGAAGCAAATCAGCTAATAGGAGCGACAACAAATGACATTCGAACAATGGTGGGAGTCCCTCAGTGAGTCAGAGAAGAAGTTTCTAGGTATCCACAACGCTCGCTATTGTTGGTTAGAGGGGCACAAGCATGGGTACAGCAAAGGATACAAAGATGCGAAAGACATCATAACTGGAGAAGCAAATGACAACTAAGGAGAAGCAAATGGAAGAGGTTAAACAACGCCTTGCAAATTGGCGGTCAGAAGATAACGACTATTGCGATGACGTGCATCACTATTTTGAAAATTCTAGTGTGCACTACTGGCCTGATGTCGCAGACGAAGCAAGAGTTCTATGGAACACAATGTTTGGTGATGAGTTAGAGGACAGTTCGCCCATCGATGCAATCGTAACAGGTGTGGCGGCGCAGGCTGCGGACGGTGTTTGGCAAACATTTGCTACGGCATTTGGGTTAAATAAAAAACTGGTAGAAAGCACTCTGGCAGATTGGTATGAAGATTATCCCGGCCACGACAAACCCCCGCCAATAACGTACGACGAGTTCACGGCACTGTATGAAGAGGCAAAAGCGTGGTACGAACAAAACAAAATACCGGTGGAGTGAGCATGCAAATAATTGAGAATAAAGCGTTGCTGTTTCGCACTCGCAACCCAGATAAGTATCGCGTAATACCTAAGCACAAGGTAGTCAACAGAAACGCAGACGGCTCAACAGAGATCGCTGTGTACTGGGGATTAGATGAAGCCCGTGTGCTTAAAAATTTAGGAGTTAAAAATGTTCCCTCACCAATTACCAAGCGCTACAACTGGCCGGGCAAATACAAACCGATGGCTCATCAAATTGAGACGGCGGCGTTTCTCACTCTCCATAAAAAGGCATTCGTTTTCTCGGAGCCGGGTACTGGCAAAACCCTCTCAGCACTCTGGGCTGCGGACTATCTGATGACACGCGGCGATGTACGCCGCTGTCTGATTCTTTGTCCGTTGTCGATCATGCAGTCAGCGTGGATGGGTGACTTAAACAGCAGCATCATTCATCGCTCTGCCGTTGTAGCGCACCACTCTCAGGCTAGTCGCCGCATCGAGATGGTTCAGCAGAACTATGAGTTTGTCATTACCAACTACGATGGCTTGAACTTAATCGCTGAAGAGATTAACAACGATGGACGGTTTGATCTCATCATCGTTGACGAAGCCAACGCATACAAAACCATTACGACTAAACGATGGAAAGCATTGAAGTCGTTGATAACACCTACGACACATCTGTGGATGATGACGGGCACACCTGCATCGCAGTCGCCTGCTGATGCGTATGGCTTGGCAAGATTAGTTAATCCCGAAGGTGTGCCGAAGTTCTTCACTGGTTGGCGTGACAAGGTCATGCAGAAGCTAACGCAATTTCGATGGATACCAAAAGTATCCGCTGCGCAAGAAGTGCATCAAGCGTTACAGCCTGCGATTAGATTTACGAAAGCGCAGTGCCTTGACTTACCGCCTGTGTTGACGATGACGCGTGAAGTTCCGCTCACTCCACAGCAAGCCAAGTACTACAACTTATTGAAAGATCGCATGATGGTGCAGGCCGCAGGCGAGACCATCACCGCTGTGAATGCCGCTGCTGGAGTATCTAAGCTCTTGCAAATATCATGCGGTGCAGCATACACAGATGAGAAAGAGGTCATTGAATTTGACGCTGCTCCACGTTTGTCAGTCCTTGAAGAAATACTGGAGGAGACAAGTCGCAAGGTCATTATATTCGCTTTGTTTAGAAGCACCATCGACGGCATACACACGCATCTGCTTAAGAAAAATGTAACCGCAGAATGTATCCACGGGGATGTACCACCAACTAAACGTGCCGACATCATCAGACGTTTCCAAACAGAAACAGACCCGCGCGTATTAGTTATGCAACCACAAGCGAGCGCACATGGAATCACGTTGACTGCGGCTGATACGGTGGTGTTCTACGGGCCGCTGATGTCTGTTGAGCAATACACGCAGTGCATAGCACGCGCCGATCGTAAGGGGCAAGACTCTGACAAAGTAACGGTTGTGCACATCCAAGGTAGTCCAATTGAGAAGAAAATGTTTAAAGCTTTGCAAGGGAAAGTGACAGACCACGCATTGCTTACAGAGCTTTTCATCACCGAAATAAAAAATTGAGAAAGGGGGTTGCATTCAAATCCAAACCACAGTAATCTGTCAAACCCTAGACAAAAAACAATTAGGAGAAGCAAATGTCCGATGCAGCCACAGAGCTTATTCCAATGGACAAGCTCGCAAAGATTTATCGCAAGATCAAAGCAGAGATCGATGAGCTAACGAAAGAGTACGACACGAAAGTGGAGATACTCAAAGCACAGCAAGACGAACTACGCTTTGCAATGAAAGACCAGATGAAAGCCCTTGGGGTCAAGTCTGTTAACACCGCCTTCGGCACCGTGACAATGATTAACAAGACGCGATACGGCACAGATGATTGGGACTCGTTCAAGAAGTTTATTGTCGAGCACGATGTAGTCGATCTTCTGGAAAAGCGTATCGCTCAACTTAACATGGCACGATACCTCGAAGAAAATCCGGGGAGTGTTCCGCCCGGATTGAACGCCTTCTCGGACTTCGAAATCCGAGTTAATAAACCCACTAAATGAGATCACGATATGTCAAACATAACGCTATTTAATCCCTCCCAAGCTCCTGCATTTGCTCGTAACAACGCGCTGTCTGAAACCGCTTTAGCTTTAACTGGCGGTGGTACTGGCACTAGCACTAAACGTATTTCCATCAAGGGCGGTGTGTTCCGTCTGGTAGCTGGTGGTAAAGAGATTGCTGCTATTGATGAACGCCATCTGGATGTCATCATCGTCAAGGCTGCACCAAAGGTTAGTCGTATCTTCTACGCTAAAGCGTATGACTCTGAGAACATCACAGGGCCAGACTGCTGGTCTAACGATGGTGAGAAGCCTGATCCAACAGCACAGAACAAGCAAGCTCCTACGTGCTTAAACTGCCCACAAAACCAAGCAGGTTCAGGTCAGGGCAATAGCCGTGCGTGTCGTTATCAGCAACGCCTAGCTGTTGTGTTGGAGAGTAATCCGAATGGTGACGTGTTGCAGTTGACGTTGCCTGCGACATCGGTGTTCGGTAAAGAAGACGGTGACAAGCGTCCTCTGCAAGCCTATGCACGTCACTTGGCATTATCAAACCCACCTGTTAATCCTGAGCAGATCGTAACGCGCATGCGTTTTGATACGAAGGCCGAGTCGCCTAAGTTGTTCTTCCAACCTGTTCGTTGGTTGACCGATGATGAGTACGCCGTGGTGCAGGAGCAAGCTGCCTCAACTGATGCGAGTCGCGCTGTCGTAATGACAGTGGCACAGAGTGATGGCGTCAAAAGCGCTGCCCCTGCTTTGCTCGGAAAACCACCCGCTGTTCAGTCCGAAGACGAAGCCGCCAGCGAGGAAGAAGCTGCCCCGACACCAAAGTCCAAGGCCAAGAAACCGAAAGTGGAAGTAGCTGACGAGGATTCCGAGCCAGAAGTTCGCAAGGAGGCAGCCAAGCCTACAGCCGTGCCGGAGAAGAAGTCGAAGCTTGCAGACATCGTGTCTGATTGGGACGACGAGTAAGTCTTACGGGGGAAAGCGGATGCTGCGGTAATCCGGCAACCAAGGTGAGTGTGGATAGGAATGATAAGCCCATTACCACACAGCCACAGACGCAGCGAGTACCCCACCAATTAGCCCAGCCGGAGGTGGCGCATGTAACACCGGCAGCGGGGGCTAGAGTTTCCTTTGGTTGTATGCAGTCTCTATACCTAGTGACCCCGCACTTTTTATAAGGAGAAGCGAATGCCGTTTGATGGAAAAACATACGACGCCGAACGCGACAAAGAGCGATTAAAAACACAACTGTTCAACGTCTGGCGGTTAATGAAAGACAGCCGTTGGAGAACGCTTGAAGATATTTCAGAGAAGGTTGGTTGTCCTGAAGCAAGTGTAAGTGCAAGGCTTCGGGATTTTCGCAAACGTCAATTCGGTAGTCACACAGTTGAACGCGAGTATGTGCGCCGAGGTTTATTTAAGTATCGACTTATTCCCAACGAAGACCACTAATGGCTTACTCACAAAAAATAATTGACGCAATAGCTGCCGCACCTAAGACAGAAGGAAACAAACTTGGGCGTTGGGCAGTGCATCTGGACTTTCCGGTAACGAAGATTGCTTTCGCTCTGGGGGTCACAAGGCAGACGGTTTACAACTGGTTCATAGGTAAGACAGATGTGTTTGTTGCTTATGAAGAACGCGTGGACTTTCTATTAAAAATAATGCAGTCATCTAAAACTGCCGACGAAGCATGGAGAAAAATATGTCAAGCATACGGCCTGAAGCCTTAACCGATAAAGAACTACTACAAGCGGGATACATACTGTGGAACGAAGAGTCAGGCATGCCTGTATCGTTTCAAAAAGAACTAATGAGACGCTGCGCAGGACTCATAGAGAAGATGGAATTTGCTGGCTTCTCCAACGCCGATAAGCTGACACAGCCAAAACAACTCAATCTGTTCGAAGATTAAATCCAAAGGAAAGCTATGACTCCGCTTGAGTTTCTAGCGGTTGTCTTGCCGTCTTCGGGTCACGGGTTGTATTGCGCCTGCGAATTGACGGACAAGAAAGATCACATCTTTGTTGAAGACACCGCTGAGTTTTATCCCCAAGTCGATGCGTGGGTGGAGAACAAGTGCAATGTGTACTTTGCATTGGCTACGTTCGACGAAAGAGTTGCACAGATAAAAGGTAACAAGGACAGACGCACGGCCCCGAACTCACGCTACATCAAGGCGTTGTTTCTTGATCTGGATGGGTACGAGTCCAAGAAAGCTGCTGCACAGGCGTTGAATCAATTCATGGCAAAGACAGGGTTAGACCTGCTTGGTACGCCGTGGATCGTTGCGTCTGGTGGTGGCCTGCATTGCTACTGGCCTTTAGAAGAAACCATCGAGGTCGCAGTCTGGAAGCCTGTGGCTGAGAACTTCAAACGTCTGTGCGCTCAGGAAGAACTACGCATCGACAACACCGTCACCGCAGACTCCGCAAGGGTGCTGCGCATCCCTGAAACTTTTAACTTTAAAGCGAAGTACGCCACGCCGCGTCAGGTTCGCATACTAACCGAAGGAGATACATTTGATTTTGAAACGATTGCTGAACACATTCGCAGTCAGCTAAAAGCACTACCGCCTGTCACAACAAGCAACGTCATCGAGCTACCCGGAACGAGGCCAACTGCACCGACAGCAACTAGCGTCAAACTGTTTGAGAACTCGGTCACGAAGTTTCGCACCATCGTTGAAAAGACCAAGGCAGGTACAGGCTGCGGTCAACTCGCACACTACCTAGAGAACGCACAAGACGATGGCATGGAGCCGCTCTGGCGTGGGATGTTGTCGATCGCACAGAAGTGTGAAGAGTCTGAGAAGGCTGTGGTGTGGCTGTCTCAGATGCACCCCTACGATGAAGATCGCATGCACACTAAGCTGCGGGAGATCAAGGGGCCGTATCCATGCACGAAGTTCGACAGCGAGAATCCCGGCATTTGTACTGGGTGTCAGCATTGGGGGAAGATCACTAACCCCCTAGCGTTGGGTAGGCAGTACGCTGTTGAGACGGTGGAGAAAGAAGTCGAGGTGCAGATCGACAAGGAAGTTAAAAAGATTCTGCGGCCCGAACCACCACGGGGGTATGCGTATGGTCAGAACGGTGGGGTGTTCATCGAGAAGGAAGATGAAGACGCTAACGGCAACAAGATCAAGCGCCAAGTAATGCTATTGCCTTACGATTTATTCCCTGTGGATATTCTGAACCAGAACGGTGAGCACACCGTTCACATGTTGGCGGTCAGGAAAGAAGGAGCGCAGACCATAACCTTCCCACAGAAGTGTGCAGTCAGTAAGGAAGAAACGCTAAAGCACTTGGCTACGCAAAACGTCATTGCATCCTTTGGTGCGGGTAATGATAAGAACCTGTTTGATTTTATCCGTGCGTGTGTGGAGAAAGTGTCAACGGAGAAAACGCCTGTCAAGGTACCGGCAAGCTGTGGTTGGCAAGCCGATGATTCATTCGTGTTCGCAGGCAAGATTTACTTTAAGGGCGGTAATGTGGAAGTGCCCATGCCCGGACTCGAGAACATCGTTATGCACTCGCAGCCTAAAGGATCGCTCTATGCGTGGCAGCAGTTTTTCAACATGATGATGCGAAAGAAAATGTGGGATCACGTTGCAGTCACGATGATGAGCTTGGCCTCACCTTTGATGCGCTTCACAGGCTTCTATGGTTTAACGGTTCACTTGGGTTCCACCGAGTCCGGTACAGGTAAGACGTTGGCGTTGGAGTCCGCTGCATCCGTATGGGGGCATCCCGTTCACTACCGCACAGGTAAGGGCACATCGCCTGTAGCTATGCAGCAGCGTATGGGTTTGCTAAACAGCTTGCCTCTGGTGACAGACGAGATCACCGCCAAGAACCGGAAAGATTTTGAATGGTTTCCTGAGTTCCTGCTAGACAACACTGAAGGTCGAGGCAAGGAGCGTATGGAGTCAGGGTCAAACAAGGAGCGACTAAACTTATCTACATGGTCATCAGTTACGTTCATGTCTTCTAATACACACGGTGTGGACTACCTAACCGGAGGGCGTAAGCACTCCTCTGAAGGCGAACTCAGACGCTTACTTGAGTTCATCATGGATCAACCTTTATCGTGGGAGCCGCATGAGATTGAAATCATTAAGTCGTTGGCGAATAATTACGCGGTCGCAGGCGAAGCCTTCGTTAAATTTATGGTCGAGAATGTTGAGCTTCTTTCGCAGCTTGTTCCAGAAGTCGTAAACCAGATGTACAAGGAGTTCAACGCTACCAATGACGAGCGTTTCTGGATGGCTGGCATCGGCATTACCGCAGCCGCGTGTGTGCTGTGTTCTGATAAGCATGCAGGGATTGTCAACGTCCCTGTTGAGCCGATCATCAAGTCGCTAAAGAAAGTCGTTGCGTTCATGCGCTCTAGCATAAAGGCGGGGAGCCGCACAGCCGAGGACGTGTTGAACAACTTTACCCGCGAGTACTATGGCAACCTGATCGTTGTGAAGTTCGGTGCTACTGAAGGCGTGTTGGCTGAGTTAGGTGGTGGCGGTGCGATTGATGCGTCAATCACTAGATCACAAGTCATGGGGCGTATTGAACATGGGGTAACAGCGGGGTGCATCGACTACTTCATCGAGGAGCGACTACTAAAAGCGTTCTGTTCTTCCATGAGTTTTGGGTACTCTGACTTTAAACGTCAGCTTGAAGGATTGTTTGCAGTCACGCACATATCCAAGAAAGACATGATGGCGAAAACCAAAGGCCCACAAATGCGTGTACCTGTGTTGAAAATAACCCGCCGTATAGATGAAGACGATCCTGAAAATCCACTATCCTTGGTCGCAGCTTAAAAGCGGACAGGGGTTCTTTGTGCCTTGTTTAGACCCGGAGACCGTCAAGACAGACGGTCTCCGTAAGGCATTGAAGTACAGACTCTTTAGCGCAAAGGCTAGGATAGGTGTTAAGTCTGGGCGGCTGGGCGTGTGGTTCTATCGCTAATCCGCAGGAATCTTTCAGCCAGATCGTTCTGCTGCGCTTCAAGGCGTTTAATGAGTTCGTCTTTGCGTTCGGTTGACAACGTAGGCGACGACTCCACTTTACGCTTCATCTTAGCTATTTCACCAAGCTTCTGCTGTACTGTGCCCGACACCGATGCTGAAGAGATTTTGTCGATGTACTCTTCTCTAAACGCAGCGGCTTCTTCTTTCTTACCGCGTTGTACCAACGAGTCATACGTACCCTTAGCCTGCTGAATCTCCAACATGCGCTCATAGGCGGCGTCTAACGTACCACGACCTTCGATGGGCTGGAA
>Ga0247723_1002263_pt1 | contig 10392 bp, 15 predicted proteins | sample MSEWelMarce5H_FC_FD_189079 | JGI IMG/M metagenome (GOLD analysis project Ga0247723, IMG submission 189079) | Subsurface sediment microbial communities from gas well in West Virginia, United States - MSEEL Well Study Marcellus 5H_FC | ecosystem: Environmental > Terrestrial > Deep subsurface >...
GTCTCTGAAGGGTTTATTCAGGACTCTCAGGTACGACTACAAGACGAGAAGAATCGTCAGAATAGCTTGTACACTGATGACGTAAGCTTGCAGTATTGGTGGGAAGGTATTCAACGTAGAGTCACCGATGAAGCTAAGTTCTTGTACACAGCAGCTCTAGACAAAGGTATCGCTAAGGAAGTAGCTCGTAAGCTTCTCCCTGAAGGTCTCACAATGTCTAAGATGTACATGAACGGCACTCTTCGAAGCTGGTTACACTACATTGATATCCGTTGTGATTCTGCAACACAGAAGGAGCATCGTGATGTAGCTGACAAATGTCGTGATATTATCTTTGCTGAGTTCCCATCAATCAAGGAAATAATCAATGAGCAAGCTAGTAGTTCACTATAAACCTCCTCCCTTTCATCCTGATTGGACTGATGGATGTTATAAGGTCTACGTAACTGACCATCCTAGATTAGGGTGTAGAATGATGCAGACATCCAAGGTACTCAAGGACTATGGTAACGGAATCTTTGAGACACAATGGGTGGTGTATCATCCAGTAGACGGAGACTTCAATGACACTTAGCGAGTACTTTCACAAAATTGTTAATCAACCTGAAATAAAGGAAACAACCATGTTTGATAACGTAAAAGCTTCACTGCAAGCAGCCCGAGATAAATTCTCCTCATTGTGGACAGAGCCAGTCACATTTGTTGACAATACTTTGTTACTGGAAGATGAGGACTATTGGGCTTTTGAGATGGTCACTCACCCTTGGATTGATGAGTTCGGTGCAACTGTGCCTCTAAAGCACACAGTTATGATTGAGCCTCATGAAGGCACTTGGATGGAAGTATTGGATCGTATCTTAGACGCTATGGAGAAGCATTACGGCTACAACATCAAAGAGCAAGTGTACTACTCAGTAGTTTTCCCTTTGAACGAAGAAGGCCATGCTGGATACGGACGTAGCTTGAACGATGAGATCCTACAGAAGCTTTTGTTGGCTTATCCTGAAGTCTACGAGGTCAATATGCCATCATTTAAGTGGAAGCCTCTGTAATGCATCCACGTACAGAATACAACCGCAGATGGCGAGAAAAGAACATTGAACGTCTACGTGTTCAAAAAGCAGCCTATGATAAAGCTCATAGCTTTGAACGTAAGGATGAAAAGGTTTTATCAGGTATCCGTGAAAGAGCACGTAAGAAGGGGTTAGATTTTAATCTGACTTTAGAGGACGTCTCAGAGTATTCTGTATGTCCTGTCTTTGGCTTTGAACTTGTTCGAGGAGAAGGGAAACCTCAGTTTAACTCTCCTTCAGTTGACCGTATAGATTCGTCTAAGGGGTACACTAAAAACAATGTTCAAATACTAAGCCAGTTGGCTAATGCAATGAAACAGAACGCTACGCCAGAGCAATTAGTTGATTTTGCAAAATGGGTTCTAAAAACGTATGAAAAGGACAGTAAATGAGACATTTAGTCTTGCCAGACACCCAGTGTAAACCGGGACACAGTTTTGAACACCTTTCTTGGGTCGGTAAATATGCAGCTGAAAAGAAACCTGATGTCATTATCCATTTAGGAGATCATTGGGATATGCCTAGTCTTTCTATCTACGATGTCGGTAAGAAGGCTTTTGAGGGGCGTACATATCAAGCAGATATTCTTGCGGGTCTTCAAGGGATGGAAGCTTTATTAGCTCCTATCAACGAAGAAAAAGAACGCCTAAAACGCAATAAAGAGAAGCAGTGGAAGCCTCGTCTGGTCTTTCTTTGTGGAAATCATGAACAGCGTATTCAACGTGCCATCAATAGTGATCGAAAGCTAGATGGTTTAATTGGTTATGATGACTTCAATTTAGAAAAAGATAATTGGGAGTTTGTAGATTTTCTACAACCTGTTATCATTGACGGGATTGCGTATTGTCACTACTTCACGTCTGGTGTGATGGGCCGTCCTGTGAGCTCTCCTGCTCTAATGCTCACAAAAAAACACATGAGTTGTATCATGGGGCATGTCCAAGATCGCGGAATAGCTTTTGCTAAACGTGCAGATGGGAAACAGATGACTGGTCTTTTTGCAGGTATTTGTTATCCGCACGATGAAGATTATCTGACACCTCAAACAAACGGTTCATGGGCTGGTATCTGGATGTTGAACGATGTGCAGGATGGTAGCTTTGATGAAATGCCCGTGAGTTTGAAGTATTTAAAGGAAACATATGGCAACCAAACCAACAATTAACGAAATTGAGGAATACATGGCTTCTTTGAACATCCCAATGGAACAGAAATTCAATGGCATAGCAGCCTACGATGTAATTAGTAAACCAAAGCATTACATGCTCTTTGATGCAGCCGATTTGTTTGATAAGGAAAGCATTGAAGTACGCGATGTAATCGCTAAACTGGTAGAGAAACTTGGCCCACCTGTAGAAGGTATGTTTATTTCAGATTATGTACAACTTATGCAGTACTTAATGCGATTCATGGACAAGAATGGTGTAGAAGACCTCAAAAAGGCACGCTGGTATCTTGACAAAATGATCTCATCGTACTAAAATGCCTGCCCACTAAAAATAACACAATGAAAGAGAACATGACAGCAATTACACCTTGGTCTTCAGTAGGCTATTTGACTTACAAACGCACATACGCTCGTCGTTTGAATGAGAATGACATCAACAGTCCTACCGAAGAGTTTCCTGACACCGTAGAACGTGTCATTAAAGCCTGCGATAAACAGCTCAACTGTGGCTTTACAGAGGCTGAAGAGCAGCGCCTACGTGACTATCTGTTAGGTCTTAAAGGCTCTGTAGCAGGGCGTTTCTGGTGGCAATTAGGAACAGATACAGTGGACAAATTAGGCCTTTCAAGCCTTCAAAACTGTGCTTTCCGTACCGTAGATAAGCCAGTAGAGCCTTTTACTTGGGCTATGGATATGTTGATGCTTGGATCAGGCGTCGGCTACAACATTCAGAAAGAAAATGTTAATAAACTTCCTCCAGTTAATGTGGATTTTAAGTGTCCTATTCGTGTTGTCGATAGCGGGGCTGATTTTATTGTCCCTGACAGTCGTGAAGGCTGGGTTGCTCTTCTTGGTAAGACGCTCAAAGCTGCTTTCTTGGCTCACAGCTCAGGCAAGCAAACCTTCTCGTACTCGACACAGCTAATTCGTTCTAAAGGCGCCGCTATCAAAGGCTTTGGTGGCACTGCTTCAGGCCCAGAGGACTTGGTTTGGGGTATCGAGCAGATCAGTAAGATCTTGGAGAAACGCGCAGGTAAGCAGCTTCGTCCTATCGACTGTTTAGACATTATGAATATTATTGGCGCTGTTGTCGTTGCAGGTAACGTACGCCGTAGTGCTCAAATTGCTATTGGAGATGCTGATGATGTGGAATATCTACTTGCTAAACGATGGGACTTGGGCAATATCCCGAGCTGGAGAGCCATGTCCAACAACTCAGTCGTCTGCCACGATATTGGAGATCTGCACGACTTCTTCTGGGATGGTTATGAAGGCAAAGGCGAACCTTACGGCCTCATCAACCTCAAGCTCTCACGAAAGATCGGACGATTGGGTGAAACTCAGTATCCAGATCCCAAAGTACAAGGCTATAATCCATGTGCTGAACAGTCTTTGGCTGACGGTGAAACCTGTTGCCTTGCAGAAGTGTTCCTGCCTAATATCAGTAGCAAAGAAGAGCTTCTTGATGTTTGTACTCTGCTTTATCGTATCAACAAGCACTCGCTGGCGCTCCAGTGTCACCAAAAGGTCACAGAGGCTATCGTCCACGAAAACATGCGAATGGGTATTGGTATCACAGGCGTATTGCAATGCACCGAAGAGCAAAAGTCTTGGCTAAGCGATGTCTATGGTGAGCTGCGTAACTACGATGCTTTCTATTCACAGAAGCACGGCTTTAACAAGTCCATCAAGCTGACCACTGTCAAGCCTTCAGGCACTTTGTCTTTGTTGCCCGGTGTTACTCCCGGCTGTCATCCTGCTTATGCTCGATTCATGATTCGTCGTATCCGTATCAGCTCTAATCACTCGTTGGTTCAAGTCTGTAAGGATCACGGCTACCATGTAGAGTATCAGCAGAACTTCGATGGCACAGAAGATCGTTCAACAGTGGTTGTAAGCTTCCCCTTCCGTCACCCAGACCATGCTGTATTGGCTAAAGACATGACAGCTATCTCTCAACTGGAAACAGTTAAGTGGCTGCAGGAAGTCTGGAGCGATAACTCAGTGTCATGTACTGTGTATTACCGTCCTGAAGAGCTTCCTGAGATCAAGAAGTACTTGAAGAAGAACTACAAGACAAACCATAAGTCCTTGTCTTTCTTGTTGCACTCTGAGCACGGTTTCAAGCAAGCTCCTTTGGAAGAGATCACTGAAGAACAGTACAATGAAATGGTCGCCAATACACGTACTATCTCGGCTATTGACGAAGCTAATATTGGTCTTGACGATGCTGAATGTTCGACTGGGGCTTGCCCGATCCGATAACAAAAGAAAGAAAGGATGACCCTTCGGGGTCTTCTATGAAAACAATCGTATACAGTAAGGATAACTGCCCAGCGTGTGTGCAACTGAAGACAAAGTTGGCCTCGGAAGGGGTTGACTTTGTTGAAGTTCACTTAGGCAAGGATATGTCCATCGAAGACTTCAAAGCGAAGTTTCCTACTGTTCGTTCAGTACCACATATGATTTACTCAAAGGATGAAACATGGTAATCGACCCTAAAGCTCTAGTTGAAGCTTTTGATAAAGTATCTAAAGAACGGTTGATGAAGGAAATTCATGAGTGGATTGTTTACACAGCCCCTATAAATGTTCACGAGATCTACAAAGCTTACTTAGAGTTGGTAGAAGAGAAAAAAGAGGAAACAGGAGAGTATTCTTTTATTGTTCAAGATTGGGGAGTTGAAGGCCCTCGATTTAAGAGTGAACAGAATGACTGGCCTCCTGTGGGCACTAAATTTGTCAGTGTGAAGGAAACTAAATGATTATTGATATTAACTGGTCAGGAGGTCTCGTACTAGGTATCGTCCACACGGATGAAGCTATAGTGGAGACTGGTGAAGATGAGTTTCAATTTTGCTCAGCTGTTATCATCCACTTAGGATTCTTTAACGTAGCAATTCTGTTCTACTAACGAAAAAGCCTCTAATGTATCTTAAAAAGTACATTAGAGGCTTTATGCATCATTTAAGATACACTTTACGGCTTACGCCTACGCCTTATCAGGCTTTCTTGTATTCCTCTTCTGTGAGGATACCAGCTTTGTACTTGTTATCTGGTTTAAAGATAGTAAGCTCTTGTTGTCTCATCTCAGGAGCGAAGCTAATATGCATCCAACGACCAAACTCATGGATCATCTGGTCAAACTTGATACCAGCCTTCTGTACTTCTTGGCACAGTTGCAAAGGAGTTAGTTTAGAGCTAGATACGTCAATAGCCCAACCATCCATGTGAGACGATACTTTAGAGCCTCCAACAGCCACATTAACAGCTGGTAGACGTAACCAAGAGTTAATCTTCAATGGGCCTGTAACAGCTCGAAGTTGCTCAAGTTTCTGAGCAGCTACTTTCATGTTCTCCAACTGAAGAGATGAAGGTTGATTGTCAATGCCTTGACGCACAGCAGTTTCGCTATAAGTAGCTTCTTCGAGTGTAAAATGTTCACTGAGGTTCATTGTCGTCTCCCTTGATGTTAATACCTGTAATCAGACCGATGAAGCCACCAACGATAGTTTGGAAGGCAGGGCCGATAATAGCGAAGATTGCTGTATCGTCTACTGAAGTATCAAGTAGAGCGATAATAAACATAATCATCATTACGAACACTACTGCCACTAAGGACAGCGCTGAGGTGATTACCACCGTATCTTTTAGCTTCATTTCTTACCCACTTTATCAGCTAATTTTTCCATAGTCCGACCACCGAAGTAGAAAGACATCACGAGCATTCCCCATTGACCGAGAAGCTCCACGTATGCGCCTCTAGTCTCATATTCAAAGATAGAAGCGATAGCGAAGCCACTGTAGGCCACTAGAAGGAATATAAGCACCATAGGACGGATGTTCTTAGACAACCATGAGTCAGAAGACATATCAGCCTTGTGACGATCCGTAAGGTTATTCTGTTCAATCTTGTAGAACTCCAGCTCTAGTTCTTGAAGCTTCTGAGCAGCTTGAGGGTCACCAGCGATAGCTTTAGCGACAGCATCTACTGAATCAGCCACACCGAACTTAGACGCCAATGCTGACACAGCAGCTCCACCGAGAGGCCCCATGACAGCAGTAGCTAGGCCGGGAGCTACATTCTTTAATAGGCCTGATAGTATGTCGTTCATGATGCTTTACACGCTGCTACAGCGTCCTTTACGATAATATATAAATACAATTCAAACGGTAAGATAATGAAGAACAGTAAGGTAAGCAACACAAGGAAGCTTACGTAGGCTGTCTCGCTAGAAGAAGTGCTATTGTTAGTCCCCATGTTTCCATCACTATTAAAGCCATTACTATTACCCAAGCTATTCTCTGTCTAATCTTATTGATAAGCCTGTGCTTCTTTAAGACTTCTTCTTTTCTACTCTTCAAGGCTCGTAAATGAGTTATCTCTTGCTTCTCCTGCACTATCCCAAACATCTCGATAACGTCACTGTAGAGCGCTCCTAACTCAGGAGGACTCTGATAGATCATCACCTCTCTAATCTCCTTCTGAGCCTTCTCCATTTCCTTCTTAGCTATAACTAAGTCAAGGGAGACATCAAGTAGTTCATCAGGCTCAATGTACTGAGTATCTATTCGTAACTGCTGCTCAGCTATCCTCTTATTGATAGCTATCATGGCTTTGAAGAAGAGCTTTAAGTTCTTAACTAACTCAGCCTTTATCTCTTGTTCACCTTGAGGCTCTACTACTATGCGGTGATTAACAGGCTTATTTACCTCAGATTTTGCGGTGATTATCTCAGGTACTATATGCGTAGGAGCAGAAGGTGACGGAAACAGTTTGGACTTAACGAACTCCCATAAGCCAACCACCTCTTCAACGTGCTCCTTAGCCTCATCGAAGGTTTCTTTAGCTTTAAGTACTACACCTTTATACTCTTTATAAAGCTCACATCCCTGCTGGATAGCCTCAACAGCCTTGAGAGCACCAGCAAGGATTAAGAGAGGCATTACATTACTGCCTTCCGCCCATAGCTGCCCCGAATAAGCCGGGAACAGCAAAGCCTTCTTTAGGAGCTTGCAAGTTACCTGAAGCTATTTGGTCAATAATGCCTTTAAGCTCTCGTTGACGAACAGCACCTAAAGCTTTATCTGCTGCAAAACCTCCAGCGGCTAGAGCAGTAACAGCTTGGCCTTGAGGATTGTCTAAATTATAAGCAGCAGTTCCTGCCATAGCTTGCTGGAAAGTTCCTCGCTGAGGATTCAAACGGCCTAAACCCATCAAAATTTTCTCAATATCGTCAGTCTTTGTAGCTGCTTTAATGATATTCTGTTCCGTAGAAGAGAACATACTAAGTTTTTCAGGATTAGTAGCTAAGTTAAGTAAACCTTGTTGAATCTTTTCACCTTTAGAGGCAAAAGAGCCTTCAGCACGAAGCTGCGCATTTTCTAAAATATCTTGAAGAACTTGAGCACGTGCTTGGTTACGCCAACCTGTACGAGCGTCTTTAAGATTCTTCAAAGCGTCTTGAGCAGTCCCGCCTCCTAACGCTAGCGTGTCTTTTGGAGAAAGTTTAGACATATACGCGTCAATATCATTAACAACAGAACGTGCCATCTTAGCTGTGGTATCGCCTCCAGTACTCAGACTGGACATTTCACCTCGAAGCTGCTCCAACGTAGCAAAACTTACAAACGGTTTATTCAACACTGATTGTGCATTTTCAAGTTGTTGCGCTATTGGTCGATGAGCTTCCACAACCTTCGGATTAAAATTTAATTCAGATAAGCTTCGTTGAATATTACTAAAGAGTTTATTTTGTACACTATCAGTACGAACAGCAGCTCCAGCGTCTTCCATTTGTTTATAGCTTCGACTGGCTGCTTTACGAACATCTTCAATAGTTACAGGAGTGTTTCTTGGAGATGTTACATTAAAAGCAAGCTTACCTGTTCCAGAACCTACAATAGTACCTGTAGCAATGCCAGCAGCTAAGCCAACAAGAGGATTATCGAACGTAGATGTAACTGAATCAGCTACAGCGGGTGTAACGGCTCCTGCAACACCTGAAGCCAATAAATTAGAAGCGGCTCGCGTGGCTTGTTGTCTTGCAGTTGTCTCTACAGCATCAATACCCACCTTAGAAATACCTACTTTAGGTAAGCCTCCTCCAGCCATGGCCTCAGCACCCATGGAAGAGTATGTTTCAACCCCCGCTTTAGGCTCTGGAAGACCGACATCTGTTAGTTGAGCGTTGAAGCTTTGAGAAGGAATAGCAACACGAGATTCCCGACCTGTAAGAGCATTAGCTGCATTCTGAGCTTGTGCAAGAACGTCCCCTACAGCCAGAGGAAGCGCGGTTATCCCTTTCAATCCGGCTCTTGCAGTTAATCCAACAGCTCTACCAAACTTATCAAGAGCAGTTGGTTCTTGATTTGTTGATTGAGCTTGTTGAGCTACAGGCTCGTCTACAAAGCGAATACCGACAGGGGCCGGAGAAGCTGTGTTAGATGTTGCAGATTGTGGTTCTTCATCTAAAAATTTAATACCCATATTTACTCCACAACAGCTTTACGACCACCAATAGTGATTATAGTATTTTTAGGAAGTTTTGCAGCGGTGGCTTCTTCCACGCTATCAAAAGCAGTCTGAGTTGGAAGTTCTACAGTAGATAACCCCATAGGCCCAACAACTTTTTGAGGCATCGAACCTAGACGGGAATTCCAATCTTTAGTAGCGGCTCTTGCAACTTTACGTTCAACATTGATTTGACGTTGTAAAGTTTCTTTAGACAATGTAATAGAACCGGCAGCGGAATCTTGCAAGAATTTCAAATCCTTGTCAGTGAAACCTTGACCAGTACCTAAACCACTTGATTTAATCTGATTTAGGACAGCTTGAGAGCGTTGTTGTTGAAGTTGTTGTGTGTTAGCAATAATCTCATCTGCATTTTTACCTGTAACTCCCAAACCTTGACCAAGAGCTAACAGATTCAGCTTAGCGGAAGCTCCAGTACCTGTAAATACTTTATCACCTTGTAAAAGTTTTTCTGTATTATCAGCTGTTGCTAGAATTTCAGGAGCTTTTTGAGCTAAATTGTATTTTGCGAGGTCTTGATCTGCAATACCTTTGCCAAAGGCTGTACCATAAGCGTTCTCACCTGTGCTCACGTTCACATTGGTGGATCCCGCTTTCTTCTGTTCTGTCAACCATTGGTTAAACGAACCTTTATAACCGTCATCACGAGCTTGAATAAAGTTACGCTGCTCTGTAGTTAACATTGCAGCGTTGCCTTCGCGCATCTTAGCCACAGTTTCAGCTTTTGTCTTATTAATTGTTTCAAGCTCTTTATATTTACCAAGCAAGAAAGCATTAAGCTCTGGATCGCTAGATGACGCACGAATACCTTGAACCAGAGAATTTGGATCAGTCATGTCAATCTGTTGAATGAACGCTCGACGTTGCGTCTGACGCTGAAGTTGAGGGTCTTGAGATCCCATAATGCCGCCAGCTAGTTTACCCAAACCGTAGCCTGACGCGCCAGCTAAGTAGTTAACTCGCTCATAGGGATCCATTTGAGCTTCTTGAGCTATTTGGCCCAAAGCAGCCTGACGTTGAGCCATCTGATATTGCTCAGGTGTGGTGAATAAACCACCCATCATGTTATCTGTTGCCATATATTTTATTTGTACCTATTGGATGATTAATCAAACTCAGAGTAGCCGCTATTATAAGCGTTATAGCGATTCTGCACATATGGATCTTGCTGTGGTGAGCTAAATAGGCCTTTACCATAATTGATAATGGACTGATCGATAGATTGACCAAATGGTGATTTAGCGAATCCAGACAAAGCTGAAGACATCGGTGACAAGGCGTTAGCACCTTGTAGGGTTTTAGCTGCGTTAGTGCCACCTTGCAACAATGCTTGAGCAGCTTGTCCACCACCCTGCATTGAACGACCGCCCAAGTTAGAGCCTATTGTCAAAGCGTCTTGACCTAAGCCTTCCACTGTACCCATCAAGCCTAATGATGTCTGGAATGGGCTGTAAGCGCTAGAGAGCAAGCCTTGTCCAAAAGTAAGTTGCTGTTGACCTGCTTGCTGAGCATTAGCAGCTAACTGAAGATCTTGCATTGCACGAGCATTAGCCAGAGCTTGTTGTTCAGGGTTAGCCATACCTAAAGCGCCACCTTGAGCGATAGATACACCTGTAC
>Ga0247723_1002264_pt1 | contig 10389 bp, 14 predicted proteins | sample MSEWelMarce5H_FC_FD_189079 | JGI IMG/M metagenome (GOLD analysis project Ga0247723, IMG submission 189079) | Subsurface sediment microbial communities from gas well in West Virginia, United States - MSEEL Well Study Marcellus 5H_FC | ecosystem: Environmental > Terrestrial > Deep subsurface >...
CGATGTAGCGGATGCAGCGGATTCGGTGTTTGACGGTCAAGATAATACTTTTAAAACTTTCTCATGAGCAAATATAAATTTATAGAATTAAAGTTTGACCAGGCTCAACAACCTAAGTTTACCGAAAACAGGACTAAGGGTTTTGTGGAGTTTGGTTTGCTCAATAACTATCCCGAATACATTTTGAGCCTTTACAATGAAAGTCCAAAACACGGTGCTATTGTACGCGGCAAAGCTGGCTATATTTTAGGCAAAGGGTTTGCCGACGATGCAGGTAAATTAAAGGCAAACGAGCAGGGCGAAACGTGGAACGAGATTGCAGAAAAAGCAATCCTTGACGATGAGATTCACGCCGGTTACTATCTGCAAATCGTTTACAATAAGTTAGGCAAAATTGCCAGCGTTTTTCACATACCTTTTAAGAATTGCAGAATCAGCGTATGCGGTGCAAAGATTTATGTAAAAAAAGATTGGAACGATAACAAAGAGAAGGTTCGCGAATATCCCGTTTTTGATCCATCAACTCCTAATGAAACACAAATATTCGTTTATAAGCAGTACAACCCACAAGCGCAATATTATCCTATTCCTGGGTATCAACAAGCGTTGAACTATATTGAAAGCGATGTGCAGATAGGCCGCCACATTTTAGGCAATGCTAATCAAGGTTTTGTCGGTAGCACGTTAATCAATTTGAACAACGGCAACCCACCCGATGAAGATGCGAAAGAAGAGATTGAAAAGGCGGTGTTAAAGAAATTCACGGGAGCCGATGGCCGCCGCACGGTTATAATGTTTAACAACAGCAAAGAAAACAGTGCTGACATTGTACCGCTTGGGCAGTCCATTTTAACGAAGGAAGATTTTACAAACATCAACAACCTTGTACAACAAGAGATTTTTGCTGGCCATCAAATTACATCGCCATCATTATTTGGAATAAAGACCGAGGGGCAATTAGGCGGCCGTAATGAGATTCGCGAAGCATACGAGATTTTCAACAATACTTATGTGGCCAAAAGGCAAATGATACATGACATGAACTTTACATGGTTGAAGTCATACACAGCACAGCCGATTGAAATGGTTATTGTACCAGTTGAGCCGTTAGGGTTTGAGTTTAGTGAGGCCATTATTTCACAGAATTTAAGCAAAGATGAGATTCGCGAATTGATGGGTAAGGAGCCGCTTGACCAATCAATTAAAACACAGGCACAAGTTATTAGTGATAACATTAACGCGCTTAGTCCGCTCGTTGCAAATAAGGTTTTGGAATCAATGACAGCCGATGAGATTAGAAGCCTTGCTGGTTTAATACCATCAACTGGAGTTACTGACGGAAGTATGCCATTACCAACACCGGAAACAGAAACGCAATTAAATAGCAGCCTTGTAAATATTACGGGCCGCCAACAACAGCAACTTATGCGCATCGTGCGTTTGTTCTCACAGGGCAAACTAACAAAGCAGCAAGCCGCAATACAATTACAGGCGTTCGGGTTTACCGATGACCAGATTAACCAATACTTAGGCTTAGATGACGATCCTACAACTGACGATTTGAAATTTAGTTCGGAAGCGGAAGATGAAATGTTACTGCAAGAGTTTGCTGCGTGTGGATGTGATTCAAGCGATTATGAGGTTGTGCATAGTGAGCCAGCAAGGGAAGCGATGTACTTTGCCGAACAAGTTGATTTAACGCAATTACAGGCAAATGTGATGGACTTAATCAGTAAGGACAAACGTATAACGCCCGATGTTTTAGCGGATGTATTGGGCGTTGAATTACGCAGTGTGAACGCTGTATTGAAAGCGATTGAGAAAGCTGGGTTAATTTCAGTATCAACACAGCAAGAGGGCGCGGACACTATTATCGTTCGAGAACTTGTGCAACCATTGTCAAAGATTACAGACCAAAAGCCATCGGTTACACAGGTATTAGTTCGTTACTCGTACGAAGGGCCACAGGATGACAGAAACCGCCCATTTTGCGCACGTTTATTAGAATTGAATAAAATATACAGCCGCGTTGATATTGAGAATATAAGCAAGCGTTTGGGGTATTCTGTTTGGGATAGGCGCGGCGGTTGGTTTACATTACCGAACGGCGAACACCGGCCATTTTGCAGACACACATGGAAAGCTAACATTGTAATAAGAAAGAAATGAGCAACAACGTATTATTTATAACTGAAAAGACTTTAAAGGCAAGGCTTCCGATGTCGGCGGCCATAGATTTTACAGCCGTAAAGCCGTTCATAAAGTTAGCACAGGATCAACAAGTGCAGCCTATTTTGGGAAGCGGTTTGTATTTACGTTTGCAAGAGGGAATCGTTGCAAACAATTTGAACGCCGATGAATTAGATTTGTTAAACGATTACGTTACTGATACTATCATTTGGTTTACAATGGCCATGCTACCTATCGGAATGGGGTATCAGTTATTTAGCAAAGGGTTCCTGCAAAAGAGTGCTGAAGAAAGCAACACACCGAGCCGTGGGGATTTGGAACTACTTGAAGAACGCTATAAAAAGCACGGCGAATATTATGCAACCCGCATGATTAAGTACCTACAGGAAAACTACCAAAAGCACTACACTTACCTTAACCCTGGCAGTGGTGTTGATGTAATCTTTCCGGTTACCCGCGCTTACACATCGCCTATCTTTTTGGGTAGATACTTCAAACCGGAAGATGGCAAACAATACGGCAACGGTGGCAGCGATGCAAACGCATTACCAATATACTACACAGCGGCGGCTGGTATAAGTACCTTCACAATACCGCAGCTTATTGGGCGTGTTGTGTTAGCTTGTACTCGTTCGGGATTGGGCAAAGTGGTTACAACATCAACAACATCAAACCCCGACTTTATTCAGATTGTTAGCGGTGTTGTTACATTACCAACGGGCGATGTGATTGGTGTGGGTGGCGAAAACTTTATATTCTTATACAGATAATATGAAAAAAGGCGCGTACAAAAAAGAGTACATTTTCGCAGTTCAAAAGAAAAACAATGACATACAACGAAGTCAAAAAAACAATAGGGGATGTGTTGGAATCACATCGGATGCTGCAGACAGTAAAAATGGTAAGACCACAGGAGTGGTTAAACCGAACAACTGATGCACTGTTTCCAGCTGCTTTTTACTTTGTAAATTCGGGAACAATTAACAAAGGCCATGATAATGATTTCAACATTGTGTTTTGGTTTTTGGACAAAAGCGGCCAAGAGTACAAATACGAAAGCGATGTTGTTAGCGATATGTTAGGCGTAGCAAACGACATTATCAATTTGTTAAACGTAGGAAACAATCCTTATATTATAGATGAAAGCATAACTTACAATGTGGCTACCGACCAGTACGAAGATTATTTGGCAGGGGTAACATTTAACATTAATCTAAAAACCTTTTCAACTTTTACAGCATGCGATGCACCAACTACTTAGTATTTATTTTATTACTTATTGCTCAAACATCATTCGGGCAAATTTATCAAAACATGGCACAACCAGGCTATAAGTTTAGCCGTGCGCGTTTTGATTCAGTGTTAACCATTCCATCGGGATTGGGCAATTTAAAGAACATCAGCGGCGGTCAAGATACGGGGCAAATAAGATTTAACAAAAGCGATTCAAGTGTGTATGTGTGGAACGGTAGGGCGTGGATAAAGCCTGTAGGGGGTGGTGTTACCGTTTCCTCATACGGCAAAAACGCTACAGCCGATAGTACAATACTTGTACTTTCTAATGGCACACGTTACGCTGCGAAGGATAGTATTGGCGGTGTTCCTGCATTGCCTTTTACAGAAATTGCTTTTGGTGATGCAAGTAATTTGCTTACAAGTAGCCCCAATTTAACTTTTGACGGTGATTTATTACTATTTGGTCAAGAAGATAATAATAATATGATTGCTGCCGCATTGAACAATTCAAATATTTTAATAGGTGATTTATCAAATAATTATGACGGCGGTAGATTAGTGATAAGACCAAATGAAAACAAAGCATATTTTATTAATAATGATAATACTTTTAAATTTGGTATTAATAGAGAAATTCAATCAGCAGCTTTGGATGTAGTAGGTTCAGATACTTCAGTTCTAAAACTTGAAGGTTTAACAAATGCAATTTTAGCTACAGATAGTATGTTAGTAATTGGAGCAAATGGCAATGTAAAAAAAGCTGTAAAGGCTGTTACCGTTTCATCCTACGGTAAAAACGCTGGAGGGGATAGCACAATACTTGTACTGAGTAACGGCACACGTTACGCTGCGAAGGATAGTGTAGGGGCAGGGGGTGGTGGAATGGCTATCGGTGGCAGTATAACAAGTGCAACGGCTGGGAGTGCTTTATTCGCTGGAACGGGTGGCGTATTAGCGCAAGACAACGCGAATTACTTTTGGGATAACACAAACAAAAGATTAGGAATAGGAGTTACAACACCACAAGCTAAAGTAGACATAACAGCCACAAGCGGAAGTTTTGTAAACAAGTTTGGTGATGGTACTGGTTCAGTAAGTTTTAAATTTAATAGAGCAACTACAGCAAATTCGTGGCTAACCATGACCACTACTGGAACAGATGGGTTACTATACGAATATTCACATAGTTCAAGGCCTGGGTTTAATTTTATTGTTCCTGGTGTTCACGCAATGGGTTTAGGCGTTGATGCAACAGGTTTTATTATAAGTAATGCAAATGCAAGTTTTCCTGGGGTTTCATTGTTTAAAGTAATTAATTCTAACGGTAATTTTTTAATTGGTACAACAACAGATGGGGGTTTTAAACTTGATGTAAATGGTACTGGCAGAATACAATCTACTTTAAAAGTAGGTGCTGCTACTGCACAAAATGCTTCCGCAGTTTTAGACGTAGAAAGTACTACCAAAGGCGTTCTATTCCCACGCATGACCACAACACAACGCAACGCCATTGCGTCCCCAGCTACGGGGTTGCAGGTTTATAATACAACAACAAATACAAATGATATTTACAACGGAACAGCGTGGGCCAATACTGTTTATACAACAGGCGCACAGACAATAGGAGGAGAAAAAACATTTTTATCAAATATAATAGCAAACGCAAATATCAACTTAACAACAGCAACGGGCACAAATAGAAGTTTAAGTTTTTACAATTCTTCGCCAATAGATAATTTACCGATTCTTGCTACTTACCCTTTGACTGGTACAAATGTTGGAATGAGTATTACTGCAATTCCTAAAGGAACTGGATTTTCTTCTACATTAAAATCACAGCTATCAATATTTAATACAGATTTTGTTGCAGACGCTACAAATTATGAGGCATTAACAGTTAGGGCTGCGGGTGCGCAATATTTAATATCATCTTTTAAGGAAGGAACAGGCACGCTTAGACCTATTGTTTTTTCAGCAGGGCAAGCTGGTAGTACACCAGCCAACACAAACCAATTTGTTCTTAATATAGATGGTACTGTTTCTGCTGGAACTACGCTATCCGTTGGCACATCTTTATCCTTGCCAGTTACTACAGGAACAAACAGATCTTTTGGATTACAGCCTTTAAATTTAGGCGCAGACAATTATGCAGCAAGTGTTTTTTATCCTTCTTCTGGAACAAATGTGGGAGGTGAATTAGATGTAATGCCTAAAGGAACAGGTTTCAGTAGTACTATAAAATCGCAAATTGCAGTTTATAATACAGATTACATTGCCGACCTTAATAATTTTGAAGTAGCAAAATTTAGGGCAGCAGGCACAGACGGTTTTGGATTGTATTCATCTAAAACTGGATCAGGAGTACAAAGGGCATTATGGATTGATGCGACTGGTTCAATAGGTTCTGCCACAGCTAATATGGTTTTTAAGACTAACGGAGGTTTATCAGTGCCAGCAACCAATACTGCTACAGGAACTACTGGCGCACAAACAATCAACAAAACATCGGGTAAAGTAAATTTTGCAGCAGCAGAAGCAACGCTTGTTGTTACCAATAGCCTTGTTACTACATCATCAATAGTTATTGCACAAGTGGAAGGTTCAGACCTTACAGCAATAAGCGCAAGAACAACGCCTGCTGCCGGTTCATTTACAATCACTTTAAACGCAGCGGCTACTTCTGAAACAAAAGTTTCATTTATCGTAATTAATTAAAATTATAAACAATGGCATACGTACAACTACCACCGATTGAAATTGAAATACCAATACCTTCAATCGAAATCAGTTCAACCGTCATCAGACGCAAAGCAAAACTGTTCAGTTTAATCTATAACAAAGGCAGCAAAGAGGTTGCAATAGCGTGGACTGTTCAACATTACGCTGCAACAACAGCGGACGGTTATGGGCAATATTTGGATTTTATTCCCGATTGGAGCAAGACATCAGTTGCAGATAACACAACCATGTGCGATGTTACAAATGGCTTTCCTATCCAAATGATTCAGATAGGACAAGATGAAGATGGGGATCCATTATACGGTTACGACCCTGCAATTAATTACACGGGGCAATATGACTTTTTTAGCCATTTAGCAGAAACGCAACCCGTAATGATACACGCTATGATTATCGCATTTGGTAACAGAGTAGAATCATGGGAAAAGCAGTAATGATATTACTCTCATTGTTTTTGTCGCTGCAAACCACAGCGCAAAAGTGGTATGCAATAACAAAGAATGATGCTGTGATTATTGCGCTCGGTGCGGTAAGTGGTGCCGCCGACGGTGTTAATCAAAACTTAGCGCATTGGCGCTGGGGTGTTGGTAAACAATTTTGGGATGTTAAGACATCATGGAAAAACAAGTATAAGGACTTTGATAATGGTAATACAGATGCAAGGTTTTGGGGCAGCAAAACGGTGTTTGTGGCGTTCACAGACGGGTTTCATTTAACCCGAATGATTGATAGGAGTGCAATGTTATTGTCGGTAGGAATTAGTGCAGGAGAATTGAAGCAATATAAAAAGAAAGACCGTTGGAAGATAGTCGCAAAAAAGGCTTTATTGTCGGGAATAAGCAACAGAATAGCGTTTAATTTAATTTATAAATGAAAACGATTTTATTAATTTTACTGTCATTAAACTGCATAGGGCAAACAAAGCCGTTTGTAGGCGTTCTATTGCACTCTAAGGGGTATGCGTTGCAAGGCGGTGCTATCGTTAAAAATAAGGTGCTTACAATCGGTTACAGCGTACCATTAACAAGCGCACTAAATCCTACCTTAATATTCGGAACGGTGGGTTATCAGTTTGACATGGGCAAAGATTATGCAGCAACGCCATCAATAGGGTTTTGCTTTAATACAACGGCACCAATAGGAACAATCGAACTTTCAAAGGATATTCACAATGGGCGTTTATTTATTGCGGCCAATTATTGTAAAGTATTTTTTGCGGGTGCTGGGTTTAAAATATTAATAACAAAAAATAATTAAGTAGCAATGTTGCATTCATATCTTAGCGGCGATAAAGGGCCATTTTTCACGATAACCAGTTTTATATTTGGAAACATATTCGTAAACATTCAAGACATATCTTTTAGCATTGCCATCGTTGTAGGAATATTAACAATAATTGAAAAGGTCATAGCAATAATAAAAAATAAAAATAAATAATATGGAACAAACACTGCCTTACTTATGGGATGCGTTCAACGCAAATATTGATTGGGTTATTGTGATTTTGGTAATTGCCAGCGGTTATTTTCAATCCGCGTATTTAAAAGATTTAAACTTTGCCGATGCTTTAAAAACGCTTTTGGTATCGTTTGTTGCAAGTGGCGTTTATTTGTTGTTGGCTGGAGATTTGACAGACAAGGCTTCCTTAGCACGTTACTTTTTCAGCTACTTCATAGCGACATCATTGTATGAGATATTGCTAAAAAGTTGGACAAAGAAACTTATCGGAGATCAAAAAAATAAACTATGAAAAGTAAATTAAGCGGTTGCGGTTTTGCCTTTGCAACATCAATAGTATTATGGGTTGTAATTATTGCCTTGCTTGCTTCCTGCAAAACATCGGAGCAGCTTTACACAAAGGCAAAGGTAAAAGACATTACAAAGGTTGCTGAATTGGCGCGGATTGACTTCCCTTGCACCACCACAAAGATTGACAGCGTAACCACAGTGGATACCTTGTACGACTTTATAGAGGTGGATTGCGCACCGCCTACCATTGATTCATTTGAAACCGTTGTTGTAAAGACAGTAAAGGTTAAAGTACCTCAAAAGGTAGTAACCATTCGCACCACAGTAAAGATTGAGGACAGCGCAAAAATAAAGACAATGTATGCAGAAATACAAAAGGCCGCAGCCATGATAGTAGCTGAAAGAAAGCTAACAGCGGAGCAGAAAGCAGAAGCAGACAATGAACGTAAAGCAAAGAATTGGTGGCGTAAATGGTGTTTAATAACGTGGGGCGTTATTGCGCTTGGTATTGCATTTAGATTATTTAGAAGTAAAATAGGATTATAATGGTAACACCAGCACAGGCATTAAAGAAGTACGGGCCACCGGAGAAAGAAGCAAACATGACTTTGTGGGATGTGCCAGCACATTTGCAAGTGCCACCAATACCCGATAAAATTTACTGCAATAAAGATTTGGTTAAACCTTTGCTGTCCGCGATTTGCGAACTGCACGCAACCGGCCACATCAAAGAATTAAAGACATATGATGGCTGCTTCAACATACGCAATCAAAGAGGTAGCGTTAGTAAATTATCTTTACATAGTTGGGGTTTGGCTATTGATGTAAATCAAGCCACTAATGCACTTGGGGCAAAGCCAACACTATCAGCAGGCTTTGTAATGTGTTTCACAAATAACGGCTTTACATGGGGTGGTAATTTTAAGCGTTTAGACGGAATGCACTTCGAGTTATCAAAAATTTAATTATGAACAAATACGATGTAGCGCGGACTTACAGAGAAAAGCACCCAAACTATCCAACGCTTAAACTGGCGCGGATAATGTACAAAGAAAACAATTTGCTGTTCGCAAACTTAGAAGCCGCCCGAACTGGATTGAGGTACATCGAAGGCAAAAACGGCAACGCACATCGTAAAAGTACAGAAGGCAGCAAGTTTGTAATTGAAGAGCCGCGACCTTATAACCCGTACAAATTACCGGAATCCGATGAAACAATATACGAACCCTACCACATAAAAGGATTCAAGCGTGTAGGTATTCTTTCAGACATTCACGTTCCATACCACAACATACCAGCACTAACAGCCGCAATACAATATCTTAAAAAAGAAAAGATTGATGCTTTATTACTGAATGGAGATACTATCGATTGTCATACAATTAGCAGCTTTGATAAAGATCCAAAGAAACGCAACTTTGCAGGCGAATTGGATTCCTTTGCACAACTATTTGAGGTGCTGCAAAAGCAATTAGATTGCAAGATATTTTTTAAATTGGGCAATCATGAAATAAGATATGAACGCTTTTTGATACAAAAGGCTGGCGAACTTATCGGGGTAAAAGAATTTGAATTTTCAAACATCATTAAGGCACGCGCAAACGGGATTGAGATAATTGGCGATAAAACCGTAATGAAGTTGAACAAACTAAACGGCATACACGGTCACGAATATAAAGGCGGTATTTCGGCACCTGTAAACATTGCAAGGGGTTTATACCTTCGTGGAAAAGTAAGCGCGTTTCAAGGCCACAATCACTCTACAAGCGAACATAGTGAAGCAGATATGAACGGCGAAATTACAACCACATGGAGCATCGGTTGTTTATCGGAATTGCATCCGGCCTACTGCCCACTAAATAAATGGAATCATGGCTTTGCAATAGTTGATCTCGATGAAAACGGCAAAGATTATGAAATGCGTAACAAAAGGATTCGTAACGGAAAAGTTTTATAACAATGGAAAACATAACGCCGGAAGATGAACCAATCGAAGAACCTATTGAGGAATTTGAATTTGAAACAACTACCCGCGCGGAATACATCCATTGCGCTTGTGAGGCTTATAACACCATTGCAGAAAGTAACCCAATGACAAAGGAAGATACCTTAGTTGTTGAATCCGTAAAAAGAAAGTGCATTAAAATTATAGGCTACTATGTAGATGAAATGTATGATGAATTGTTTGAGGAATAGTTAAATACTACCAAAGCTTTCTGGTGGTTCTGTTCCAAATATTTTACGCCAATTATCTTTTGCCTCATTACTTTTATCTCGCTCAATCTTTTCTTTAATAGCAGCCGCCGCAAAGTGCGCCATAAATAGCTTATTTGCAGCGCAATGTTCGCGCAGTATTAACAATGTTTCTTTCTCAACCCTTAATGATTGGTGGGTAAATGTACCTTTGCTGTAGTTACTCATGGTTAATGTTGTTAATAAGCATCATGTTCCCGATGTCGGGAAAACGATGTTATT
>Ga0247723_1002267_pt1 | contig 10375 bp, 14 predicted proteins | sample MSEWelMarce5H_FC_FD_189079 | JGI IMG/M metagenome (GOLD analysis project Ga0247723, IMG submission 189079) | Subsurface sediment microbial communities from gas well in West Virginia, United States - MSEEL Well Study Marcellus 5H_FC | ecosystem: Environmental > Terrestrial > Deep subsurface >...
CCCATCCCTCCATCCATCCATCCATCCATCCATCCATCCATCCATCCATCCATCCATCCATCCATCCATCCATCCATCCATCCATCCATCCATCCATCCATCCATCCATCCATCCATCCATCCGATTCTCGTGTTTCAACCCTATTTATCCGTATTTACCATATCTCACTTGTTTAAATATTTTTTAGTGGTATCGTGCGATGTTTCTGACGTTCCACCACCAGTACCGATTCTGGAGCAAGCGACGCCGAATACTACCTCTACCGAGTTACCAGATTTGGACAAGGTATATATATATAAAGAAAAGGGGTGTAAAGGGGGATCAAACTGGAAAAGCGCTGCTTATTCGTTCAATCATTTTTTTGACAAGAAGGGAAATTTTAAAAGAACGCCGTTTTGCTTTGTAACCACTAAAATGTACTGAAAGTTTTATTCTTAATTTTTTTTAGCTATTCGGTGGTTCTCTGTTCGGACCCAACACATCACCGGTCTTTGAGTCCCACATGCTCCTGACGGATCCGGAATATTATGACGCAGAAAAAGGGGAGATGACTGAGAAGTGGAAGGATTATGAACGGTTCCGAAAGCGGAAGAAGGAGGAGGCGGAAGCGGCAGCAGCGGTGGCGGCGGCAGCAGCGGAGGCGAGAGCGGCGATGGCGATGGATGGAAGGGTGAAGCATTGGTTGCAGGGTAACTATAAGAAGAAGCTGATGATGGGTGACAAGAATACGGAGGCCGAGGAGGCCGAGGAGGACGATGAGGAGGAGGAGGATGAGAAGGAGGAGAAGGAGGAGGAGAAGGAAAAGGAGGAGGAGGAGGAGAAGAAGAACACAAAGAGGAAGATCAGGGACGAGGACGAAGGCGAGGAGTTTTGCGAGAACAAGGTAATTCTTTATTTGCACACACTCACACAACTAAAATAAACCTACAATAAAAGTCGTCGTTGTTGCCTCGGCTGATATTCAGATTTCGAATGTCGTCGTTGTTGGAATCTCATTTTTGTTTTATTTTGGAACCTTGTGATCCGAGCGTGTAAACGAGAACGGTCGAAAATCTAAATACCAGCCACGACAATAGCGCTGTTTACCCGCTCATCCTTACCCCTATCGGACGGGGATTTTCGGTTAATTTTTGCTTTTAGGATCGAAGGTTCGGATTTTAAAATTTTTTTATTGTTTTTTTCGATTCTAGAAGAGAGGCAAATCCAAGAAGTGAGAAGAAGAAGAAGAAGAAGAAGAAGAAGAAGAGTGGATTCGATTCAGCGGGGTCAGCTCTGGCAATGTTTATTTGATCCGGGCATGAGAATTTTTTTTACATCCTATTTTTCTACATCGTTTTTAGTAAAACCAATAAAGTCAGATTTTTTATTTACCGATCCGCCCCACAAGAGAATTTTTTTTTCCTGACGCGCCTTTTTTACAACCGAACCAATAAAATGATGTTTTTTATTCACCTGATTTTCTTTGTAGAGCCGGTAAAACGGTAGCATCACATTCTGTTTGACAACCACATGTCTTGACTTGACAACATAAATATCTGTATCCTGTTTGCCTGAAAATAAGCAGCGCGTATATAAAAATCCCCGATAATTTTTCTCACCGAAATGATAGGGCGGACCACGAGTGTCCCGTTGTGTGCAACTCATTTTTATTTTGACTGAAATGTTGCTGGTATATTTGGGTTTTGAATATTCCATTTTTTATCCTTGGATTTTCTTGGAAAAGGAAAATAAAAATGAGTTGCACACGACGGGACAGTTTTGTTCCCTGAATGGGATTTTATTTTGAAGCGCCTTACCAGGATGAAGGGAATATTTGTACCCGAACTGTTTTCTAGCCGTTGTTGACAAATCGATGTTTACACGCTCGCCCACTTGATATTTAAACACGGAAGGAATATAAGGTATATGCACGGTATCTCTGGTAAAATATGCTTTTAAAATCTGTAAATGTGATTTTAAATCCCGTTTTTTGCCCGAATTAATTGAGTTAACCACGACCTCTACATGATCTCGCCATTTGTTTAGATGTTCACCTTATAGGGGAAGAAGAGAAACTATGTATTTTAACACGATGTTATTTTCGCCCATTCCAATAATCAAGGAGAAGCGAACTCGCAAAAAAAGAGCGTCTCTGTTTTCACAAAAAGGGTGCGGGGCACAAAATTCTTTTTTTCTGAAAACAGAGAGGGAATTTTTTTGGAAAAATGTTCGCTTTTCCTTGGTAAAAAAAAATCCTCTTTGAAACATTTTTTACCTTTCATCTGCAAATAAACACTCATTTTCAATTTGAACTCTAAGTGATAAAAGAGTCAGAATTCTATTATTTTGTCTACGAAGTTTTTACCTCTTTGATTTTTCTCAGCTTCCTAAAAATTCCCAATACCGATTCTGACTTTCCTCTTATGGCTCTTTCGGCCATGCCGCGTTTGACACCACTGTCCGCATGCACCACCAGCTTATATTTGTTGTAAAGAATCTGTTGAGCTTTTTTACTTTTTAACCCGGATTCTCCGTCGAAAAGCAAAACCCGGGCATGTCGAAAATTATGGTCCTGCGCATAAAAAAATTGTATCCCTATTTTTGTTTATATCCGCGCGCAAAAATCCGATTCTCTCACCTTGAGCATTTTACCGATGGCTGAAATTAAAGTGTCCATTTTATTGTTGGATATTTTGGTCACGAAAAGTTTCCCGGTGAATGTATTGACCCCTAAAAAAAATGTCCCGTAAGATTTATTGTCATAAGAAAAAAATCCCAGATCCCCCTGTAAAAAGTAGGGAGATCGAAAACTATGGGGAATGAGCTTTTTCCATCTTTTTGTATGTCCCATATTTCCGGCTCCGGGCGCTGAAAAAAGTACCGCGTATTTAAGAAGCGCTAACCATAAAATTCAGATGCTAAGAAAGGGAGAAGGGGGGGGGAAGGGGATTACCTAAGGCGTGTCGAAAAGGCAGACGATCGGAAAGCCGCAGGGCATCGTTTTTTTGCACTCCCGACTTTTTGGCCCACTCCAGTATCTGCGGTAAAGAAGGAGGTCCGATGTTCTCTTTGCAATAGGTCATCGCTCTTTTTTCTTTTTATCCACCAAGAAAAATAGTCTGTTAGTCAAGCACCATTTTTTTATCGAAAGAAAAATTTGTTTTTACAAAGTCACTCACCCAATTTTTTGTAAGCTAAAGATTCCATTTTAACTTTTTTAAAATACGCTCTGAAAATAATCACATTCCCTTAATTAAGAACCAGTACTTCATTATCATTATCATCGTTCTTTGAAAGATCCGTATCATCGATATCACTGTGATCACAAGACTCCGTGCAAGAATTATCATCATCATCATCATCATAATTTTCTTCAGATGATAAAAAGCATTCGCAACTTTCTGTTCCCTCTTCTTTTTTCATTTTCTTGGCGGGTGGATGGTGATGATGGGACCAGGCTCTCTTGTTGTTCTTTTTTGGTATCGCGAGAGTGTCAAAAAATTCTTTATCTAGAATCGCCCAATGGGACCGGACCGTAGATAGACGCAGCAACTCGTTCAAAGGCGCGAATTGGCGAACAAATAAATTTGTTCCCGCGCCAGGCTTACTCACGTTTTTCACAACTATTCCTAATTTATCTCCGCTAAAATACCGCCAGGATAAAGATCGGGCTCCGTCCCGGAGTTTTCTCGAATAACATTCCAGATTGTTGTGCTGGTTCAAAATGATCAGCGCCGACTCATGAGGGTACAAAACAAATGACCTCTCGGCTTTAAAGTTTTGCGGTGCGTAAAAGGGATGCTCCGTCTCGTCCACATAAACTACCGTTCGTGGTAACTGCATTGTTGGATTATTTTGTTTGTCTGAAATTAAAAAAAAGATCTCGGGATTTTTTGTTTTTAAGAAATAATAATTTAAAACTTATAACTATCCAAGGAACCCTTTTCTTTTTGTGAGAGTATTTTTTTTAAATAAAATAAAGTATATACAACGATGAATGAATCGTTTTTCTCCACGGAGGAGGAGAATGATTCATGGATCGCGCGCGGGTTTCCGTAAAAAAGACCGGACGCGCGTTTTTTTTTCCGGGTTTCACTCTTTTTCGGGAAATAAGTTGGTGCTCGAGTCGAGTACAATACATGAGCGGATATTTTCCATCAGCAAAAAAGTGGGCAGTGGAATACCAGCGGGAGCTCTGACGCATTTCACCGTGGAACTGTTTTGAACCAAAAAGCTGACGGGTTGTTTTTTTAAACACGATCTCAAGTGGGCGGTGCTGCCGGTGACCTGGAAGGTAGGTGTTTGTCCTTCGAAATAGAGTTTACCCCATTCCTGAGCTTCAAGCTCAAAGGGTTCGGCCGAACAATAGTCCTTCAAAAATCGGGTCTGGTTCACATTCATCCGCGCGAATATTTCACTCAGTTCTTCTATTCGGCGTGTTTCGGAAGACGATGAGGGTGGCGATGGTGAGCAGGATGATGGAGCCGGTGATGCCGGCGAAGATGGGGGCGCCAATGTTGAAAGGGGAAGCGAATAGGGCGAAGGCGGGTCCGAGGTTGAGGTTGAGTGAGAATCCGTCACGAATACCAGCCGGCGCATTGTCATCGCTCTGTAATAAAAAAGATAATACATTTTTTCATTTGAATTTTACACACACACACGCGCGCGCATCATTTTTTTTACCCTTCTTTTCTCATGCTTACCGGGAGAAAGGGGGAGGTGAGGGAAGAATTTTTCGCTGTCTCGGGAACAAGAATCTCGAACTTATTTTCTTTCAATTGCCGAGCGGATAAAAGGATGAGATTGGATTGAATCATCGGAGCGCGTAACAGACGATGTAAACGCGCCCCTTTGTGAACACAGAAATGGGTATTTTTACGCGTGTTATGCACCACAATCGCCAAATAGCTCGGCTCGGATACGCTATTTATTACTTGAGGCCAGCCCGGGCGGATATCCCGAATTAGGGCCGGATGATCACTGGAAAAGTCCTCATCACTGTCACGAAAAACTATAATAATTTTTTCCTGCGGCTTCAATATGAAGTCAACAGAGGCATGATATGAGCACGGACTAAAAAATCCGCCCGTGGGTAAAGAGTCGCCCGGATTTTGCTGCTGCTGCTGTGGTATACTCGAATCGCCCGGATGATTGTCTGTCAAATAGGTGTTGCCGGTCTCGACTTTCGGACTGTACCGATAAACTATTTTCCGCATTTTAAAAAAAAATTCTCACTTTTTTTAATCGTTCTGAAAATAGAAAAAAATTTCTGTTTGACGGAATTTTTTTGTAAAAAAAAATCTTCGGAAATAATACATACGACGAGCTTAGCACTTTTCGATAATGATCTATTAAACATATTCGAAATTAACATCTTGTTTGAGACGGTTGCCAGAGAAATTTATGCGGGTCATGTATTGATATGTGCAGCACAGGTACCAAGTGCAGTTGTCAATGACGGGCTCGAACTGTAATTCTAATTTCAAGGGACTGGTTGAAATAACACCTGCGAAATAAATAAAATGATTTAAAAAAATGAATATATCATAAAGCAAAAAATGTGTAATTTTTTCTTGACTTCTTTCGCCTACCTAAACTCGAAGCCGCATTGGCTTTTGTATCCAGGGATAAAAGATCCAGCGGGAAGATGTTGAACAATCCTTTACCCTCCTCGCGACTAACCACGGTGGGTATCAGATTGGATACGGTGTGAGCCCAGTATTTCCGTTCCATCCCTTCCCCGGGGGGAATGAAATAATTCGACTCCAGGTACCGTTCGTAATTGATGTGGGTGTAATCCGGAAGGTTCTGGTGTAAATTATTCAGTTCGAAATTTTTATACACCATTCTTTTTTCCGTGTTTCCTACTAGAACAGTCATGGCTTTCAATGTGGACGGGCGGTAATAAATACCTGCGCATAAAAAAGAAAAAGCGTTAGACAGAGCTTTCGTATATTTAAAAAACATTTTTTTCGCGTTATCCTTCTCGCGATCAAACCTGGTGTGTGGAAAGTGTTATTTGTTGCCACATACTGCACGTCGCTTTCTCTGAGGAAAAACAAATTTTTTTTAAAAACGAAATCTCCGATGATGATGACGGATCCGGAACCCGGACGGCGCGGCTCGGAACCGGATCCGTCCGGAACCGATCGGCCGGTCCGGAACCGATCGGCCGGTCCGGAACCGATCGGACGGCGCGGACACCCCCCGGACGGCGCGGACACCCCCGGACCGGGGCGTAGCCCCGGTCCGGGGAGTAACAAAAAAATACTCACTTTATGAAAGAGATAAACACGGCGGTCGGCTTGACGGCGGACTCCCACGACAGAGGGTACTGGTGCAGGGATACTTTGAGCAGGGGTGTGAATGTGGAACGGTGAGAAGTGTAAACGTTGGATAGAGGGCGTTCAGGGGAAACCCCTTTGTATTTGATGCGTAACACTTGCAGGTAGGCGTCACGAAGGGTCACCGTCACCGACAGGATTTTGTAATTGGTACGGGTCACTGCCCCGGCGGCATCCGCGGTGACGACCGTGAAACGGGTGGCGGTGGTTCGTTCATCCTCGGTGAGCGTTGACACGGCCGAACCGCGCAGCGTGGACAGATTCTGGGGCAGCATGAAATTGAGAAAATTTCGATCCGTTCGGCGTTTCATGCTGATGTTCAGTTGGGTGTGGGCGGGAAAAAGAGGAGATGACGGATCGAAAGGAGAGGGTGGGGTTTTCGAACGCACGAGCTCGCGTGCGCAGAGGGTGCGGAAAGGGTAAAAAGGAAAACTCAACCGGTACCGTTTGACCTGTTCGGTTTTCGTCCATGGTTCCGAGGATTTGTGTTCGGGAAAATAAACTTTCTGATGCTCGGAAGCCACGTTAGCGATGGTGCTCAGAGTACCGCTCAACAGTTGGGGGTAACCTGGGACGAAAAAACAAAACGGATGAGGGGCGGATTGATTAATTGATTGGTTTACAATTTGGATTACTGATTGATTGATGGATAATGTGGAGATTTTTTAAAAGAAGCCATTTAAACCAATTACCTAAAGCTGTTTTTCGTTTGACGTCCTCTTTGGAGGGATTGAAATTTTGTTCCAGGCTCGACAAATGCCCGAACCCATCAAAATCCAGGAAAAAATTTCTTTGAAAAAAGATAATGAAAGCGATAATTAATTTTGGAGCCCGAAAAGATATTCAAAACTTATATAAAATACATTTTGGAGATAACAAGAAGGTGAACATACCTGTCCGAATCGATTTTCGTATGATGATTGATAGCTACCGTATAATCGGAAAATAGCATGTTCAACCCGTTCAACGGCAGAGTCATCTCATGCCGAGCGGGATATAAAAGTTCATCGGATTGATCGGCGATGCCCATCGCATTGGCGGGTTGAACTTTCAACAGAATTATAGCGTCAAGCACCAATTGAAATTCCGAACTGAAACTGAAAAACGTAAAAAAGAAGATGAGATTTTCAAATGGAAAAAGGGATATCGATGCGAGTCGAATCCTCAATAGAAAATCCCTTTTCTAGTACCTGGTAAAATAATCTGTGTTGGGCGGCACGGTGAATTTTAATTCTGTGCTATCATTTATCGTAGCTGCATCTAATTGCGGTTCCACTTTTTCATAACGTATCTCTTCCACTGGAAAAAAATTTTTTTAAAGTCGGATTATACTCATCGACCAAAATTTGAGTATATTTTTTACGACGCATTACCTAAATGTCGGTCGGTCAACTGACTGATTTTGGTGAAGTAAAGGTTTCGTTTGAGAATGTCATCTGGAAAAAGAATAAAAAATGTTTTGATCACGCGAGATTCATTTTTTTTCAAAGGTGAGATAAAGAATTTTGTTGGGGTATAACAAACAATTAATTTGTACCTACGGGATCCCCTAATCGCTTTCCTTCCGAAGATTTTCTTTTCTTACTCGCCATTTTTTAAATGTCACAAATGTTGTAAACAAAATCACTATATATCACTTCATTTTTGTAATATGAAAAAATTAAAAATACATTATTTTACAAAAATAGCGAACAAATTACCCGGACATATGTTTTTCAATTTCGGATTTTATAAACGATTGAACAACATCGGATAAATAATTGGCCACAGCGGATTTTTTAGGCTTCGGTGGGACTCGTTTCGAATGAGTTTTTTTATTATTTTTAATTACATGTTCTTTCGGATCCCTGTCACCACTACCCGCTGATGTTGTTGTTGTTGTTGTTGTTGTTGATGATATGACGGGTACCGGAGGAATTTTTTCTCGGGCTATCGGTATAATGCTATCTAATGCATTTGCAGAGGAAGGGTGGGAATGGGTACTCGGCCGGGACGTCGATGGCGACGACGCATCCGAGATCCCACCCTTTTTGTCAGAGGACGACCCGAGCGAGGTTGGCGTCGCCGACGTTTTGTTACGCCTTGTCTTTTTCGGTGTTGACGAGGGCGTTGACGACGACGACGACGACGGCGTTTTGTTGTTCCGTTTCCTCCCGCCGCTGCTGCCGTTGCTGTTCCCGCCATGCTTTTTTGGATGTTTGGACTGGTCTGAAATATTTGAAAAAAAGGGTGTCAGGTCACAGAAGAAAATGTTAACACGATGGACAAAACACGATCTATCGATACATTCGAGGATACAAATTCGATATTTAATTGATCGGCAACATCTATCCCAACAGCATTTGCGCACAGTGTATCTACATTTTCATCTCTAAAGTACATGGTTTTATCAAAATTATTATCCTCACGATCCAGGGATCTTTGATTGCTATTAGCGCGCCATATGTAATAGGTGGGGGGGGAATTATCATCGTCACGCGGATTACTACAAAGTAATAAGTCATAGTTGACAGCGACGGCGAGGGTGATGCCTCTGGGGTAATGGGATAATAATTTATCGACCAGATCTGTTTGCATAAATTTCAAATCAAAAGTAGGCACTAAATTGTAACGCACAGTAAATATTGACACTTTTCTGCGACCGCGATAAAATTCATAATCTTGTATCGATTCGGTAACAGGATCGGTAAATAAAGCGTTCTGCAGTAAAGTGTTGACTTCAGAAATATTCATATACATGATTTTTTTTCACAGTGAATAACAAAATTTATAAATCTTCTCGGGGGGTTTTTTCTTGAGGATTTTCTGGCGGTGGAAGAGAAGGATTTCTCAACCTTCTTGGGGCTTCTCGGGCTTCAAGATGATAACAAAGAGATGAAAGATCACACTCAAGTAAAAAGAACCCAGCCATTTTCAATATAACAAAAAATGGACCCGGTTCTTTCATACTCTGGTGTAAACCTCATAGACATGAAAAACACACAGGACATTTTTTTAATTCCCCCCCCATCCCCAAATTTGTGACTTTCCCCATTCCTAAAAGCGAAAAGGATGCTTCCTAAGTCCTTAGAGATGAGAGAAAGAGAGCAAAAACATCGGGTGAACAGCTAAAAGTGCTTTTTTTTTCGAGTGAATCTAATAAGAACGAGTATTTTTATTCATCCTCATTAGACCCATGCTCATATCATTGCATCCCACCTAATGGATACATTGATCTTAGCCACTCTCCTTCTTGATCCTCTTTTAACCTTAACTTTTCCCTAACAAGCTAGTAGAGAAAAAATCAGGGCAGAAGAAAAAGTCGGGACAGTTATTAAGAATCAATTGGTTCCTACAGCGGAAATTTTTTGCCTCCCGAAACTTAGAATTAGGCGGCGAAAAGTAACCGGTATAGGAATTCAATTGATCCTCTTCCTCTTTGATCATTTTTTCCCACCCACACCATTTTTTGTGTCATTCTCGTGCATGAAATCTAAATTCGATCAAGAGGGATGTGCGACCTAATCAGAATAGAGATTATAGTAAAATTTGCAAGATCGATCCTATTTGTTCATGGAAAATTTATAACCGATCTCATCTTTCCAACAGTATTGAACCTTGACAGATGAATCCAAAGGATGATCACAAAAGCATGAGATAAAAAAAATAATGAACTCCCTAATGGGGTAACAGGCCTGTGACTCATGGTGGCAATTCGGGATTTTCTACCCCTCCTTGACCCCCCTACACACTTTAACCGGGTGCCTGTCATTCCTAAACACTACCTTTACTGCGATGGGGCGAGATCGCGATCAAGCTAAATCCTACGGCCCCGATGAATCCTACTCTGCCAGTCAAAGAGTGGGCACCTACTCAAAAGAGACTAGGGTAGATTTATAAAATCTCCCCATGATCGCCCCTGGGTCAAAATAAATCTCTCTAGGGTATGATACTGTCAAGGGTACTGTGAGATAAATGAAAATCAATCAAAAAAATCTTCTCACCAATAGAATCGATCTTGACGCTCTGCCACATGCTTTTTACTCATTCCCCCCCCTCCCCTCGTCTAATC
>Ga0247723_1002268_pt1 | contig 10374 bp, 20 predicted proteins | sample MSEWelMarce5H_FC_FD_189079 | JGI IMG/M metagenome (GOLD analysis project Ga0247723, IMG submission 189079) | Subsurface sediment microbial communities from gas well in West Virginia, United States - MSEEL Well Study Marcellus 5H_FC | ecosystem: Environmental > Terrestrial > Deep subsurface >...
CAGTAATAGGAAAGCATATTGAAAATGGCAACATCAAGGTTATAGGTCCGTTCTATCAGACTGCCCGAGCAGAACGCGCAGCGATCGTGTTGGGTATCGCCGAATCCGACTTCGACTTCAAATGGGTTGATTTGCGCGACGGAGTGAGTACAGTAGCCAATGCCAAGAAAAGCATTCGCGAACAGAAAAGGAATCAGATGAATGATAGAAAGACCGAAAACACTACTCACCAGTAACTCCGAGTTGCGTGAAGATGGGATTATGAATTGGACACTCCCAGCATTCGCGGTCAAGTTAGATGATGGGCGCAACATCAATGTATGTCCACAAGCGGGCGCGTGCGCCACAGTTTGTTATGCCCGAAATGGAACTTACTTATTTTCCAATGTGATTGGTAAGCATAAGAAGAACCTCGCATTCGTCATCGACGATCTTGAAGGTTGGAAGCAAGCGATGTTATTGGAACTCGGCAAAAAGAAAATGCGCCCAAGCGGAGAGCCACGGAGCGTTCAAGGAGTCGATCGAGAATTGACCGACCCTTTCATACGCCAGTGGCTAGATACAGGCGGGAAAACAGTCCGTATCCACGATTCAGGGGATTTTTTCAGTGACGAGTACACGATCGCGTGGATGGAGATCGCCGAAGCAGTGCCAGATGTCTTGTTCTATGCCTACACGAAGGAAGTAACTCGATTCCGCACGATAGTTGAAGGCAAAGCGCCAGTGAACTTCCGATGGTTGTATTCGATGGGCGGGAAAGAAGATCATTTGGTTAAGTTAGAAGAAGAACGCCACGCAGACGTGTTTCTCAGTTGGGACTCAATGGTTGAAGCAGGTTATGTTGACCAGTCAGCCTCGGATCTCCAAGCGATCTTGTTGCCAAGCGTCAAGATTGGAATCCCCGCAAACAACATTCCACATTTCAAAAAGAAGATGGACGGCAAGACATTTGGGGATCTTCAACGCGAGCGCGATGACAAAAAATCAATCAAGTTGGGTATGACTTGAATCACATAAACATTTATAGAAAATCCTTTACACAAGAACTGGTGGATGAAAGAATGTATTTGTAAACGGGGAAACCCACAAAAAGGGAGGCAAGAAAATGCAAGCAACAGTTCAAGTTCTAAAGATCGAAGATGTGAGCAACACTTACCGTGGTAAGTCAGGTTGCGCTTGTGGTTGTGGCGGATCATACGCCGAAGCAGGATCAAAGGCAGCAAAGATGCGCCTAGATTTCATCAACAAGAACCTTGGTAATCCAAAAATGGTGATTGATATCTTCTCCGATGGAGAAACTTGCTACGAGTTTGAGAACGAAGAAGGTACTCGAGTAACTCGCGTTTATATCAAGGCTGTTGCGTAATGTCAGCCTACAAAATCTTTTATCCTGTTGATGGCGGGGGCAAGTATCACACTTGCGACAGCATCACCAGTGTTGCTACTTGCGGGAACTTCGTAGTCGATCAGCGCAACGAGGTTTCGATTCATATGCAAGGAGATGCCGAAATTGGCAAAGTTCATCCAATGGTTTGTAAGCGTTGTTTACTAAAGAAATAGGGAGGCAGTAATGTTAGTTCGAGTACAAGCAAAGAACGATTCAAATGGGAATCCGCGCCGAGGTTGGATTCAATTCTCACCGAGCGGTGACTTCATTCAGTTTATTGATGAAGGTTATCTAGGCAGGGGCGCAATCGCTCACCTAGTTATGGAAGGTGAGGCAGATACGATCGCCATCACTATCGAGCCAAGCGAATACAAGAAACTATGGACAACAGGAAGGAAACAAAATGTCTGATAAGTTCGAAGAATCACTCGAATCACTGATCTCATCATTCGTCGATCAAGGTTATTCACCAGCACTTGCTACAAAGATAGTTGAAGAAATGTTCGGCAAGGTGCAAAAATGAAAAAGTGTAAATGTTATGACTGCGGTTATTGCGAAGAAACCTTCATTGTGACCAAGCGGATGAATCCGAATGGACTCGGTGGAACTCCACAGGTGCGTTGTTTCAATGATGGATGTAATGAAATCTTAGATCCAAGCGCGTCTTGCGTGGAGATAAACCCACGCCCATTTTATGAGCGTTTGACAACTCGAGGATGGGTTGTTTTGATAGCACTCGGCTCGGCAATCATCATCGGTTTGATGTTTTGGTGGGGCGATCGAATGGTCATTTGTGATTGGCGCGGTGGCTATGAACCTTGTCGGATCGAACGATTCGGCGATGTAGTGGAAAGTTGGAATCCGTGAGATATGACCGTCGATTTGGCAAGCAAGCGTTGTTCGTAGTAACTCACAAAGACGTGGCACTGGGGTTTCATATCAGTCGTCACGGCATTGATATCGATTTGTTATTCGTTTATATCGGATTGGAGTTTTGATGGGATATACATTCATTCGTGGTTTCGTTGACCAAGCGCAAGATCCAGATTTGGAACTCAAAAAGTTGGTCGAGATCCAGTTGCGCAACAATCATTATCCGCCAGTAGATTTCGTTTGGATAGATGTCGCCATCAAGGCGATTAAAGCCGTACAAAGTGATCCTGAGGGCGATTTCGGGTGGGACGACCTCGAAATACCTGTAACTCACCGCAAGTCCTCTCAGACCCATATACGGGTTTCGCAGGTTATGGATGAGTTGCACCTTTGGGACTTGGTAGAGCGGGAAGACGAGGACAATTAAAATCGCGCTACCCAAAACCCGTGAACCCAGATGGGTCATTGTCCATAAGTTTAGAAAAACTGACTGGGGCGAAATCATTTTATGGTCTAAGGCTTTAGGCTGGACGCTTCAACCAGAACACGATGTTTACAAAGACGAGCAGAAAGATATAGTTCCGCTTCCCGACGATGGGGAATGGGTCAAAGAAGATCAAGTTATGGAGCGGATTAGATGATCGAGTTACCAGCACACATTTCGTTTAGCAGTATGAATGATTGGCTCGATTGCGGTCATCGGTATTACTTGTCCAGAATGACCGAAACAATCGATCAACCTCAATGGATGTTTATTGGGGGCAAGTTGGTTCACACGGCTAGTGAGGTCTATGACCGTTGGGGTGGCGATCTCGATGCGATATGGAACAGTGAATGGCAAAAGGCGATCGATAAAGTAGATGCAGATGGATTTTCAATAGACGACATCAAAATCAATATAGGCAACGAAGATGTTACTTGGTGGTACGAAAATGGGCGCAAGATGCTCGAACGCCACGTTAGATTTAGCACCGAGAATACGGTGTTAATGCTCCCCGATGGAACGCCAGCGATTGAACTCGACTTAACTTGTGAAGTTGCAGGTGTCGAGGTCAAAATGTTTGCAGACCGCTTGACGACCTCCCTCGCCACTGGTCAGGTAAGCGTGACGGATATAAAGACAGGGCGTAAAAGCCCAGTCAACCCGTTGCAGTTGGCGTTCTATCGGTATGGGGTAAAACAAAAGTACGGGATCAACATTGATTTTGGTCAGTATTGGATGGTCAGAATGGGCAAGATTGCGACTAGGGATCTCACTCCATTCACAGATTCGGTGATCGAAGGTCTTGTAACTAAGTTCGACCACGCAAGAAAGGCAGGGGCATTTGTGCCCAATGTCGGATCTTGTACTTGGTGTTCATTTAAGCCACAGTGCGAGTTCGGTAGCGGTATGAACTTCTGAGGAGTACAGTTGGTCTATGTCCCGATTTGTAATGATCGCCGATTCCGACAGCGGTAAAGTCGTGGTTTGGGATTGTAAAAAACAAGTCCTCTTTTGCGAGATCAGTGAACTCGCCGAAGGAGGATGGGGCATAAGCAAAGTTCAAGAAATCCTAGTTCTAAAGGACACACCCAAGACGGATCGAGCCTTATACGAACTACACGATTTATTGAGCGACGCTACCAATAGCAGTTTGAAAGCCCTCCCCGTGCCTGTGTAAAAACCTTTTGATTCCCGTGTGTCGTGGCAATATGCGTGGTACATTTGACCTACCCTGAGGTTAGTCAATGGAGGTGTTTATGGCTACGACGATGATCAGCCAAGCAAAAGTCTTGGATATGTATGCTTCTTTGCCGTCCGACCAGAAAGACTTGTTGATCGAAACGGCTTCAAATTATCTTTTTGATATGGCTCACGCGATCAAAGTTTCATTCAACGAAATCGATCATAAGGATCGCTTGTATAAAGCCCTAGACTTTTTGGCACAAGGTTGGACGATCGATAACGCAACAACAAGCCAGTGGCGATACTCGATGTAGTGTGACTTGTATCACACAAAATATACTGTAAAACATTTGAAATAAAGGTAATGTAGTACCTGTAAACGGGGAAACCCACTAACAGGGAGGCATAAAATGTCAGCAAAGCGCGGACACAAGTTCATTACAAAAGAGATCGAAAAGGCACTGCCTAAACTTTACTCACAAGAAAATGTCGAAGATCCAATCGTCGTTGCTAAATGGTTCTGTCCTTACTCAACTTGGCGTTGGTACGCAATCGAGTTTGACGGCGAAGATACATTCTTCGGATTAGTTCAGGGTCTCGACACAGAACTCGGATACTTCTCAAAGTCAGAGTTAGAACACCTCGGATATAAATGGGGCGGACACATCCTCCCAGCGGTCGAGCGCGACCTTTCTTGGCAGCCTAAAAAACTCAGCGAGGTTCGTGAATCTCTCGAGAAGTACAACTTTGCATAATGGAGCAGATGGAAAAACTATTCGCCGAGTTATCGGACGAAAATGGCGAGTTCCAGTATTCCCTCTCTTGGGAAAAGCAGCGCATAGTCAGCGAATTGCACGGTGGAATCATTGAAATCGATCACCCATCTAAAGATCAGTTCGAGTATGACGGATACAAGTTCTGGTGGTATCACGCCGAGAACCAAAGACATCCCGACACCCCAGTAGTTGTTGTTTCTTGGACTAGCAATTATCGCGAGGACAGTTGGGATGAAAACGAAGAACAGATAGATGCGACCGCCCAAGACATTGATGCTTTCATCAAGGGTCTGGAAGGTGGCTATGAACCCGACAACGGGAAGCCAGACCGACTCGAGGAGATCGGATGAATATCCTTTCAGACACAGGTTGGAAACAGGATAAGTTTCTACGGCAACTCGAAGTAGTCTTCGAAGGCGAGAGATGGACGATCTATCTCTACACCTCAAGTTCAGGTCAATACTTGGAAGATGAAACTCGATACCATCAAGCGTGGGTCGGAGATATTATGTTCGGTGTTCCTCAAGAACTGATTGATCTCGCACGGATCAATTCCGTTATGGAACTGCCGAAGTATGACCCTAAGGTAAAGGCTAGGACATCTGATCCCTCTACCTCAAAGCAAGCAGCGCAAGATATTTCAATCCGCGTCAATAGCAGCAGGTTCAAATTATTGATGGCGCACTACACGGATCGGAATGGTTTAACAGACGAGGAGGCAGCGACTTATGCTGGACTTCCCCTTACATCAGAATATGCTACGCGTTGCTCCGAGTTAGAACGAGCAGGTTTAATAGCCAGTATGCCCACTCAACGCACAGGCTCATCGGGTCAACTCCGTGTTGTAAGGCGGATCACAGTTCAAGGCGTTCTAACGGCAGAGGAGATAACAAGAAATGCTTAGGAAAAGTACAGGTAGGCTCAAAGCAAGTGTTCCAGTCGCGCTTGTTAAGGATTATTGGGGCATTCCCATCGAAGGAAAAGTAAAACAATCAGAAGTGGATATGTTTATATCCCACATTTTTGAGATTGGTCTGGAACACTACGAATATAAGGGAGGTAAAAATGTTCAAAGTTAAGGTGTATGAGGATGGTGTCGAGGTCTTCGAAACAAGTTATACTGATCTCGGGCAAGCCATTACAGACTATGCGAAATACAAGGATCGCGGAATGGCAGATCAAGAAAGGTTAGTTGCCCTTATCAATCCCGATGGCGATGTGATCGTCAAAAAGTCCCTAAGGAATCTCCACTCACTCTAAATAGAGATTGTGGCGGTTTCCCCCAAAGGAGGAAATATGCTCACGAAACGCGGAAGAACGGTAAGAAACATAGGGGTAGGCATAATTGGCTTACTCATCTGGGAGGCAGGTACGGCTCAAGCCGAGGCTCCCATCGTTGAAAAGGTTGTAGTTCAACCTGCCAAAGTAAAAACAATCGACTTTCCATTGGATGCGTGGTCGCCAGCCACCGCTAAAGAATATGGAAAATATGCGATCCAAGAATACGGATGGGACGATACCCAGTTTGAGTGCCTCAAAGCACTTTGGACAAAGGAATCAAATTGGCGATGGAAAGCCAAGTCCCCAACGAATGACTATGGAATCCCTCAGCGCAATATGCCTGATAACACCCCAGCAGAGATCACGAAGTTCTTGTCCGACCCAATCGGGCAGATCTCTTGGGGCTTGTCCTACATTGAACATCGGTATTCCAACCCGTGTTCTGCCAAGCGACATTCAGATTTGAAAGGTTGGTATTAAATGAACGACTGCGATCTCGACGACCTCTACACCCAGTTGATGTCTGAAAGATTCGGAGATTTGTGGAAACCACAAGATGTTGTGGACACACAGAACCAATAGCCCTACACTTTGGGTGTGTCAGAACCCACAGATTACCCGTACTTCGATGGCAGCCAGATTTGTGCCAGCGTGGATGGGGAACTTTGGTTTAGTGACACACCCACTGGTAGGCGCACTGCGATCAAATTATGTGAACAGTGCCCGTTTATGGTGGTTTGCCTCGAATACGCATTACACTGGAGCGTGGATGGTATTTGGGGTGGAACTACTCCAAGACACAGAAAAGAAATAAGAAAAAAACGCAAAATCAGACCTAAGCCTTTAGTGTTTGATTTTCCTAATCAAAGGACTCAAAATGAGTAACCCAATCACAGTAGTAGGCACAGTCACAAAAGATCCAGAACTCAAGTTCATCAATAGCGGTAAAGCCGTAATCCGATTCTCGGTGGTCACAAGTAAGAAGAAGAAAAACGACGATGGTTCGTGGGAAGACTCAGGAACTACCTATTGGGATGTTACGGCTTGGGATGTTCTCGCCGAAAACTCCGCAGACGCATTACAAAAAGGCACACAGGTTGTAGTGCTTGGAACGATCGAAAGCCAAGAGTGGATCGACAAGACAAGTGGCGACAAGAAATCCAAGTTAGTCGTCACCGCTCAACACATCGCTCTATCGTTGAAAAAGTCACGCCCTAAAAATGATCAGTTTGTTAAAAAGGCAGACACTTGGGGAGATGAAGCCCCGTTTTAATGGCTTAATTCGGTAAACTGCCCTTATACTGCTTGGATGGATAATGCGGAAAACCCATTTCAAGGACTGAGTATCCTCGAACAAGCGACTACGCAGATGAACGAATTGTTCAATTCGCTAATGGACAGCGGGTTCACCGAAAAGCAAGCGTTGTATTTAGTGGGTAGAACGATGGTAGCCAGTATGGACGACCGAGATGACGAGTAGGTAAAAATGGCAAAACTAGATTTAGGTGAAATCGGCTCTACAGGTTTACGCCGAAGCGGTGGAACGGTACACGAGGAGTTCCTTGTCGCCCTCCGTGGCAAGCGCGGAGCGAAGGTTTACCGTGAAATGGCAGACAACGATCCAGTTGTCGGATCTATTTTGTATGCGATCGAAAAAATCATTTTGCGCTTGGATTGGAAAGTTGATCCATCTTCCGAAGAATTGGTCGATGTCGAAGCAGCCGAGTTTGTCCAATCTTGTTTGTACGATATGTCCGAATCGTGGGACTCAACACTCTCTAGTATTTTGTCGATGCTTGTATTCGGATACTCCTATCAAGAAATCGTTTACAAGATGCGAACTGGAGATTCCGACGATCCAAGTAAAAGATCTGCATACAATGATGGCAAAATCGGTTGGCGCAAATGGCCGATTCGTGCGCAGGAAACTCATAATAACTGGTTGTTCGATGCCGATGGTGGTATTCAAGGTTTCGAACAAGTAGATCCGTGGGGCGGAGGAATCCACCGTATCCCCATCGAAAAGGCGTTGTTGTTCCGTACCTCGACACAGAAGAACAATCCCGAGGGACGATCTTTGCTACGCACTGCATATCGCCCTTGGTACTTCAAGCGCAGAATCGAAGAAATCGAAGCAATCGGAATCGAACGCGACCTCGCAGGTCTGCCCGTTGCATATGTTCCGCCTGAGTATTTATCTTCCACAGCGACCGCCGATCAGCAAGCGGTTCTTGCAGCGATTCAATCTATCGTCCAGAATGTAAAGCGTAACGAGCAAGAAGGTATCGTTTTCCCACAGGTGTATAACGAACAAGGCAACAAGTTGTTTGATATCACTTTGCTATCGACAGGTGGATCGCGCCAGTTTGATACAGACAAGGTGATCTCTCGCTATGACCAAAGAATCGCGATGTCAGTTTTGTCGGACTTCATCCTCCTCGGACACGAGCGAGTTGGTTCATTTGCTCTCGGATCATCAAAGATCGACTTATGGACGATGGCAGTGGACGCGATTTGTAAGTCAATCGCCGAAGTTATCAATCAACACGCCATCCCTAGATTGTTGACCTTGAACGGTATGAAACTAGAAAAGACTCCTGAAATCACATACAGTGAAGTGAGCCACGTCGAGTTGTCAGAAATCTCGGATTATGTCGCTAAGTTAGTCACGGCTGGAGTTATCACACCAGACGCGAACACTGAAACCTACCTACGCGGACTAGCGGGGTTGCCCGTTAAAGAAGAAACTCTTTAATGTCATATGTTTTCAAAGCCAAAAAACCTGACGATCCTTTAGACGCTATAGGTGGGGCACTCACGCCTAGTGAGAAAAAACTTATCAGGCAGTATCTCGAGGCGTTGAGAAAACAAAATCTTGAAGTAAGTGACCCTTTTGTAATTCGGCGAATAATGGAAGAAGTTTTAGCGGGTAATCCTTTGTCCGCTGCTAATCAAATCCCGTGGGCGAACTTTTCACAATCGTTGGAACCCATCGTCAACACAATGGCAGCGCAGGTTGTAACATCGGCGAATCTCAACTTAACCAAGTTGCCAAGTCGTATCAAGTACGACGCTAACTTCACAATTACCGATCCCCGTGCAATCGGATGGGCACAAGTACGAGCAGGATCAACGATCCGCCAAGTAAATGAATACTCTCGCCAAGCGGTTTCGAAAATAATTCAAGATGGACTCCGCTCGAACTTAGATCCAGATCAAGTGCAATCAGCGATCCAGCGCGTCGTTGGACTCGATTCACGCCAAGCAACTGCGTTGGATAATTTTTACCGCAAGACCATCGAGGACGGCACTATCAAAGGCTTGTCTTTTCAGGAAGCCGTTGCAAGAGCAGAAACTCTTGGCGTTGAATATCGCAACAGGTTGTGGAGTCAAAGAGCAGAAAGAATCGCACGAACCGAACTCGCCGAAGCAGCCAATCAAGGACGGTTTATGTCGTGGATGGAAGCGGATCAACAGGGACTCATCCCGCCGAACAGTAAGAAGCGTTGGCTTATCGCGCAGGATGAAAGAACCTGTCCGATATGTTCAGCCCTTAACGGCGAGATCGTCGAATGGGACAAGAACTTCTCCAATGGAAAGTTAATGCCGACCGCTCATCCGAATTGCAGATGTACCGCCGTTTTAATTCCTGGAGAGCCAAGTGCCGTTATCCAAGAAAAGATTCCGCCTACTGGTGAGTATGAAGGTTACGATCTCCAACAACCTCCTAACAAAACAAGCACAGATCGCGGACAAGCGGATGTTGCAGCCAACAATCTTCGAGATTCAGCACGAGTAGCCGAGCCTAAAATCACACGCGATGTGATCGATCTATCAAAAAGACACGGCGGAGAAATGTCGGGCTTGGAATACCGAATCAAGACTCAAGCATCGTTAGCAGAAAAAATCGAAACAGCAGCAAGAGATAGTGGTACAACGGTCGTTGCCGAAGCAAGGCAGATGAGAGATGTTATCCGATACACAATGGTCGCTGACGACATTGGATATGTTGATATGGTCAACGGTGCGGTCGATGATTTGCGAGCGCAAGGCTACCAAGTTGTTGTTAAAAATAACTGGACGATCGGAGGTGGTTACAAGGGCGTAAACGCAGCAGTAACCTCACCGACAGGACAAGTATTCGAACTCCAATTTCATACTCCAGCCTCGCTTGCGTCAAAGAATAGAACACACGCTATTTACAAAAGTTTGCGCAATACGACTGATCCAGTCATTCTTACACAAGCAGAAATCGAAATGGCTGAAATCGCTAAGAGTGTGCCGTCCCCTAAAGGAAATCTTGCATCTCTTGGAAATCAGCCTATAAAAAAACATTTTCCTGGAAAACACAGTCAGCAAAATCACGCGGGCGGTTCTGGCGGTGGCGGTGG
>Ga0247723_1002269_pt1 | contig 10370 bp, 9 predicted proteins | sample MSEWelMarce5H_FC_FD_189079 | JGI IMG/M metagenome (GOLD analysis project Ga0247723, IMG submission 189079) | Subsurface sediment microbial communities from gas well in West Virginia, United States - MSEEL Well Study Marcellus 5H_FC | ecosystem: Environmental > Terrestrial > Deep subsurface > Rock...
ATATAGTAGTTAAAATACCTAGAAGTTTATTAAGTACATATGGTTTCTTACCTGAAGTGGGGGATATAGTTATGGATAGAGATAGAATGTATGAAATAAATAGTATTGATCAAAACTTCATTACTCTTCCTGGAGGAACAGGAGCACAAACTCTAACTGGCGATACTACAGGTGTTACTGTATTATTTATTTTAAAAGGATACTTAACAAGAGTAACAAAACTTAATTTAATAGAATATTACCAATGATAAAATTAACAGATTTATTGTTAGAAGCAACAAACTTATTCAAAATGGACGTTTTGATTAAGACAGCAGCTGACGTAAACAAAGTAGAAGTTTACAACCAAATTAGAGCCATCAGAGGTATAGTTGTAATGACTATAGAACAAAGTGAATATTTGGATGGTCAAGCAACAGATAAATTTGAATACTCATTATTACATATTAAATATTTAGTAACAGCCGACCCTAAAACTGACATTGATAGAATTAAAACTGACTGCCTAGTAACAACTAGAATACCAGGATTACTACAATTCATTCCAAGATACCAAACCGCAAAACAACTAGGAAAATACTAATACAATGATTAAATTAACAGACATAATACAAGAGTTAGGAGTACCTACAAACATATATGCTCAAGGATCAAAGCCGTCTCCAGATGATGAATTTATGAAGACTGGTATGAGAATGAGTAAACCAGTAATAGATCCTGAAACTGGATCATCAACATCAACAGTAGAATATTTACCTGCTTTTGAGCAAGTACGTAGAGATGTTCTTAAAATGCGTAAAGAATTCCAACCATTTAAATTTTCCTCTAATCCAGATATTGCAAAAGTATCTAAAGATATCAATACTCACCTTACACAAGCTAGTCAATTAATTTTTGCTTTAGACAAAATGATTGAATTACAAAGAAAAGGATAATAATGAGAGATTTAAAACCAATACCTAAAAATACTAGTGAAGTACTTCAATCACAGATTGAACCGTACTCAAATGACGGAAAACCCGTCAGCGACACAGTATTCTCAAAAAATAGAGGTACAGATTACTCTATGAAGGGTGATACTGTAAAAGATATTAGTATTGGTTTAGAAGATATTGATAGTGCAGTAATGTATTACTTTAATAATGTAATTAAACCTACAGTCATTCAAGACAACAATAGAATGGCTGTTAGAACAATATATGGTAATCCTGAACGTTGGAAATCAATTCAAGCAGATGGTTTCTATAGAGATGGAAATGGACACGTAACATTACCTTTAATAGTATTCAAACGTGATAGTGTTGGAAAAGATAGATCATTAGGTAATAAATTAGATGGTAATAAAGTACACAATTATCAAGTAGTAGGTTCCAAATACAATAAGAGAAATGCTTATGATAAATTTGACCTAATCAATAATAGAATACCTTCAGAACAATACTATATAACATCAGTACCAGATTATGTTACTGTAAACTATAGTTGCATTATCTTTACTAACTTTGTAGAGCAAAACAATAAAATTGTTGAAGCAATTGAATTTGCCTCTGATTCGTATTGGGGTGATCCAAAACGTTTTCAATTTAGGGCTAAGATCGATTCATTTAGTACTACTGTAGTAGTAGAAAATGGAGCAGATAGAATAGCAAAAACAACATTCGATATTGCAATAAACGGATATATTATTCCTGATACATTAAATAAAGAACTAGCAACGGCACGTAGTAAATTCTATACTAAATCACAAGTAGTATTTGATATGGAAGTAATAGATGCTGCTGGTGTAGTTTCAAATGTTGAAAGATTAAAGTTTGCTAATAAAGCACCATTAGCTAATTCAGCTGGCTCAACATCATTTATAGGTGGAGGAATTAATATACATAACAACACTTATATTTCACCCGATTTAAATATAGCAGAGGTAGCATACTTAAATACTAATGTTCTTAAAACAGCAAATACTGTAACTACATCAACAGCAGTATTTACAGGAGCAGTAATATTGCAGCCACCAGCAGGATCATCATTACCACCAACGTCAAATGATAACTTTACATTCTTTGTAAATGGTGTTAATGTAGCGTCTTCACTAGTAACTATTGTAGAAGCTGGAGGAGATGTAACATTATTATTTAATACATCAGGAATGGGATATACATTAGCGTCTCTTGATGAAGTAATTGCGGTTGGTAAATTTCAATAACTATGGCACTAATTAGACTAGAACAACTACAAGCAAATTTACACTATGACACAGGTAGTAATGTACTATTCGTGTCAGGTGCACTTAATATTACACAAACCGATCCATTATACCCCGGATTAAGAAATTCCGGTTCATTCTACGTTGTAGATTCTTTAAATGTTGAAAGCGGTTCATACAATGGCAATCCAATAGACGGAGGGACATTTTAATTGATATTTATACGCGGCTTACATAAGCTGAGTAATTGAGATACATATCTCTTAAATTGAACCATATATATGGCTGTTAAAATTGAACTAAAACGAAGTGCGGTCCCTGGTCGGGTCCCAACAACTTCCTCTCTTAATTTAGGGGAACTTGCATTAAATACATACGATGGTAAAGTATACCTTAAAAAAGATAATGGTACTGCTTCTGTCATCGAATTAGGTTCTACATCTGGTTCATTTTCAGGATCATTCACAGGTTCATTACTCGGAACAGCATCATATGCTATATATGCTGAAACATCTTCATACGCTACTAATTTCTTCGTATCGGGTACATTAACAGCCCAAACAATAATAGTACAAACTATTTCATCCTCTATAATTTACAGTAGTGGATCTAATATATTTGGTAATAGTTTAAGCGACACTCAACGACTTACAGGAAGCGTTACGGTAACAGGTTCATTAGCAGTTAATGGCTCTAACGTCATTTTAACTAATCAAACTTCATCATTCTATACTGGTTCTTACACGGGTTCATTTACTGGATCTTTATTTGGAACGGCATCCTATGCTGCTACAGCATCATACGCATTAACGGCATCATACGCATCAAGTGGTAATGGTTTATTTAGTGGATCATTTAGTGGATCCTTTGAAGGAAATGGTAGCGGCTTAACCAATATATCAGCTAGCAGCATTGTAGGTTTAAACTTATCACAAATATCAACAGGTAGTATTACAGCTAGTGTTGATGTTAATGCTAATAACTTATTCTTAATCAAATCGGGTAGCACTAATTACTTTAATATAGCTAGCGATAGCAGTACAACAGCATATAGTAATTTATTCGTAATCAAAAATTTCACTACACAACAATCAATATTAACTGTTAGTGAAAGTATATTACAATTAGCAACACATTCATCTAATCCAACAGGTCCGATAGAAGTAGGTAGTTTTTACTTTACAGCTACTGATCTATATATTGGGTTAGATTAAAGGCATATTTATACATAACAATCAATTAAAATAAAATGGCAACATGGAAAAAAGTCATTGTCTCCGGCAGTAATGCTGAACTCAATGCCCTCTTAGTAAACACAAATCAACAAATTTCGGGTAGTGTAGGTAATACTTTCCTATCCGGTTCATTCAGTGGTTCATTCCATGGTGATGGTAGTGATCTAACAGGAGTTAGTTCATCTTATTTATCATATACCCTTACAAGTAGCTATGGTATTGCTCCATTTTCATTCAATGGTTCTAACTCAGCCTCTGTTGAAGTAAGTGGTGCTGTTAATTTAGCAGTAAATAACTTTACCCGATGGACAGGAAATGCATTTGCAAGTTCTAGTCTATATGAGTATACAGATATATCTGGTAGCTTTGTAACAGGAGCATCATCAATTCGATTAACAGGATTATATTCTATTTTAACAGGTTCATTTACCGGATCATTTAGTGGTAGTGGTAATGGTTTAACCTTTACTAGTGGAATTCAAGTAAGTGGTAGTTCAACATTTTATGACGATTTAACAGTTCAAGGAGATCTTATTGTTAATGGTACTGCCTCATTTATTAATAGCACAAACTTATTAGTTAAAGATAGATTTACATTATTCAATAGTGGGTCTACATCATTAACCGATACAGGTTTCATCTTCCAAGATGGAATTGACATATTTAACAAATCTACAGGTAGTGCTTTTTATGTAGAATCGGCTTATGGAAACAGTGGAAGATTTGCAGTTGCTTCTGGTATATCTTATGATACTACTGACATTACTGCTCCAAATAATTCATCATATATGGTATCAGTTGAAACATCAAATTCAACAGCACCAACTACCGCTCCATATTGGGGAGGATCAACGGGTGGATATGGTAACATGTATATTCATACTAACCCAATGAACCCAGCTTTTGGTGATATCTACATATACGCATAAAAAATAAAAATTAGTTATGGCCTTTACAGCAAATCACACGGTTGATACTAAAATTCAACCAAAACAAGATAATATTATATTAATGCCTACTCCTGACGTTCAATTGAATGATCAGGAGTTGGCATTTTTACTTAACATAGTAAAACAATCCACTTTCCTTGGAGAACACGTAGAGCTTACATATAATACGGTTATTAAACTACAAAAACAATACCTTCAACAAACACAACAGTTATGAATCTATTCTCAATAGACCTCACTCCATCTGAACTTAACTGCATCAGACAATCCCTTGACTTAATGACAGTACAAGGTACAGACGCTAAATTTTTAGCTAATCTTCAAATAAAACTTGAAAAGGAAATAATGGAAATATCTAGTATACTCCAACAAGAACAAATCACCAAAGAAGAAGCATTAAAACAGCTTATAGCTAGCGAAGAGAAAAAATCATCTAAGAAATAAGCTGGTATATTTATACCAAACATACTATTGGCCTGTAAAGGAAGTAGGCGTATACACGGCATAAAGTGTATGTATCTAACCATAGTAATAAAATATATAATATGCCGAATTGGAAAAAAGTCATTGTATCTGGATCAGACGCCAGCTTAAACACTCTCACTGTAGATAATGGAATTACAGGTTCATTATTAGGAACCGCGTCATATGCCGAATCAGGTAATGGTATCTTTAGTGGTTCATTTAGTGGATCATTTAGCGGATCACTAGAAAATTTACAAGGAACAACAACACACATCCCCTTCTTCAGCTCATCACAAGTATTAGCTGATAGTGTCATATATCAGGTAGATAATGGAGCTGGACAGGGAGCTAGTATAGCAATCAATGTAAATGCAGTTACAACAGCCAATCCGGAAGCATTATATGTATCTCAATTAAGTACATCATCATTTAATATTATAAGTGGTAAAGGTAACCTAAATAACTACACACAACTTAACATATTTAATAGTAATGCTGGTACTAGTGCATCCGCGGATGTAGTAGCAACAGCAAACAATGGTAATGAATCCACCAACTATATTGATATGGGTATCAACAATGAGAATTTCATTGGTCCCATTGGTGTAGGAAATGATGCTTATTTATACTCTACAGGTAGACATCTCCATATTGGTAATGCTGAAAACCAACCAGTAATATTATTTGCTGGAGGAACAGATACAGACATATATAGAAAATTACAAATTGATCCATCCAACCAACATCAGATGACTGGATCGTTGGATATTAGTGGTAGTTTAACAGTTCGACATGGTATAACAGGCTCATTACATGGTACTGCTAGTTGGGCTAATAATGCAACTAGTGCATCATATGCTGCAACGGCATCGTATGCCCTAAATGCAACTAGTGCATCATATTCCGCAACATCATCATACGCTAATAACTTTACAGTAGCAGGAACGTTAACAGCACAAACTATAGTAGCACAAATCATTACTTCTTCAATAGTATATAGTAGTGGATCTAATATATTTGGTCATAACATAAGTGATACTCAACAATTTACTGGTAGTGTAACTATAACAGGTTCATTAACAGTTAATGGATCTGAAGTTATTTTAACTAATCAAACCTTCTCCTTCTATACCGGATCTTATACAGGTTTCTTTACTGGATCCTTATTTGGAACGGCATCATGGGCTGTAAGTTCATCTAATGCTAGAACAGCATCATATGCTTTAAGTGCATCTTATGCAACAACAGCCTCGTTTACAACAAGTGCATCATATGCCGCAACAGCGTCAAGTGCAGATACTTTTATAGTTAGAACAGCATTAACTGCTAGTGGATTAAATTATCCAACAGCTGATGGTGCTTATGAATTTCAAGTACTACAGACAAACGCAGCAGGAAATTTATCATTTGGTGATGTTTTAACTACTTTTGATACAGTATATAACGCAGAAGCGACAACATTAATAAAAGGAACACCAGTATATATTTCAGGTTCACAAGGTGCAAACCCAAAAGTATATAGAGCAGACGCTGCTAACCCAGCAAAAATGCCTGTTGTTTATATTATATCTGAAGCAATAACAGCCGGGTCAACAGGTAGAGGTATTACTTTAGGAGAAATAGATGGAATAGATTTAACAGGATATACCGCCGGAACATCAGTTTATGTTGCTCCAGGTGGTGGTTGGACATCAACTCGCCCCACAGGTAGTAATGTAACAATTCAATTCTTAGGACTTGTAACAAAAGAAGGAAATGGCGGTAAAGGATTAGTATTAAACCCAGGCCCTGCTACTTTACCTAATATTCAATCAGGATATGTTTGGGTGGGAGATAATAATAGCTATCCTACACCAATATCAACATCTTCATTATCTGTTGCAAGTGCATCTTATGCCTTAACAGCATCATACCTTAGTGGGTATGTATCACCATTCCCATACACTGGATCTGCAAAAATTACAGGTAGTTTAGATGTTATAGGAAATACTACAATAACTGGTTCATTATTAGTATCTGGTTCTACAACACAAACAGGTAATAATACGTTAATAGGAAACACAGTATTGTCAGGAAGTATTAATATTAGTGGATCCATTACAGCAACCAATGTAACAGCATCCTTTGGATATGTTTCAGCTTCATTCCTAGATATAACAGGTAAACAAACCGTAAGAGGATATGCACAATTTATACCAACATCGGATGTAGTTCCTATATCAGTTCCGGGTGGATACATTTATAGTAGTGGATCACAAGGTGATTTATATTTTGCTCAAACTAATGGTTCTCTTAATAACGTAATTCGTTTAAGATGGATTGAAGGAAATATGTACTCTGGATTATTAAACGGAGGTTTAATAGGTTCATCATCATCAACAGTCTACACTGTATCTAGTGGTAGTGGTATAATTGTAAGTTTAAATGGTTCATTATCGACTGATCCTTATCCAACAGTACAATACCTTTCATGGAATAATTTATCTGCTAGTATAGCACCTTTAAGTGCATCGTATGATCAATCATTTGTAGCAATATCAGGTTCAGGAGCAACAGGAACAATATATGCTCAAGGTACTCCATTTTATGATGGTCAATATGATACATTAATTCCATTAGGATTAGTAGGACATCAAAACAGGTCGACAATAGGAATTGTTAAAACTCAACCAAATCTAGCATACGGATTAAGTCAAAGATCAAGTGTATTTATAAAAGCATTTGGCCCTTTAAAATTATCAGGATTTACATTGGCACCAAGCGGTTCCTCTACAGGATCATTAGTAGTAGGAAGTGGCACGGCATATTCAGATGGAGCAAATTACCCAATAGATCCAAATAATCCATCATATGTTACAGACGCAGGAACATCCGTATCTAAAATATGGAGATATTATAACTCAGGTTCACAATGGGTTTATGATACAGTAGGAGGAGCAGGATATCCAACAATAGATCCAACTAGATATTCACTTAACGGAGTATTAACAGCAGTACCGGGTACAGGAATAAATAGAGAATGGACTAACCAAAGAACATACTGGTTTCCAAACAGTGTAGCAAAAGCTATAGTTGTATACTACGGTAACCAAACATATACTACTGAATTAGAAGCAATCGCTAATATAGATATTGAATCATTTGTGGAAGCTCCAAATACAGCAGCAAACGCAATTTACATAGGAACAATTACAGTAAGAAATGATGCTGTTTTTACAGATATCACTTCATTTAAGATAGCACCTGGAGGATTATTTAGACAAATAGGAGGATCGGGTGGTGGAGGATCAGTTGTAACTCAAACACTGGCCGGTCTATCAGATGTAGCAATATCAGGTCCTACAAACGGCCAACCATTAGTATATAATACTGTAGCGGCCAAATGGATAAATAGTTCAGCATTAACTGCTAATTTAACAGGAACTGCATCCTTAGCAACAACAGCGTCATATGCTTTAAATGCAACTAGTGCATCATATGCTGCAACATCATCATATGCTAATGACTTCACAGTAGCAGGAACACTAACAGCACAAACGTTAGTAGTACAGACAATAACATCAAGTGTTGAATTCGTAACTGGATCAACACACTTCGGTAGTATTATAGATAATACTCATCAATTCACAGGTAGCGTAAGTATAAGTGGTAGTATAACAGTAGCAAATGATGTAGTAAATAATTTAACGGCATCAAATGCAGTAAGTTCTTCATATGCCTTAACAGCATCATACGTTCTACAAGCAGTAAGCTCATCTTATGCGGCAACAGCTTCATACGTACTAAATGCAGTAAGCGCATCTTATGCCTTAACAGCATCCTATATAGAAAATGCTCAAACAGCATCTTACGTACTAAACGCAGTAAGTTCTTCATATGCTTCAACAGCATCGTATATAGCAACGGGAGCAACTGCATCATATGCAATAACATCATCATACGCTTTAAGCGCGTTAAGTGCGTCAAATTCACTAACAGCATCGTACGTCAACCCACTACATCAAACAGTACAAATCACAGGATCTACAACAGCAGCATCGTTGCTTGGTAGTGGATCTGGATTATTTACAGTTGATGGAACATTAGGTAGAATGTTTACTGTTGATGATACCGTTTCAGGATCATTATTCTCAGTAAATACAGGTAGTTTAGCTATATTGGAAGTATTCTCGGATAAGACTATAAATATGAGTGGTAGTGTAACTATTACAGGCTCATTAAATGTTATATCTTCAATTACAGGTTCGCTACTAGGAACGGCATCATATGCTGTAACAGCATCATATGCGTTGAATGGTGGAAGTGGAGGAGGAGCAGTATATGTAATGGATGAAGGTGTAAATCAAGGCTCAGCATCATATTTTGATTTTACAGGAACTGGAGTTACGGCAACCGTTACAAGCGGTACAGCATCATTAACAATACCAGGACAAATAATTACCGGATCTAATGCAATATTAGTTCAAGCAACACCAGCAACAACATGGTCATTTTATCATAATTTAGGAGAAAAATACCCTGTATTTACTATATTTGATAGTAATGATGATGTGATAATGCCTTTAAGAATAAATGCTGTAAACACATCCACAGCATCTATATATTGGTCATCACCAACATCTGGTAAAGCGGTAGCGGCAAATTGTGGAATAAGTGGTTCCTTACAAACATCATCGTTTGCAGAAAGTGCATCATATGCCTTAACAGCATCGTATGTAGCAGGAGCTTCATCGTTCCCCTTTACAGGAACCGCAGTTATAACAGGTAGCTTAGTAGTAACAAGTACACTAACATTAGATGGTACACTAACAGATTACTACACAGTAGCATCATCAATAGTAGGGGCAAATAATTTATTCACTCAAGCAACTGGATCTTATACATCTGCATTCTTCAAATACACAGTATCAAACGGTACTGATGCAAGAGCAGGTGAAGTAATGACAGTATGGAATGGTATAACAACAACATATACCGATACATCAACAACCGATGTAGGTAGTACAGCAGGGGTAACATGTTCAACAGCAGTAGTAGGAAGCGATATACAATTTAATATAGCAACAGGTACGTCAGGGTGGAAATTAAAATCATTAGCAACATTTATATAATAAGAATATGATATACGATAGTATTACAGTGTCCGGTTCAGTAACAATGCAAAAATATGGATCAGGTTCATTAACGCTAGATGAATCTGGTAACGTTGTGATGGATAGAAAGGTATATATGACCGGCGTAAGCGCTAGTCATATACATGATGCTTTGGGATATGAACCATACAACGCTACTAACCCATCCGGATATATGAGTGAAATAACTCATAACAATATTACAGCATCATTAGGATTCACACCAATCACCCATGCTAGAACAATAACTATTAATGATGTAACGTACGATTTAACAGCTAACAGAAGTTGGACGATATTAGGTGGAGTAACAGCATTCAATACTAGATCAGGCTCTATAACATTAACAGCAGCAGACGTTACAGGTTCATTAGGATTTACTCCA
>Ga0247723_1002270_pt1 | contig 10367 bp, 7 predicted proteins | sample MSEWelMarce5H_FC_FD_189079 | JGI IMG/M metagenome (GOLD analysis project Ga0247723, IMG submission 189079) | Subsurface sediment microbial communities from gas well in West Virginia, United States - MSEEL Well Study Marcellus 5H_FC | ecosystem: Environmental > Terrestrial > Deep subsurface > Rock...
TGCCAGAACTGTTCAAGAATCTACCATACGTAGAGGCTAGTTACAAGTCCACATCTATCGATTGGGATTACTTCAATGAACATTATATCATGCACAACTCCTTCACCAATGTAGGTAAGAAGGACGGGAGAGGTGTGGAGATGAAGCATAACATGATGGACATACGTCAGTATCATGCTGTGCAACTTGGATTCATGCTTGGTAAAGATGAACTAGGTTGTGACTATATACCAATCGAATCACCTAAGCATAGTATACACCAAAAGTATATACTCATACATCCTGTAACTACATGGGCTAATAGAACATGGGCTGCTGAGAAGTGGATGGAGTTAGTAAAGAGATTGAATGATGAAGGAATATATGTCATCAGTATAGGTAAAGATAGTAGTGAGACTGGGTTCTTTAATGTAGAGAAGCCTGTGTTCAACTTTGAGATACCTTACGGAATGAACTTAATGAATAAGACTTCTATATCAGAATGTTATCACCTTATAAATAATGCAACATGTTTTATAACTATGGACAGTGGGTTACTACATCTCGCTGGAACTACAAGTACGCCAATTATTCACTTGGGTTCATCACTCAAGCCTGAGTTTAGAATACCTCACAGAGAAGGTAAGTATAACTACATCGATGGTCCTTGCAAACTACAGTGTTGCTCTAACATGAAGTATGGTGTGAAGGAGTGGGGAAATATACAAGGAGTACAACCATTGATTGGTTGTTTAGAAAACAAAGAAACATTTGAATGTCATCCAGACGTAGATCAAGTTTATGAAGAAGCTATTAATTATATCTCCTCACTTTAGTACAGGAGGAGCACCACAAGTAACACTTAACAAAGTACAACTACTCAAGGACCATTATGATATCATGGTGGTTGAATATGCATTCATTGCATGGAAGTTTGTTGTACAACGTAAGCAAGTAGAACAGATCCTTGGTAAGAACTTTAGATCACTAGGAGAGAACAAGCATGAGCTTATAGATATCATCGACCAGTTCAATCCAGATGTTATCTCTATGGAAGAGTTTCCTGAGATGTTTATGGATGATGATCTCACTAGACTCATCTATGAACCAGGAAGATCTTATCGTATCGTAGAGACTACACACGATAGTTCTTTCCTTCCTGATAACAAGAGATGGATGCCTGATAACTTTGTGTTTGTTAGTGCATACAATATATTCAAGTATGCTCACTTAGATGTTCCTATGGAAGTCATTGAGTATCCTGTAGATGAAATAATTAGACAACATACAATCACTTCTACTAAACATGTAGTGATTGTGGGATTGTGGACACAGCGTAAGAATCAAGGCTATGCTATTGAGATAGCTAGATGGTTACAAGACTACAACATACACTTTCACTTCTTAGGTAATCAAGCTGATAACTTCAAAGACTACTGGGAACCATTGATGAAAGATCTTCCTAGTAACTGTACAGTAGAAGGTGAGGTAGATAATGTCAATGAGTGGATAAAGAACAGTGATCTATTCTTGTTCCCATCTAAAGGTGACAGAGGTAACAAAGAACTCAATCCTATTGCTATCAAAGAAGCATTAGTGTACAAAGATATGTACAAGTTTATGTACAACTTAGATGTATACTGTAATAAGTATAATGATTATGAAGATGTTAAATACCTCACTGGTGATCCTATCACTGACGCAACTAATATAAAGAATATGTTGATTTTAGAAGCTAATGATAAAGAACTAATTGTTATCGGTACATACCCTAACACTAAGATCAGAGAAGATCTAACTGTTGATTGTATCGAGAGTGCTAAGAAGTTGGATAGACCTATCATGTTGGTTAGTCACTATCCTGTACATACACGTATACAGAAGATGGTTGATCATTATGTATACGATGCACACAATCCTCTTACACATCATAGCTACTACAATCGTTTCAGTCGTAGTACAAGTGACTACGATGTACAGATGAGAATAGAAGGAGACAGTAATCAATCACTCACTGTCCTCACTAACTTAGTTAATGCAAGTAAAGCAGCAAGAGGTTTAGGATATACCAAAATGTTCTATGTAACATTTGATATAGAGCTTGATGAAAATGATTTTGATGAAATCAATAACAGATTCCACCAGTTAGATAATGATTGGCAAGCTGTCTTAGCTACATTGAATACACCATTCGGTAAAGGTATACAGACTAATGGTATGTTCTTTAACACTAAGTTCGTTACCACTCTTCTAGATGATGTACGTACACCAGAAGACTATAACAGAGTGTGTGAGAATCTAGGATGTCAAAACTTCCTAGAAGACTACATGATGAAGAAAGTTCATAAGACTAGAGGTGTCTGGGTAGAGTATCCAGAGTGTCAAACATTCTTAGAGTATAGTGGACACGGTAAGTCTTCTAATAGTGAGTATGTTGGTATTGTTAAGTATGAGAAATGGAATATTAACTATTTCTATTTCTATAGCTACAATGAATCTGTTCCTTACTATCTTATCAAGCAGTATGATAAAGATGGAAACTTACTATACACTGATGAGTTTGGAAAGCAAGAGAAGTATCTTGGTTTGTTAGATGATGTTTATAGAGTTGATCTTGTACAGAACGAGAATGATTACATTAGAACATATTACGTAGATAATGTAATAGGAACTATGGAGATTAAACAAATAGAGATTACTAAAGTAGAAAGACCTAAGATTAAGTTAGTACACCTTCAAACTACATTAAACGATGATAGAGAAAGATTATCTAGAGCTTCGCTGGAACAAGTCGAAAACTATGGTTGGGAATACATCCTCCACCAGAACGTCCCTTATAATAGCCTCCCACCCAAGCATAACTGTAACAGACCACAAGCAGTCTCTATGGAGTTATTCAATGACGATGAAGTCAGAGAAAGAGGCACAGCTCTTACGCCAGCACACTACGGTTGCTATGAAGCCTTCAGGAATGCAATCTTAAGTGAGATGAATGATTGTGATTATCTGATTGTATGTGAAGGAGACTGTATCATAGAAACAGATATGAAAGAGTTTGTAAATACAGTGGAGAGATGTGCAGCTAAACTAAAGGATAACTACATAGGGTTTATGTCCTTTGGAGATAAGGATACGTTAGAGTTTGGTTGGCCACAGAGTCCAGTAGTTCAAGAAGTTAACAATGATATGTATGTGACAGATCATTTGATAGGACTACAATGTATCATGTTCCCTTCTTATGTCAGTAACTTTTTAAAGCAGAAACTGCGTTTAGAGAACTGGGATGCAGCTGATATGTACTTCAACCATATATTTTATGGAAGCCCTTATAGAATGGGTATTGTACATAAGCGTCTAACAACACAGGCAGACGGTTACTCTTTGATTGATAAACAATTTAAAAAATTCAGAAAATGAAAATAGTTCAAGTAGCAACAGGACTCATCACCATCCCACCTAATGGTTGGGGTGCTGTAGAACGTATTATCTGGGAGTATGCTAGCAACCTTCAGTTGATGGATATAGATGTAGAGATCAAGAACTGGAACGATGTAGTGTATGAAGAGAACACTATTGTACACTGTCACATGGCTAACACAGCTATTGATATGCGTGACAAAGGTATTCCATACATCTACTCACTACATGATCATCATGCTGAGTGGTATGGTAAAGACAGTGGTGTGTACAAGAATAACCTTGAAGCAATCAAAGGATCTGTCATATCTATCTGTCATAGTAAACATATCATTGGTTACTTTGATAGTACAGATAAGTTGTTCTATTTACCACACGGTGTTAATACAAAATTCTTCTGCCCAGTTAATGAAACTAAAGTAGATCATTCTCTTCTAATGATTGCCAACAATGGACTAGCTGGAGACTCTTCTATAGATAGAAAAGGATTTAGATATGCTATAGAGGCTGCTAAAAGATTAGATTTACCTATCACCATTGCTGGTCCAGAGAGTAATAAACAATTCTTTGAGCATCACAAAGATCTATTAGAGTATGATAAGTTAACTCTTAAGTTAACAAACCCTACAGATGATGAAACCTTAGAGCTATATCAGACACACAGCATCTTCATGGCTCCATCATTCTTAGAGTATGGACACCCTAACTTATCTCTACTAGAGGCAGCTAGTTGCTGCTTACCTATTGTAGGAACTTGTAATGAGGATGTTCCAGGCATGTATAGAATTCCAGAGATCACTACACAGGCCGTAGTTACAGGATTGCAAGTAGTGATGAATAAGTATTCTACATACGTAAGAAATCAATACTCAAGTAAACATACAATAGATTGGTTTGAAGTGTGTAAACAACTTAAGAAGTTCTATAACGCTGCTAGTATCGTTACAAAGAAGTGGACTAGCGATGATACAACCAATGCTTACATAAATGCATACTATGGATTATAGATTATATAATATCGATGGATATAAGTTTGAGTTAGTCAACACTTACGATGATAAGGAATACCAATGTTCTTTCATTGAGGAGAAAGACGGACAGAGGATAGAACACTATAAGAGTAATCTAAAGACTGGTCACTGGATGAAAATCAGCAGACGTTACATCTGTAACATGTTTGTTGAGATTAGAACAATGAATGGTGTGCTTAAAGAGAAGATTAGTTTCTTAAACTATCTCAAAGGTAAACGTGTGTTTATTGTATTCGATAGCTCAGCTCTTGGAGATAGCATTGCGTGGATACCTTATATGGTGGAGTTTAAAAACAAGTATCAGTGTGATGTGATTGTTAGTACATTCAAGAACTGGATGTTCCAAGATGTATATCCTGAGATAGAGTTTGTTGAACCAGGATCAACTGTGAATAACATAGTTGCTATGCCACAACTAGGGTGGTTCTGGGATAAAGAGAAAGAACCTGTTAACCCTGCTACAGTTCCTTTACAACAGACAGTTACAAACATTCTTGGTTTACCTTATGTAGAACTAAGACCAAGGATCATTAATCTACCAGGAGTATTACTAGAGAATGATAAGTACGTATGTATTTCTACAAAGAGTACGTCTCAGTGTAAGCTATGGGACAAGTGGCCAGAGCTTATACAAGCCTTGAAGAATGAAGGATACAGAGTGATAGAACTATCTGAAGGTGCAGATAACTATGGTGCAGAGATGCTAGAGGATACATCACTACAAAGTGTTATCAATCATCTTAAAGGATGCGAGTTCTACATAGGACTTAGTAGTGGTATAAGCTGGTTAGCTTGGGCTGTAGAAGCTAAGGTTGTAATGATTGCTAACTTCACAGAAGCTAACCATGAGTTTGATTGTATACGTGTAGAGAATAGATCTGTATGTAATGGATGCTGGAACAATCCTAAGTTTAGATTCAACAGAGGAGATTGGAACTGGTGCCCTGAGCACGAAGATACTCCTAGACAGTTTGAGTGCCATAAGAGTATCTCCGTAGAAGATGTAATGTTTACTTGTAAGAGTCTCCTCCAACCCAAAGAACTAGACTCCTTCTAATTCCTTTAGTAACAGGAGTTACACGATGTACTAAGAAACTAGGGAACAGTACTGCTGATCCCTTTTTCTTTTCCATAACTTTATGATTATCATCGTGGGATAATATCTGAAGCTCACCACCTTCATACTCAGATGGATCTGACAGTTGTATTGTAATACTTACCTTTCTATGATTAAGACCTTGTGGACCAATATCCATATGCCATGTATAATGACCACCATCATCATGGTATTCTGTATATTGAATATCATCAATGATTGAATTTAAATTAAAGCTCCAGTTATCAATATTGCACTTATGTGCCATGAATGCTAGCTTCTCATATAACCAATGTGATTTCTCATCAAGAGTTATCCATTTAATCTTAGACTTTCTAACAGAATCTTCTATTGTTCTATCTGAAGAAATTGTAGCTTCTTGATAAGGATAGAGCTTTACTAAATTATCTATCCACATTAATTCTTCAGCTGTTAAGCTATCGACAATTTCGGAATGGAGTGTCTGATCAACCCGTGGGTTGTTAGGAAACGTTGGTCTAATTAACATATATTTAGTTGGTTATTAACAAAAGTTAGCACCGCAACCTGCAGCAACAAATCCAATATCCCAGTTGCTACTAATACCACCAACACCTAAAGGATTAGCAAGTCCACAACGTGAATTAGGATCAACATATCCACAAGCATTAGGATCAAATAATGAACCTCCCCATCTTATATAAGAACCAGAAGGTGCAGTAAGAGCAAATTCTAAAACAGATCCTCCGCCAATACTATATGCAGCACCACATAATGCAGTGTTATTACAACCAATAGCTGTGCAATCTGATACGTATGCCCAGCCACCTGTACCTGTACCAATCTTCCATAGTCTAACAGTTGTACCACAATTAGATTGTGCAGAAACATATATTTTCATATAATATGGAAAAGCAGCACCATTATATCCCCACCACTCACTCATAGCTGCTGGATTACCAGAACTAGGTTTTGATGGAGAATACGGAGCTAATGCTCCGTAAGCCCCATTCTCAGCCTGATCAAGTCCGATTGTTGCACTTGTCGATCTACCTAACTCATTATTTATTTGGCCCATTGATATTTGGCCAGATGAAGGCATAGTCATTATAGTCTACGTTTTAATTCTTCAATCTCTTTCTGTTGCAATTTAGCAACTTCTATTAACAAAGCTGTAAGTTTTGCGTAATTAATTGTGATGTAGTTTTCACCAGTCTTAGACCAAGTTTCACCGTCTTCATTCTTAGCTACATCAAATGGTGCAAGACTTACAATTTCAGGTAACACAGAACGTACCTGTTGTGCGGATAAACCAATCTCTACCTTGTTACTATCATATCCAAACTTGTTAGCTAACTCATTAGCAGTGTAATAGAATACATCTAACTTGTTTAGTTTATCAATAGGATTCTCAATAGTTCCAATACGATCTTTTAAACGATCATCTGAGTAGTAAGCATAAACCTCACCACTACAATATACAGCACCAAATGATACACCAGAGTTAGTATTGACGTATTGGTTCATTGCAGATGCATATACGTTAGATGTACCTGTAGGTCCTGTTGGTCCTGTAGGGCCAGTAGCTCCAGTCGGTCCAGTAGGACCAGTCGCACCACTAGCACCTGAGGTTCCTGCAGTTCTAGTTAAACCAGAAGATCCACTTGTACCAGATGATCCACTAGCTCCAGCAGCTCCACTAACTCCACTTGTACCACTACTTCCCGATACACCTACACCTGAAGTACCAGATGATCCAGAAGTACCAGGAGCACCTGTATCACCAGATGTTCCTGATGAACCACTACTTGCACTTGTACCACTTGATCCGCTTGTTCCACTACTTCCTGAAGTTCCACTTGATCCATCTGTAGCAGATGTACCACTGCTTCCAGCAGTACCTGATGATCCATCAGTTCCTGAAGAACCATTCGTACCTGATGTTCCGTTTACTCCTGACGTTCCAGATGTTCCTGAAGGAGCATTGAATGTAGTTTGTGAATAAGAATAATTACTTACACCCTCTGTATAGAATGTAATATTTGATGTTCCACCACCTGCATGAGCTGCATAGATTTGACAGTATAATCTATCTGTTGGATCTAATATAGTTTGAGGTAAGAATAAGTCAGTAAAGAATTCTTTTATAACACCACTAGTTAATGTTTCTGTATCTAGGTTTGTTGTACCTAATAGAGTAGAAACTCCACCAGTAGTGTATTTATATAATTCTACATCAACTGCTAAGGTATCATTAGAATCACTACTAAGATGCGTAACAAATGCCCATAGTCCTGAAGGAACACTTGTAATGTTTGGAACTCCTGAATCAGTAGCAAACGTTGCGATTAATTGTCTTGTAGCTGATGGAACAGCTACTGTTACTGATTGTTCAGCACCATTAACTGCACTAGGAGATAATTCTTTATATGTAGGAGTACCAAATGCTGTATCAGTATTATTAGATAGGTTCATGTAATAAACTTGTCCACCTGAGATACCTGATGCACCACTAGATCCAGACGTACCAGCAGTAGCTGAAGTCCCTGACGTTCCACTAGAACCTGAAGTCCCAGCTGTAGCATCTTGTCCACTTGTACCTGCTGTCGCATCAATACCACTAGTTCCACTAGATCCATCAGCACCTGTTGTACCACTAGATCCAGAAGAAGCTGAAGTACCTGCACTACCTGAAGTACCAGAAGTAGCAGATGTTCCACTAGAACCATTCGTTCCTGAAGATCCATCTGTACCGCTTGAACCACTAGTTCCTGCAGTTGCATCTATACCCGAAGTACCTGAGCTACCATCTGTTCCAGAAGATCCGTCAGTACCTGATGAGCCGTCTGTACCAGACGAACCATTAGTTCCAGATGAACCGCTAGTTCCAGCTGTACCATCTAAAGCAGAAGTACCAGACGATCCGTCTGTTCCACTTGATCCACTACTACCACTCGTACCTGAGGTTCCTGATCCAGAAGATCCAGATGTTCCTGCCGTAGCATCACGTCCTGATGTTCCAGCTGTGGCATCTCTACCAGATGTACCCATTGTACCATCTACTCCAGACGTACCACTAGATCCTGAGGATCCATAAGTACCAGAGGAACCGCTTGAACCTGAAGATCCACTAGTTCCCGAACTACCTGATGTACCACTAGAGCCACTTGTTCCAGCTGTTGCGTCACGACCACTTGTTCCATCAACACCACTTGATCCACTTGAACCTGAAGTAGCAGCAGTACCTGAACTTCCAGATGTTGCAGAAGAGCCTGAAGAGCCAGAAGTACCAGTAGATCCTGATGTACCCGAAGATCCATCACCACCAGCTGCTCCTGATAAGTTCACACTCCAGTTACTGTATGTACCATTTCCAACAACATCAGTAGGTGCAGCAAATACTAATTCACCTGTAAGCTCATCATAACTAATTACCTCAGAGGTTTGATGGTTAGAGGGATTGTAAGCAATTAAAATATTTTGTGCAATAGTATATGCTAAATATGTATCTACTGTAAATGTACCGCCATCACCTAATGTTAATTCATCAGTTGAAAATGTATGATATCTATCACCTGTTAAACCAGATGAGCCTGATGTTCCAGAAGTTCCAGTACTACCACTTGTAGCACTAGATCCTGATGAACCACTTGTTCCTGCTGAACCTGATTGACCAGATGTACCATTACGTCCACTAGAACCACTTGTACCGCTAGAGCCAGACGTTCCTCCAGTACCTGATCTACCTGACGTAGCTGATGTACCATTTGATCCACTTAGACCACTAGATCCAGAACGACCACTTGAGCCAGCAGTACCGCTTGATCCGTTACGACCAGAGGATCCACTAGTGCCCGATGAGCCTGCAGCACCTTGTGCACCACTAGTGCCACTAGAACCTGACGTTCCATTAGAACCATTAGTACCAGATGTACCTGTCCCACCTAACGCCTCACCGATTTTCTCATCGATCTTTGCTAGTGCAGTTTGTAGATTATCATTAGTGACAATGCCTGTATATATTAGATTAGCCCCTTCGTAGAAGACGCATTGGGAATCTAGAATGACAGCACATTGACCAGTGGAGCAAACAACATCCATGATATATTATTTTTAAAAATGTATAGCTAGTAAGTGGCCATGGTTTATGACCAGATACTAGCAAAAATAGTTAAATAATTTTAGTTGTAAACGCAGGAAATAAACTATCCTACATAATATAGCAATTATAGTCCCATTGGTTTGGCTTCACCTTGAGCCTTCATTCCTAGGTCTTTAGCTACGTCAGGGAAGAACAATAATATAGGAATATCAAATTCATATAACACTGGGAAACCCTTTAAGAAATACTTGACAACTTGGTTCTTTTCAGCAGCTTTGATATCATCTGTACCAAGATAGTACATCTCTAAACCAAAGTTCTTAAACATCTTGATAAAGTTATCATACAACGATAATGATGGAAAGATACCAGACTTACTTAAGTTAACTAATGATGTAGGGTTATAGAAGTATGCAATCTCATCCTTCACCTTATCTACCACACGTAACATAAACTTGTATCTGTTCTGTGTAGCTTTATCTTCATCATCATCTGGTGCTAAAGCTTTTAATCCTAAGAACAAAGATGTTAATGTTAAGTAGAAAGCAACATCAGTAGCTTGATCTTTAATGTTCTTTCTAACTAAGTCCATGAACTCAGCTTCAGTCATACGTAGATTTTTACCTGTATCCTTCTTTACTCAGCAGCTTTCTTCTCAAACATTTCACGCATGTATTCAACACCTGCTTCATTACCTTGTACAATGTCCATGAATCTTCCCATTGCTGGAATTAATCCATCGCTAAGAACACGCATAACCATT
>Ga0247723_1002271_pt1 | contig 10366 bp, 8 predicted proteins | sample MSEWelMarce5H_FC_FD_189079 | JGI IMG/M metagenome (GOLD analysis project Ga0247723, IMG submission 189079) | Subsurface sediment microbial communities from gas well in West Virginia, United States - MSEEL Well Study Marcellus 5H_FC | ecosystem: Environmental > Terrestrial > Deep subsurface > Rock...
GAGGGGATTGCTGTATACATGGTGGGAAGAGGTTCATGCCATGATGTGAGAGTAGAGGGAAGGGTCTCCACCATACAGGGTTGAAGAGCATGGCAGATCGAATCCCAGTAGAAGGGGCGTGAGCCATTGTTGGTTTGGCGGAGAATACGAAGAGTGCCTTTCTCCTTCTTCGCATAAGAATACGCGGCGGCGAGTTGAAACAATTGATTTCCCAGGCCTCCCATGATGTTCACGGTCACTGTGGGAGGAGAGAGAATGCGGGTGATCGCGGTGTGAATGGCGCGATTCTCTAGAATATGACAATTGTGGTCAGACTTTTCTACATAGAGCATTCCCTCCTCGTCTGCATACATCGAAGTAAGATCCAAAAAAACATAGTGCCGAGCGAGGCATGCCATACGCAAGGTCTCGTTCATCTGTTGAGTAAAGAGTGCACGTTCTTGATCCGTTCCAATCATGGGAAAATCATGCGTAATAGGTCCATGGCGCGCCTCATGATCCTCTTTTCGAACAGGCGGCGTAATGGATCCAATGATGAGTTGATGAGCCGAATGAGCAGAGAAGAGATCAGAAATGGTCTGAAGATAGGATTCTACGAGTTGCTCTACAATCTCGTGCAGCTCTCGTCCAAGTGCTAATTGTCTACCAATATGGCACCGACAATCTACTTCTCCATAGAAGAAGAGACACGTGTCACCTTTTTGTAGAACAGACGGATCATATCGAAGAATTTCACGATCTCTGCCTACACGATGCATGGTAATGGAATTTGTATGTAAGAGAACATGTGGTAAGGGATAGCCTGCCATGTTAAAATTGGCATGACTGTCGCCATAGACATAGAGCATAGATACCTAGAATGTGGTGTATTCCTTTATATATGACATATCTAAAGAAAGAATGAACATACTTTCATATAACGCGTGATGACAGATATCTATACTCGATTTACCTCTTATGTTCGCCAGGCATTGGGCACCCCTGCCATGGATTCCTTTAAGTCCCACCCTGATGTCACGGACATGCTAGAACATGTCAACCCGTCGCTTGGTGAGGAATACATGGCCCATCTCCAATCCACTCGTCTGAGTATGGATCTCATTCGTGCCTATTGTCAAAAGAATGATCGGATCGGTGGAGGTCAAAAACATTCTTATTCTTTTCTTACGTCTCCCTCCAACCTACGATATCTGTTTCAGGCCCATTTGATCTGCTCTCATCTACGTCAACTCCAAAAAGAGACAGTGGAGATCGTAGAGGTGGGGTGCGGTTATGGGGGCCTCTTTCTGGCCATGGAGATGGTTGCCCCTGTCTATTCGGTTCGCATCTCTCGCTATCATTTGATTGACTTACCTGAAAGCAGCGCGCTCCAACAATGGTATCTCGCTGCGCATGATTACAACACACCTACACAATTTCATCCTGCATCCACCTATGGAGATGCCATAAACAGCATGGATCTCTTTCTGATTAGCAATTATTGTTTTAGTGAAATTTCCGAGGAACATCAAAAGCGGTATCGCCGTCAACTCTTTCCACGTGTCTCTCACGGCTTCATGGCCTGGAACAATATTCCCACGTATGATTTTGGGTTTCCTATGAGAGAGGAGATAGAATATCCGTTGACAGGGGTGATGAATCGCTACGTCTATTTTTAGGATCCATAACGATCCATGTATTCCTCGCGACTGATCGAGTGATTGAGATTTCGATAAAAATCGCTGTAGGCTACTGCCTTCTGATAGTTCTCTTCGATGATCTCATGATAGGATGCATAGTAATCAGGATGTAGAGTCTCTAGACGGGAGGATAGTTCCTCTACAGACGTTGTGGGGAGAATGATCCATCCTGTGGTATTGAAAAACTGGTGAATGTTAACGCCTCCATAATAAATAGGAATGGTTTTGGTGATCAGACAATCAATGAGTTTCTCGCTGAAATAATTCCGCTGAGTTGTATTTTCAATGACGATCGCAAACTGAAAGGTGTGAAACAAACTCTCTTTGGCATTTGTTGAAGTATTCGCGACCAGAAAGGGATTGTTTCCTAGATCAGGAAGGGGCGGTTGTTGAACAGAGGAGCGAAAGAAGGTAATGGGGAAGCGTGTAAGTTCCTGCTGACGATAATGAATGGCCTGGCGAAAGAGATGTCCTGCGGACCGATTGATGCATTTGGATCCTGCAAGTGTGCTGATCTTGTATTCTTTGAGAGAGATGTCTACCTGTTGGTAATACTCGTTAGAAATCCATGTTTGTGCCGCAATATAAAATCGCGTATTGGGACAGGTGACTAACAGGTCGTGATCATAGGTCATGATCGTATGAAAGTGAGAGGCGTGTTGGATCACATAGGAGACGAGATCCTGAATGATACGGGGTTCACACTGAAGATAGACGTATGGCGCATCTGACTGCGCATCTGACAGTGGTATCGTATCATCGTCGACAATGATGATCGCAGGTTCAGGGAGATGGGTGATAGAGGTAGGCCGAAACCAGTAGGAATGAATGCGGGTCTCTGGATGCATTATGTTGTAAAAGGAGTCTCACACTTTATACGGGCTCCCGCGTGTTATAAAAATTGATGTCTTCACCTCTGCCTGTAGAAAGAAAGAGATGGATACGAAAACATGCAAAGAGCTTATTGCTCTTTGCAGGGAACGGGGAATCAAAGGATACAGTGGAAAAAAACGTGCAGATCTGCTAGACTTGCTGCGTCCTCCTCAAGATACTGGGAAGCAGAGAACCAATACGAAGGACCAGTTTTATACGAACGATCGCGTGGCAGCATCCTGTGTTCAGCGTATCATAGATGCGTTACCATTGACACGCGAGTATCTATGGGTGGAACCCTCTGCAGGAAACGGGGCATTCCTCCGTCCTCTCCCTGCAGCCTTTCCTACCATTGGACTTGATATCGATCCCCAGGCAAAAGGGATTCTTCTACAAGATTACTTGACATGGCAACCGCCTGCAGGGGAGATCATCGTCTTTGGAAATCCACCCTTTGGAAAACAATCATCTCTTGCCAAAGCATTCATTTCCAAAAGTTGTGAATTTGCAACCGTCATTGCGTTCATTCTTCCCAAATCGTTTACCAAACCGAGTATGTATCGTGCATTTGATAGGACCTTTCATCTTCTTCAGTCGACTGAACTAGAAAAAAACTCTTTTGTGGTCAATGGTTCGCCCTATGATGTCCCATGCGTCTTTCAGATCTGGCAGAAGAGAGAGGTCCATCGGTTGATGGAAGAAAAAATAGAGCCTCGCGGATTTAACTATGTCAAACCGAGTGAGCCCTATCATATTGCCTTTCGTCGTGTAGGAGGTCTTGCTGGAACATGTTACAAACATGATGGAACGGTGTTCAGTGTCCAGTCTCATTACTTCATCACGTTCCATGAGGCGATCGAGCATCTGGATGCGATCATTGAACGAATCAATCAGCACACCTTTCCAAGCAATACAGTGGGACCTCGTAGTCTCTCGAAGTCAGAAGCAAATCAGGTGATCAACGCAATTATGGAGCAAGGGTTTTCTTAAATACACGTCGAGAAGATACGATCTCAGGCGAAAGAGCACCCCCGCGAAATTCATGGGTGTTACTTTTTGCGACGATCCGCGTGGGATGGGTTTCCAGAAATTGTTGAAAACGATTGAAAGAGCATTGAAGTCGGCTCTGCGTGCTGTTACACTTGATGTCAAGATGAATGGCACCCGATTGCTTCTGTAGGGAATCTCGGATGTCATACATCGTCTTGCGCTCCTCTTCGGATGGCTTCTTTTTCTGAGGAACCGCTTTGACGGCTCGATCAAGTGTCTCGATGTCAGCTCGAGTAAGTGATCCGAAGAGGGCCTCACAGGAATCGGTGAGATCGATCTCAGTGATGGTTGTTATCTTTTTGATATCGCCCATTTGACAGTAATGAACCACAATCATATGAATGGGGTTTCCGCTGCAGACTGAATCATAGAACCGCAAACAATCTGCCATACATACCATGTGAGGGTTGCATGATGCTTTGATCGATACATCGCAATGATCCAGCCGATTGAGATTCGCAGGGATGTCTACCTTACTTGTGTAGGGGATGCTCTTTATTTCTTCTTCTGTCATGTGATAGATCGTGCGCATGATGTCTTTTTCTATGGAGAAACCGTGACCTTGAGTGGGGACACTTTGTGGAGACGCAAGCGTCCCCACACCCCTCTTCCGTGGAGCCTCTTTTTCCTTTGGAGAGCATTCCTCTTGAGAGCGTTCCTCTGGTTTTCTCTTCATCTCCTGGATGTCTCTTTTTTCTGTAGAGTTGCATTTCTCTGCAGGGGCCGTCATAAGAGGCTGAGCGGGATCTTTCTTCACAGAGCGGGGGGACGTCGCATCCTCTGTAAGAGCGAAAAGATCTTCTCCCTCGGAGCATGTGGGTATGCGACGTGCCTCCACGCAGGTCACCCGATTATGCCCCGATTTCTTACAGATAGAGCACGGCATTGTGTTGATTGATACAAAACGAATGATCCGTTTCAATTTTAGTGCGCGGGAATCCCTCTCTAGGAAACCATGTGTTCCTATAGATGTCATGGGCCAATCGTGGGATTCCTCGACGACGGGACGTGTCTCAGATTCCGGTTGAGGCGCGACCTGTCATTATTTCTCGAGCAGAGCGTCCAGAAGTGATTCTCTCTGAATCCCTTCAATCCAAACCAGTGAATGAAATTATCTATCCCTCGACGTCCCACTCTCATCACTCTCTCTTTGATCTCATGACACCTGCGCCTCTTAAGCGAATGGAACAGGTTTTCCCCCACGCCAAAGAGCTCCGCCACAATGATCAGTCCTATGTCTTCGTCATTCTTCGACATCTTCGCAATGCACAGGATAATGCGTTATGGACGGCCGCCTATCAGTCAATTCGCACCTATTACACCAACAGGATCATCATTATTGATGACAACTCACAGGTCAATACATTCAATGGGTCTCTTGTGAATACAGAAGTAATCGAGAGTGAGTATCGTGGCGCAGGAGAGATTCTACCTTATTTCTATTTCTTTCAACACAAGTGGGCCGATCGGATGATCATTCTTCACGATAGCATGGTCCTTCATCGCCCCTTTCGACCAACCGAACTAGATGGAATCCTTCGATTTCATTGGCATTTTTCCATGAAAGAATCGAACTACCATGCCAAGATGGCGCTCCAATTTTCCTCTATGCGCCATCATGAGGGACTTCTTGCCTTTTTGAATGGGGCAAGTCAATGGAAGGGATGCTTTGGAGGTGCTGCAATGATTTCATATGATGCCGTGGAACATCTAGAGAAGAAATACGGTTTCTTTTCTACATTGGTTCTTGCCATCAAAACACGAAAGGATCGTGAAACGTTTGAGCGCATGCTAGGCGCAGTGACCTTCTTTGAGAAAATGGTAGAGATGGATACCTGCTCTACGTTTGGCGATATTATTCGCTATCCTGGAGCCTTTACCGACAATATGAATAAAGATATGACTGCTCAGCAGGTTCAACAGGCAAACTATGATACTGCGATTCTGAAGATATGGAGAGGCCGTTAACCCCTGTGTTTAAAACAGACATATTATGATGTTTCTTCTTCATAACATGTCCTCTTGGATTACGAGGAGACCTGTCCGACGAGTGGTGGGGACACTTCGTTTCCCCACACCCCTCTCCGATGGAGAGAATGTAACATCTACACATCTATCCAATGAAGCATCTATCGTGGAGCCAGTAAAGATCGTGGAGCCAGTGAAGATCGTGGAGCCAGTGAAGATCGTGGAGCCAGTGAAGATCGTGGAGCCAGTGAAGATCGTGGAGCCAGTGAAGCCCGTGGTGGTAGAGGAGCCTGAGATCGTGGAGCCAGTGAAGCCCGTGGTGGTAGAGGAGCCTGAGATCGTGGAGACACCAGTAGAGATCATAGAGACACCAGTAGAGATCATAGAGACACCAGTAGAGATCGTAGAGACACCAGTAGAGATCGTAGAGGATCCTGTAGAGGAGCTTGTAGAAGAGCCTGTGGTGGTAGAGGAGGTGGTAGAGGAGGTGGTAGAGAAGGTGGTAGAGGAGGTGGTAGAGAAGGTGGTAGAGGAGATCGTGGAGACGCCTGTGAAGAAGCCCGTGGAGACGCCTGTGAAGAAGCCCGTGGAGTCTGTAGAAGAGCCCGTGGAGTCTGTAGAAGAGCCCGTGGAGATCGTGGAACCCGTGGAGATCGTGGAGGAGTCTATGGAGGAGTCTATGGAGGAGTCCGTGGAGGAGGCAGTAGAGTCTGTGAAGGAGGCAGTAGAGTCTGTGGAGGAGGCAGTAGAGTCTGTGGAGGAACCCGTGGAGTCCGTGGAGGAGGCAGTAGAGTCTGTGGAGGAACCCGTGGAGTCCGTGGAGGAGGCAGTAGAGTCTGTGGAGGAGGCAGTAGAGTCTGTGGAGGAGCATGTTGAAGAGGTTGTGGAGGCGGTAGAACAGCGAACAGAACTAACCTCTCCTCTTCTCTTGGCCGTTCGTTCCTCCGCACCCGAACCCCATACACCACCCACCTGTCCCCCCCTCTTTACAAGAGAGCTCGCCTTCAAAGAGACCTATGACTCCGCTATGGCACGCCTCACCCTCTTTCATGCATCACATGCATCTGATCCCGCACTTGTCACATTCATTCTTCCCACGATTCAACGACCAAGTCTTCAACGCGCCATTACGTCCTTGTTTCAACAAACGTGCCCCCATTGGAAAGCCATCATTTTATTCGACGGATGTCAACCCATGGTCAAAGCCCTCCCCTCCCTCAAAGATCCTCGCATCATGTTTGCCTCCATTGTCAAGACAGGAACCGTCTCAGCCGTTCATAGCAAAGCGGGATATGTTCGAAATGTGGGCCTCCAATGGGTTCAGACTCCATGGGTCGCCTTCCTAGACGATGATGACCGTCTCACTCCCGACTATGTAGAACGACTCCAGGAAGAGTGCCACATCACCCCTACAGCAGATCTCATCGTCTTCAAGATGAACGACAAGGCACTTATTCTTCCTCCACCCTCCTCCACACGACTTGTCAAAAACGAGGTAGGTATTAGTTTTGCCTACCGAGCATCCCTTATCCAAGAGGGGTTTCAATTTCATTCTTCTGAGTATGAGGACTATCATTTGGTTCATTCTATCTATCAGGCAGGAAAGCAGGTGGTCTTCTCTCCCTATGTGACCTATGTCGTGCGAAACTCCGTCTATCGTCAGCCGAGCACAATGGATCGTGTGTGTCTCTTATAAGTCTACTTCATACGAAGAAACAGCTGACCTGAATGATTCTGAACCGTGTCAATGACCCCCTCATAGATCGGAAGAGCACGCTGAATCACATTCACCACATCGGGACACTGAAGATCATCAATGACGATCCATCCTCCTTTCTTGATTCGCTTCATACTCAGCACAAGATCCTCCAGCACATAGCGTAGGGTATGATTTCCGTCGATATAGATGATATCATATTGGCCTGGGGGGAGAAACCGATCCGCATCTCCTGATAGACCGCGATGCAAATAGACCTTATGGAGATCAGGTGGGGATAGTTTGGAGATATTCTGGATCATTGTGTGATAATTTATACTCTGTTGGCTGTGATATTCATCATACCCATCATAGTCTATCCACGGATCCACACAGTGAACAACCGACCCCTCTGGCGCAGCATAGGTCTTTAACAAACTACAGAGATTGGCTCCATGATAGGTCCCAATCTCCATGATTTTCATGGGCTCTGTGGGGAGCGGGATGATCGGCAACCAATAACTTGCGAGGCGAAAAACCTGTCCTTGATACCCAGTGGGCAAATATCGCTTTGATTCTTCAGATGCCTTGCTGACATCATACTCCATTCTATGTCACCCTGTGTGGATCTCTTTACATCCTAGATACTGTGGGAAGTGCCAATGGATCTACCTCAGGAAGAAGAATGGCGTGAGACCGATAGGTCATCGAAATCTCAGACATCTCAGGTAGATCACAGCATTCGGATTCTGGAAGAGCAACGGGATCTACCTCTTGAAGCACACCGCGCTCTCGGTCACGCCTCTCTTTGTCACGCCGTTCTTGAGCGATCCGACGATGGTTTTCCTCTAGCATCATCTGTTGACATGCCTCTCTTCCCGCAGGAGGATCGAGTGTGGGAAGGCGGTCCATGAGATCACGCAGTCTTTCTTCATAGAGCACACTCGGTGTATATCGCGAGGTATACCACTCTCTGATTTGTTCTATCTTCCCCATGACCAGGTAGGCATACATTGTGGAGGCATGAAGGGTCTTCTTCTCAGAAAGAGGGATTCTCTTGCGATTTGGTTCGTGCTCTAGTTCTTCTCTGATCGCAAGAAGAGCCTCCTCATGAGAGAAGGAGCCATGACGGATCTCATTCATGGCCGATAGAAATTCAGGCGTCCTGTTCTCTCGACACCACTCAATAAAATGGTGATAGGAACCGTTGGTCATGATCTCATAGATGTTGGCGACGCTATACGATCTTCCCCGATAGGGTCGAAGAGGGGTCACCTGAATCTCTTCGAATCGGGTGCGATCACAATGGGGTGCGATTCTCTTCAGAAATTCCAGAGGGGTATCCGTGCCTTTCATGGTGAGACACACGGAACAACAGGGCAAGAAATGAGACGGAAGGTATCCCTTTGTAGGATCGGTGCGATCAATCGTGTTCGAAGGCGTGCCACAATAGACACATGGCTGACCGAAAAGGCCCTCTGAAAAGGGAATCATAAAGAATAGTCCCTTCTCATAGGCGTCTTGTTGAAGAGCTCTCCATCTGTCCTTTATAGTGGGTCCTGACAAAGAGTTACATCGTGAATACATTGGATGCTTTTTACAGTAGCGCTGTTCTTCCGTGGGGATGATGGAGGAACATCCGTGGGCCTGGCAAGGAAATCCCTTTCTACGCTTTTTTTGGCGACACGTGATACAGTGAATATACCCTTGTGCGCGTTCCTCTTCCGTTGTCTCTTGCTCACATCCACGAAAAAACATCCCACAAGGATGTTTTCCTTCTTGGATCCACTGATCGTATTCATTGTTCCGTTGATGATGGAGACAATAGTCATTGGAGGGAGGGTTCTGACAGGTGAGACCCTTGCGAGGTCCTTGTTGGATGATGGCGCGACAGAGTGCCATGCTCTCTACAGGAGGTTACCTTGTAGAAGAGAATATGATTTATATAGGGTTGCGGCTCGTGCTTGAATCATATGAATCGCTTCTCCCCCAAACTCTTGAAATAACACTCTTTGTAGAGAAGAGGCTGATCTAGCACTTTGGCAAGAGACTTCTGACTGATTCCTGCTCTTACTGTGCACTCAAACCGACTTGTGAATTCTGCGATTAGCGTATGCTGGGCGTCATATTGACCAATGCCATCGTGATAGAGAACGATCGTTCCATGCTTCTCTTGAAATCGGTTCTTCAAGAGTGCGTCGCATTCTTCATAGAGCTGATAGTAGTGTACGTCCTTGATCGTGTGATTCTTCACCGCATTGTCGAGTGATGCAATGGAGGGATAGTTGTTTACCTGGGCTGCCGTTTTGCGATCCAGATACACATGAAGGATCTCAGTTTGTTCCTGATTCACTTTTGCCACATAGCCATTCTTTTGAGGTTTGGTTGCTTTCGTGGGAGCAAGTGTCTGGGAGGTGTGAGGGTCCAGTTCGCGGTCAATGAGCTGCCAACGAAATCCGCGATAGATCGTATTCTCTCGCACTGCTTTGTTGATGCTGGGTCGTTTCATCGCATGATCCTCTTTCATGCATTCGGTTACCGTTTCGTAGACGTGGAGAATCTGTAGGGATTCAGGGTGGATCTTCTGAAGGCGAGGACCGAGATGCGGATCGGGTTGAGAGCATGCGGTGGTTGTCTTGGTTTGCATTGCGTTGAGTCTGCTGATGATTTCTTTGTTGGTGGCTTCGAGGGTTTGGACTTTTTGAAGGATCTGCTGAAGAATGATGTGATCCATGGAGTTCGTCGAGACAGTGGGCATTTGAGAGCGCAGTTTTTCATTTTCCAGTTTGAGAAGTTCATAATCGGATGGCAGATAATGAAACTGCGATTGACAGGTGTCAATGATATCCAGGAGGCGCTGATAGGTGAGCGTACCTCCCATCAAAAATAATTCCTGCTCCGTTTCATGGCCCTCCAGATTCTTCACTTGATGGGGATGAATCTCAGGATGATGATGGAGATGCTTTTCCAGACCCGCTGAATCATGAACAGGAAAGCAATCCAAAATCAGAACCTGATTTCCATATTTTTGCTTGAACTCTGTCAGACGATTCTTGATTCCCTTTCGTGATTCGCCGATTTTGATAATATAGGTTCCATT
>Ga0247723_1002273_pt1 | contig 10364 bp, 12 predicted proteins | sample MSEWelMarce5H_FC_FD_189079 | JGI IMG/M metagenome (GOLD analysis project Ga0247723, IMG submission 189079) | Subsurface sediment microbial communities from gas well in West Virginia, United States - MSEEL Well Study Marcellus 5H_FC | ecosystem: Environmental > Terrestrial > Deep subsurface >...
TGAATAAGTCTTTGTCCACATCAATGGCACGAACCCAGCCCTGCTCATCAGGATTATGATCTGACTTGCGAGCAGCGTGTCGGGTATCACCGATCCAACCATCCGATGTGCGGTCACGATCTGGGAACGAATCATCAAACTGTTCCCTTAACTGAATCGCAGCTTTAGAAAGTTTAGGCTTCACTTGCCTAGTTTTAATCCAGCAGGAATTGGCTTTGAGTATTCCCACTTATTGATATAAGCACCAAGCCCGTCTGAATCATCTACCAACGAAATTGATCCACGAATTCCAAAATCTAAACTAGTCAATTCTGGGTAGGTTTCCATTATCTTTTCGTATAGATTCATTTTATGCTCCTAAGTATTGTGCTGCGAATTGTCCACCCGTGCTGTTGTCTACAAAAAAACTTAGATTAGTAGCACCTGAGTTTTGTAGAACGGCAAACTCAACATAGTCACCAACGGCTAAATCTAGAATTACGCTCCAGACATGACCTAAATAAACATTTGCACTTGCCTTTTGTTGAAGGAAAACTCCCACTTGTGTGTTATTTTTGTAAATATAACCTGTGCGCTCTCCAACAGCAAAAGTAGTGCCGTTGGTATCCCAGTAACCATTTCCAGTGAATAGATACTTACCCGCTTTACCTGAAGGAATAGTTATTCTCGTGTTATTTGTGGAGTTATCGTGAAATGTATTTGTATCGACAATTTCAAGATTAAATGGGATTTTTGTAATTGTGTTATTGGCAGGTTGGAAAGTTAAATTACTATTTAGAATGACACCAACAAAACTTGAACCTGAAGCAGGAGTTGTCCATGAGAAATCCATGTCTGTACCAGATGCCTTAGCCAAGACCTGACCAGTCGTGCCACCCTTTAAATCGACCAAAGAAGCATCGATAGAATCGCCTAGAGTCTCAATGGCAGTTGCGCCATTCTTAACTAAGTCGCTGGATGTTGGAACGCTCCAGCCGAAATTGGGTGTAGTAGTTGCCATTAGGTTAGTGCTCCAGTCGCGTTAGTCCAAGTTAGTATAGCATTCACACCAGTCCATTGAAGTGAGGCTGGCAATACTGTTTCCCATTGTGTAGTGCTGAGTGAGAAGTCTGTAGCTGAGACATAAAGAGTTATGTCCACATAAGTAGGTGTAGCGTTAAGAGCCACATTCTCGACAAAGCCATCAAAAGTGCCACCCAATAAATTGCTAGGCAGATTGTTAATAAGCACAGGCTGACCAAAAAAGACATTAATGAGGCTGTCAAGCATCGCGCTCGGCATGTCTGGATTATCTAGACGAAAGCGAATAGCACCCAATGACCCGCGTGGATTCTTTCGCAGGTTTAACTCTCTAGAGGCGATGTCGGTAATGTCTGCAAGGTTCTTGATGTTAGAGTCAAAGGAACGCTCAAAGAGGCCGTAAGAGGCTATGGAGTCGCTATCTGAGGTGCTGTAGGTTGAGCCGTATCCTGTGGCATATCGATAGATAAGGCTGTTACGGATGCGAGCAATCTGAGTTGTTGAGGTGATAGAGCTTGGTGTTGCATACGAGCCATCGAGGTTAGTAAAGCCGTTTGCTGCGAGATAGTTAGATCTGTGGTCTGCATCTGCATAAGAAACATCTCCATCCTTCTCCTCGTAAATCTGTCCAAGTGCGCTATTGGCAATCTGATCGACAAGGGTTTGAGATTTAGCAGAGGCACTAGCTGCAAGGGCAATCATGGTATAGAAGCCTGAGTCCACTTCACCGATGTAGGACTCTGCATTAGCCCATGTGACATCTGCGGGATATGTGTCCCATGTAACTGTAGGCGTGACCTCTGCCCAAGTGAGGTTGAGTGCTTGGCCTAAGATCTCTGCGATCTGTGTGCCGTCTAAACCTTCTGCCAGTGCTGTGTTATAGACAGCCTTAGTCAATTTAGCCAGTGAGCCAATACCCAAGATAGTGCCAGTAGTGACATAGCCAGATTCTTCAGGGCTACGCACTCCGATGTTAAAGTCTGATACTTCTCCACCGAATACAGTGATATATGTGCCAGAGCTATTCTTAAGTTCTAGAGTTACTGGCTCTGTAACATTGATTGTGAATTCTGTATTGTCTGTATTGACAATCTCTACTCGGCAGTAACCTGCGGTAGGTTGGCGATCAATGTCTAAGCGACCAGATGCAAAGGAAACAGAGGTGACAGTCGTATAGACATCATCACCTACTGTTACGCGCCACTCTGGAAGCCATGTCATCGATCAAATGCGCCAATCGTTGTCAAGGTGCCACGGGTTTGAGCATCGCGTAATACATTGTCGATTGCCTCAGCAATAGCGTTTGGATCTCCTATGCCTGTATTAACAATAATGGTGTTGCCGCCTGAACTACCACCAGAACCACCTCGGTTCATGTTAGGGCTATAGCCACCAAGATCACCCACTATTTTTTGGTATTCGATAAGAGCCAGCATGTCTGCATAATTTTGCTGTTCTTGCAATAAAGCGAAAGCGTTAGCGCGTTCTGTAGCTGCATCAGCGTATTCTAAGATTGCATCAATAGATCCGCCTGTAGTTGAAATAGGCGAAATAAAATCTCCGATTGGAATTCCTGAACCCATTGATCCGCTTGTCGGTACTTTAACTTTGCTTGCTGTATTGGCTTGTCCGAGTAAAGCAAGCATCTCGCGTATTTTACGCAAAGCCTCATCTAGATTTTTTTGGTCGATTAACTCGGCTGGCTTAAGACCTTCAAGAATTGACTTAATATCTGCAAGCTTTACATTCTGACCAGTCAGAGCACCAAGTATCTTAAGGTCAGCGTTTAGTTTCTCAGTTGCCTTAACGATGGCTGCCTCGTCCTTAGCAGCAATAGCATCCTCAAGATTTGAAATAGATTGCTTTACATTTAGGCGAGCAGTGTCATTAGCGATTTGTAATCTTTGTGTGTCAGTTGTGGACTTGGCTAGTTGCTCGGCTTGATTCTTAAGAGCTGCTGCATTCTGGATCTTGTCCAAGTCAAAGACATCGTTGCTCTTATTCAAAGCAAGGTTAGCCTTATCGATAGCCAGTTTTAACTTAGCATCCTTGAGAGTTTTTGCTTCTAGTGTAGTCAGCTTCTTTTTAGCTTCTAGAGTCTTGATGGTGTATTTAAGTTGAAGCTCTGAAAGGTGCGCCAATCCTTGAGCCTCGATGCCAGCATTGGATGTTGTCGCAGCGCCCAATTTGTTTAAGGTAGCGATCGCTCCAAATATAGGCTGAGTCGATAAGACTGCCTCCATAATCATATTTAGACCAGGTATCTTATTTATTTGATCAGATACAGCTTTTATATAACCAACCATTACACCAATGCCGCGGATAACGTCTGCTGTGTAGGTAGCAACGCTCTGCATCTGCGCTGCTAAGTTATCTACTGTCTTTTCATCGCTTAAAGATCTAATAGCATCAATTAAACCTACGCCGATAATTTCCTGCACGTTAGCAGATGCAACGCCTAGCTTATCGATTGAACCCTGAAAGGTATTAGCAGCAGCGGTTGCTGATCCTGCAAATGTAGTTTCTAACTGGGAGACAATATCTTCGAACTTGCCAGCTTTAAGATCTGCCTTAGATATACCTACGCCGAGCTTTGACAGTGCAGTATTGTTTCCTAGATATGCCTTACTTAAAGCGGATGTGACTGAACCTAAATCCTTGCCTGTTGAGGCTGAAATATCTAGGGCAAGATTGAGAAGTTGCTGTGCTTGCTGTGTGTCGCGTGTTGCTACCGCGAGTGTTTGATAGGCAGGGCGCAGTTTGTCATCGATAATGCCGAATTCGCTTTGTAGTCGCTGGATGTAATCTTCAGAGGATGCAGCATCTCTGCCGAGTCCGACATTCTTAAGAGCCAGGGCTAATTGCTTCTGCGCCTTCTCATCTGCTGCCGCTGCCTTGATTGAAGCTTTACCGAAAGCAAGAATCTGCTGACCGCTAAATGCTAGACCTAAAGCTCCTGCCAATTTCTTGACATTCTTGGTCATTTTGTCTGTTGCTGTTTCGGCTTGCTTAAAGCCTTTCTTGCCAGTGAACTCTGCGGCAATATCAATAACTACATTAGTCATGCTGCTCCCTTGATACTGCCGTTTGCTGTTCTTCTCTTAAATTCTTTATCGGCTTTTTCAATGGCTTTAAAGATGGCAGTCAGTTGCTTGCCTTGATCTTGTTCCCAGGCACGATAAAGCACACGGCCGCGCATGTCTTGGCCTGCCTTTTTTGAACCGTAAAGCGGACCTTGTTGGATAAAACGCTCACCCTGTGGAGTACGTTGCTGGCCTGAAAGACGTCCAGCAGTTTCATAGATAGAGCCTGCTGCTGACATATTCTTTACTCTAAATAGTGATCTAAAGCCTTTAGAGTTTGGCTTGCTGTATCCAGTGCGATAAACAATTCCACGCTTGATAAGCGTTGCATCGTAGCGCGGAAAAGGGCGAACTCTGCCAGATGTATTAAAGACTTTAGGTTCGCGCACAGCTACTTTGTCCCAGTTGTAAAGTCCACCTGGAGCAGACGCAGGCACAAAGCCTCTAGCACTCTTTTGAATGACTTTAAGAGACTGAGTAATTTCAGCAGTTAATTCTTTTGCTAGATCTGGAGCGTAAGCGTTAAGAGCTTTTCTAAGAGCGATGACGCCCCTTACCTCTGTTGCCATCGCTCACCTCTTTCGCTTCATCCTTGAGCCCTTGCACTAATGCATCGAGCATGGTCTTATCTAGATCTAATAACTGCTGTGGCGCGATTCCCAATCTAATGCTTAGCCTAGCAATTAGATAGGTGAATGGAAGATCGCGCTTTAAGCTAAAGGGTCTGAATCAAGCACCTCGACACTTTTAAGTGTCTCAATGAAATCCATCCCGAAAGGCTTAACAGTTTCACCTGACCGACGTGTAATTTCCCAAGCTAACCAATAGACATCCGATTGTTTTTCCTCCTGCCTAAAGGCACGATGAAAACCCATCTTGGTGTGTAACTCGAATGAGTACTCCACTGCTGGAGTAATCTCGCCTTCTAATACGCTTCCATCTGTACGAACTATCTTTAGTTTTGCCATGAGCTTGCCCCTTTGTTTATTTGTTTAGAATGTGCCAGTTGTGGCTACTGCAACTGTTGAGTTAGCAGTAAATGTGATTGACTGTGTGCCAATATCGCCAACAGCACCGTTGATGTCTGTTGTGTTATTGACTAGCAATGAAACTGTGTACAGAGGGTTAGTTGCTGAAACTGCTGTTCCCTTTGTCTGTAGGAATACACATGTGACTGTTGTTCCCCAGGCAGCTTGTAATGTTGCCAATACATTTGTCGCTGCTGTGTCGTTTAGGAAGTCGATTGTGACTGTTGATGACTCTAGACCCTTAACGAACTTGTGAGATGAGTCACCCATTGCGGTAACTTCTAGCTCATCGAATACGCGGTTGATTGTTACTGCTGTTACATGGTCTGAAAGATCGACTGAGTTAATCTTCACACCTACATTGTTATTTAGAAATACAGCCATGAGATTATTCCTCGTCCTTCTTAGTAGTTGCTGGCTTTGTTACTGCTGGTGCTACCTGCCCGATCTTGATCAGGAAGGCTTCGTTTTCTTTTTCCCACTCGGACATTTTAACTCCAACTCGTAAGGATTGATACGGACATCTCGCAGCTGAGTAGGTCACCCGAAGCAGCGTTGAGAATACTTGGTGCGCTGATTGCGCTTACATTATAGACCAGAGATGATGCTGCTAACTTGGCGAACACGCCACAGACAGTATCTTCAATGCCGTTTAGGTTACCTTCATTGTCAAACAAAGGCACAGTCATAATAATCTTAAAGTTAGCCATAGGACTGATAGTGATGTGCTGATTGTTGCTAGGTGTTAGATAAGGATCATCTGGAGAAACAATCACAGAGTTAGCAAGAACTGTGGCAGGCGGAAAAGCAAAGACTTGGTATTTAGTGTTATCTACTAGCGCGGTGGCTAAAGTAGTGCGGAGTGTAGTGATCGCTACTGGAGGCATTAGCCCACCATTGAGCGAGGGTCTAGCGCATGTGCAATCAATCCTCGCACCTTAGCGAGAAGCTGTGCGCTCATTCGGTAAGGGCTTGGCTGGAAATCTACAGCGTTACTGCCTGAAAGGGTGGCTGTACGCGCTTGCCAGATTTCAACAGATATCATGAGAGCTGCTTGCTGGATTGCCATATCGGTAGTCCAGTCTGTGTAAGTCGTGGTCGATACAGATCCATAAGGATAAATCGGATGATAGCCCTGCGCAGTAGTGTGATTGGTTGACACACTAATTGAGAAGCCATTTACGGCTGTAATTGTCTTAGTGCCGTTATATGAAGTGCCTGAGTTGGCAATCGTAACGCTTTGACCTACATAAAAAGTATCGCGCACATTGTCATTAAAATATAGAGTGCCTGACCCTACTGTGTTTTCATGTGCGACTGTAAACCATTTTGGAGCCCATAACATAGGCAAAAGGACGGCATCCGTAGCATCGCATACTTCTTGAAGCACGCTGTCACTATACAAAGTGCCAACACCAAGAGTAGAGCGTAGCTCTGCGACTGTTGTAAGTGCCATGATGTCCTTTCTAAAGACTCTGGGGAGTAGAGGGCTACTACTCCCCAGAGCGACTTAGTGAGTTTGTTACGCCTTGTTATTCTTGAATGCGCCTGCTCCGACCTTAGTAGCGATTGCTCCAAAGCCGTAGTAGCCGATTGTTACAGAACCGTTTGCAGTTGATTCTGCGCGTAGGCGGTATGTTGGTGACTCGTACCATGTGTAAGCATCTGGGTTCACAATGAGGATTGTTCCATCGCCATCGCCAGCGTTTGTTGGATCAACATAGAGGTTAAGTCCTGCAACATTACCTGTTAGTGATGTTGGTGCTACTTGACCGCCAGCGTTCATTGGCTGTGATGCTGTGTAGATTGGGCGACCTGCATCGTTAAGAGACATGATGTTAGACCATTGTCCTGTTGATACGACCATGTTGCGTGCAAATGGGTTAGGTAGTCCTGCTGTTGCTGCGTAAACTGATGCTGAACCGCGAGCAACAATTCCAAGCAATTCTGATGCTGTTGGATATGTGACTGTTGTTGTTGCATCTGCTGTTGCACCTGAGATAAGTGCTGCGTTTACTGCTGCGTTAGTTGCCTTTGCGTAAGCTGCTGCCATGTTGCGCACTAGCTCATCGAAGAATGCTGGAGATGTACGATCTAGCAATTCAACAGAGAATGTCTGTTGTCCAGCGTACTTCTGTACTGATACAGATAGGAAAGCAGCGTTCTGATCTGTGTCGCTAAACGCATCGCCTTCTGGCTCAATCGCAACAGTTGGTACTGCTGTGATCTTTGGAATCTCGAAAGTCATACCTGCATCTGGCAATACTCCGCGTGAGATTGCATCGATTGAAGGACGGATTGTTGTAGATAGTGGGTTGATGATTTCAGATAGCTGACGAGTTGGAACAAGTCCTGCGTTGTCTGTTGTGTCATCTGCTGCGCGTAGGTATTGACGAGCATTGTCATCACCTAGTGCTGCACGGATTGTGTTTTCTGCATACTTAGCTGCAGTGATTTCAATGCGTGGCTTTGTGTAGTATGCTGCTGAAACAGTTGGGCGAGCAGCTTCGACCGCTGGTGCTTCAACTGGTGTTGCTTCGACTGCTGGAGTGGTTTCTTCCACGGTGGCTGTCTCGCTTTCTGTTGGTTGGGTTGATTCTTCTACAGCAGATTCTTCTGCTGCAATATCAGTAACTTGAGCAGACTTAAATGCTGGCTCTGTTACTAAACTTACTTCGACCAAGCGGGCAGCGGATACATATGTCACGCCATCCTTGATCTTTGACTTGAGGACTTCTGCCCCGATTGACAAACCTGATTGCAATCCTTCTTCTGCAAGGATTAGAGCTTCTGTACCGCGCTGTGAGCGACTAACAGAAAATACTGCGTCTATTGAGTTCTCTGATTCGCTAAAAGAAACCATGCGACCTAGAGGCTTCTTGTTATCGTGCTGGCTTAGCAACTTGATTGCTTTAGGATCTTCAATAGCAATAGATCCAGAAGCAAAGATTACCTTGCCCATATTTGTAGATCCTGCTTCGACATTGAGAGGCACAATCTTGCCTGATACTGTGCGATTTGCTGAATCTGCTGTGAGATCAGCTGAGAAGGTGATTACTTGGTTCATACTAGACCATTGCTTCCGTTAGGTGTTAGATCTGTCATTTCCATAGCCTGCTCTTGGGTAATCAGGTTGAGGGCTAGGAGTTTTTCAATTACTGCTAGTTCTTGCAGTGGATCAGTGCGCAGAAAGTTCTTATCAATGTCAAACTTCACTACATTGCCGCGAGCCGTAATGTCATCCATAGACAAACGATCTTCAATCGCAGTAATGAATGGCTGTAGAGATAGTGTTAAGAATTGCTTACGCTCATCTTGCACATTGGCGTAAGTCATAGAGTTATTCTGATCTGCTGAAACATAATAAGCAGGCACATTGCATAAGCGAGCGATCTCTGTAGCAAGATTGAAGATTGCTTCTCCATACATCATGTCTTTTGGTGAGAATGACACTGGGTTGTATTCAAGAGTCGATGTCAAGTATGCAGTTGAGCGATTGTTACGAGCAGTACGCCATGCAGCTAGTAATCCTGACACTTCTTTAGGATCTAGATCTGCGCCTGTGTTCTTGATGTAACCAGTTGCCATTGGAGTCGCTGCTGCAATCGCTGCTGCCTTCTGCACATCAATGGCTGCGCGAATTGTCGAAGCACCGGTGTTTAAGATGCCATCACTTAGTGACTGGAATGTAACAAGAGATCCCAATCCGTCCATTGGTAATGTAGTGCCATCGACTGCATAAGATCTAACAAAAGTATTTGTGCTATCGAGTGTAATTGTCACTCGATTGTTTGCGATCCATTCAAAGCGAGATGGACGACCATCTTCTTGATAAACCTCAACTACTTTCCAGAATGCTTGACCATACAAAAGTAATGAATCGACAGTCCATGCAATCGTGACAGATCGTGGCTGTGAATATGAAGGTTGCTCTAACCATGCAGGCGAGCCGAGTTCTTCGTTAGTAGATTTTTTGTAAAGCTCTAGAGGAATTGCTCCGATTGTGCCAGCAAGTAAATTACGGCAGCGCATAAGAGCGGGAACTGACATCGCTTCTGTTCTGCCAATGTATGCAGTCTGAAACGGCATTGCATAAGGTGAATACTCGCCAAGGACTTGAGGCGCAGCTTGAGCCTGTACTAAAGGCTTAGATTCTAGACCGAACGCTTGCAGTAATTTACCCATAGACATAAATGGTAGCACATGTCAAGCATTTGACATATTACATAGGGTGTGTCTAGGTGTAAATCTGAGGTTTAGCAACTGGGATCATTAACTTGCTCACGACCATTGCCAGACCAATAGGAGCTGAAATATCTCCTGCCGACTTTCTTTTTATAATACGCCATGCCGAATCATTGACCTTAGCTGCGCAGTTATTCATCTGCTGGATCAATTCGGCTTGTCCATTGTGGACTACACGAGCATTGACTAGGCCTTCTAATAGATCTCCGCAGGCTTTGTAAAATTGCTGACCCGAAACATCCTCGACCATGACTCCAGCATTGGCTAAGCGATCTGCAATTGTCTGAGTGGCGTACTTGTCATAACAGACTAGCCGAGGCTTATAAATGTCGCACCACGCCTTTATACTTGCTGCCATCTTTAACTCATCGATGGCAACCTGAGAGCTGTAAGTCTCCAGAATCCCGATGCCAATCCGCCCATCTGGGAGAAGTTGTCCTGCGACTAATGATCCGTTCCTGCGTGACGGACTGACATCGAAACCGAATACAGTATAAGCCCCTGGACTCATTTCCAGCGTGTTATCCGATGTATCTTCTAAGATTCCATGAGGCCATGGACTGCTTAGCGAATCGATCCATTGACAAAGAGTTTCAGTACGCGTGTTTTCAATCGGTGAAGTAGCAATCGCTTCCTCAATCGCATCCTCTGTAATCGTGTAACCGAGTGAGGGGTTAGCCAGAGCCCATGCATTGCGATCGTCTATCTTGCAGTACTGGGGTGCTGAGTACTCATAGAATCCAAAAGACTTAGGTGGGTAGTCGATAGCTCTTTCCCGTAAGTCGTTGAGTACAGTGCTGAAAGCGTCTCCTGCATTAGAGGTAAGAAGCGTTTGAGAGTTTGGGTGAGCTCTAGTTGTAGGAGTAGCAGCTCTAAATCCATCTTCTGTGATCTCTCGGACTTCATCGATGTAGAGCAATCCATTGACGGATCGACCGCGAGAGCCGTCTCTAGTTGCTGCGACAACATCAAGCCTTGCTCCAGATAG
>Ga0247723_1002274_pt1 | contig 10360 bp, 27 predicted proteins | sample MSEWelMarce5H_FC_FD_189079 | JGI IMG/M metagenome (GOLD analysis project Ga0247723, IMG submission 189079) | Subsurface sediment microbial communities from gas well in West Virginia, United States - MSEEL Well Study Marcellus 5H_FC | ecosystem: Environmental > Terrestrial > Deep subsurface >...
AGTTTGTATCGGTCTGTGGCCACAAGGTGTAGGTAGTTGTTTTCTATGTCTACAGAAAAACTATTTAGCATCGCTAAATCGTGTTTTTTGTGTCGGAATAGGTCTACGGCCTTGATTAGTGCGTCTAGATGTTCTGCGTTTACTTTTCCTTTTATCATTTGTTTTCCCTAGTTTTTTTGGCTTAGGTTTTCTAAGCTCTTTTTCATTATAGGCATATGTTCCAGGTTTGGTCAAGGATGTTTGGTATAGTTTGATGTAAGGCGTCACTAGGGATGCCGTGTAGAGAATGAGGAATTATGGCTGTTTATAGGGTTTTATCGGGTACCTGGTATGAGATTGAGGCACCTAATATGGAGATGGCAGAAAAAGCGTACGATGCCTATTGGGATAGTGAAGAAAAGATGCCGTTTGGATGTGAGGTTTTTGAGGGTAGTGTTGACTCTCATTGGGAGGACCCGGAATGAAAGATGTTAAGTTGACCAGGACCGGTGAGATTTTCTATTCCTGGTGTTTGGCCGGGCTTTTGGCTTTTGCTTTTTTTGCCGGGGTTCGGGTTTTCGCTGTAATAGTTGTGAAAATTAGTGAAATTCTAGGGTAGTAGTTGTTTATGAATAGTGGAACCGGGATCCCTAGTCCTGGTTCCACACTTTTTTGTGAAATGTCCTTGACTTTTACCAGGATCCGTAGAAAAATTGTTTATAAGAGAGAGGAGAGGGCAAATGTTTTGCTCTAAGTGTCGTAGTGAGGTTCATCCTTTAGAGGTTTTTCCAGGTAATTTGTGTTTTGGGTGTTATGAGATTGCTATGGAGAATGTTCCTTTAGAGGAATTGAGTAAGAGTATTACTGATGTTTTTTATAAGGGTAAGGCTTTAAATATATAGGTTTCGTAAATCAAATCGGTTTACGATAGTGAAAGGGATAGCACTATGAAAAAAGGTAATCAGAAAGTAATGTTAGGTGGCCCCGTAGATGCAATTGTTATGGGTCCAAGTTTGGTCGGTTTCACCCCGAAGAATAGTTTAGTTATTTTTTCGGTTGATGAAGATGACTATGTTGAGGATGTTAAGTGCATTACTTTAGGTAGTGCAGTAAAAGAAAAGGCTGATGACTATGAGTCTATTTTGTCTACGATGCAGAATAAGGCTTTTGTTTTAGCTTTTTTCGTTGATGACCACACAATTTGGGCGCAAATGGGTTCAGATTTTATGGATCTTGATTTTTGGTTCCAGGACATCATCTTTTTCAATAAGGAACATAAATGGGGTTCCTATATTTGTGAAGATGATTTGTGTTGTCCGGTTGAGGGTAAATCTTTAACTGATAATCGTGTATTGGCAGGTGCATAATGAAAGTTAAAGATGTAATTAAAAATATGCAAAACTACAATCCGGAAGATGAGGTTGTAGTTTTGTGGTGGACGAAAGATATTTTTGATAACGAAAATACTCTTTTACTTGATGATACTTGGATTAAAGTTGTCAAGGAAATTGAAGATGATCGCCTTGATTTTCCGTCACAAGTTATTAGCGAAGACATAATTGATGCGTTGAGTAGTAATGGTGTGATTGCTTAATGAATAGTTTAGATAATGCAATCACTTGCTGTAATCGGAGTTGGAGTGGTGAGTGCCAACTATGCGAAGAGCAGGCGTACCGGGATTATATTCGTGAAATGCACGATGATTGGGAGTCAAAATATGTGGATCCAGGTGATATGGAAGATTATGAGGAGGACGAATGACAATAGATGAAAGATTAGATCGCGTTGAAGCTATGCTCCGATTTATTATTCGGGAACTGACTTATATTCCTGAAACAGATAATATGCCAGAGAAACCTAACCTAGTGAGGATAAAATGATGACAGACGGAGAAATAATAGACACAATAATGGGTTGGATAAAAACTGACGGACAGATTATATCTGATGAACAATTAGTTGAAATGATTAAAGAATTAACTACAACAAGGGGGTTGTAGTGGCAAAGTTATGTTGGAATTGTGAAGTTGTAGAAATTGAGCCGGACGAAAGTTTTTGTTCCATTGAGTGCCGAAAGGAGAGTTACAAATAATGACAAAAACATATAGAGGAACGGCAAGGGTGCGTGTAAGTGTTGAGGCTAATAGTAGCGAGGACGCATACGAGTTGATTACTGACAGATTAGAGTCAGCTAATGATTACTTGGACGATTATGATGATGTTGATGTTCAAGAGATCTAATAAGGATAGTTATGGGGTTTGCTATGTGTGTAGCAAATCTTGGTATTGTAGCTGTAACAACGAGTGCAACAAGGAGGAAACAAAATGAAAACACAAGAGGAACTAGATGATATGAGTATGATTGAACTTGTGGAAGAGTTCATAGCTACTTGTGATCGTGTGATTGAAAGGAACAATAGTGGAAACGCTGTATAGTTACATCATAATGAGTAGCATTGTCCTAATGTATCTGATTTGGGGGCAAAGATGACGCGCAAACACACACATAATTGGCAATATGTTAAAGGCACACCAGCGTTTCAATGTTCTAAATGTTACGCTATCGCAGCTCGTGTAAAGTATGGTAAAAGATATAAATGGGCTATATTATGAAGCCCCCAAAGCATATTGTTAAGTTAGGTAAAGAAGCTATTTTATTGTGGAAACTACAACAAGCATTGGGGAAAACAAATGGAGTGGATAGCAAAAGATTATTGGCAAGGGGCGTTGTGCGCCGAGGTTGATCCTGAAATTTTCTTTCCCCTTAAAGGTAAATTTTTGGATGCACAGAACGCGAAAAGATTATGTAATAAATGTGAACTTAAAGCTAAATGTTTAGAGTACGCATTGAAAGACCCTGAGTTGCGAGGTATTTGGGGTGGCACCAATGAACACGACAGATACAAAATTAGGAATAGGAGTGGAAGATGGAGTTGAAATTCGTAATCGGAATGCTCATAGTAGGAATTGGTTTTGCCTTGATGTTGCCAGTTGACGAACCTTTAGAGGAAAATAAAATTGTTAAAGGTTATGTGTCATCACCTATTAAAAATTTGCATAGAGAACCTGCAAGTGCCAGGAGTTATGCTAGGTCTATGGTTTCCGATCAAGAATACGAGGCGTTGCACGAATTAATTGATCTTGAATCTAAATGGGATAGTGATGCACAAAACCCTAGGTCTACAGCGTATGGGTTAGCACAATTTGTGGACAAAACTTGGGACCTGGTTGAGATTGAGAAGTCTGCTGATTATCGTATTCAACTTATCGCTGCACAAAAATATGTTATGATGAGATATGGAAGTTGGGTTAAAGCTCTTGAACATCACAAGCAATATGGATGGTATTAACGAGGAACAACTCTTTACATTATTAAAGAAAAGATTGTTTCCTGATCTTGAAAAGTTTGATAACACGTTTCATAACGCTGACTGCTTTAGTTTTGAAGACAAATTATATATTGAGTTGAAGTGTAGGCGTACTCATTATGATGAACTTATGATTGAAGAATATAAATATAATCGCCTTGTTAATCTTGCTATGGATCTTGATTACAATCCGGTGTATATTAACTCCACACCTAAAGGTGTGTGGGCTTTTAATCTTGGTTTTCTTTTACCAAGGTGGGAGGATCGCGCAGGATTACCTGCGACAACAGACTTTGAGAACACACAAAAGGTTATCAAAAGTGTTGGCTATTTAAATATTAAGGACGGGATCAGATTATGGTAGATCTTTGGTTAGTTATTCCTACTGGTGCACGCACACAATACTTACAAGACATATTTAAGGAGTGCGATATTGAACCAAGTAAAAGAATACTTGTGCGTACTTTACCTGATGATGATGTTCCTAACGCAATTAATTTACGCTACGATGGTGAGTTTAATATTCATAAATGGTGGAACACTGGTATTAATTATGCTGTTGAACGTGGCGCTGAGTATGTTGCTGTGTTGAATGATGATGTGGCTTTAGCTAATAATCCTTTGCGCCGTATTGCTGAGGTTATGAAAGGCACGGGTGCTGTGTTGGGTTATCCGTTTCCTTTTGAGGGTTGGGTGTGTGGTTACTGTTGGGTGCTTGATGTTAGATCAGATGTGAGACCTGATGAGAACTATAAGTGGTGGTATGGCGATCGTGATATTGATTTGCAGGCACGAAAAGGTAAAGGTGTTGTGCACGTCCCGGCTATGGTGCGCCACATTCACGGCAACGAATTAACTAGAGATAATCAGGAACTTATGGCTATGACTAAGGTTGATGAGGAATTATTCTTTAAAAAATGGAACTTGCGTAAGCCTGAGTGATGTTAATAAAATTATCTATACGTTTATCAAACACTTTAACAAAATCAAGATAATCTTTATGTTGTTTTAACACTTCTGTTTTAGCTTTAGGTAAATCATTTATGTCATAAAATATTCCGTGTATTGGAAAGCCTGATTCATTTAATCTTTGTTTAGACGCTTCAATATTTTTTGATTGAATAAAAACTGGCGTACCAAGTAAAGCTGCTTCTGTTATTATAGCAGTGTAATCATCAAAAGATAAAACATATTCCACACTTGACATAAGATCTGCTAATTCTGCTCTAGTTGAAGGGTTTGTTTTAGTTATTCCTATTGCACCATCAGGAATAATGAAACCATTTACGTCTCCTTTACCAACCCAATAGGCTACACCTTTTCGTTTGTTTAATCTTGGATAAAAAATATCTGGTTCAATAATGTTAACAGTTAAAACATTATCACTACCCATATTTTTATCCCACCCAAAAGTTAAACCAGGTAGGTTTCGTGAGTTCAATAACCAATGGCAATAGTGTTTGGCATTTAATGGATTTCCTGGTGTTATTTCTGGGTAAACAACAAAGTTTCCTTCAATATGATATTCGTAGTGCATTGTTGTGGGGTAGCCACGTTTAATAAGTTCATCTTTTAATATGTGTAATGCTCTCACACCACCGTGATAGTTAACATATTGTGGGGACCATATTGTGTAACCTATACCCAAGGTGATTCGCCACCAAGTTCTTTACTTATTTTCTTTATAGCTGTGTTTATTTTCCTGTTAATCGTTGAGTCTGTTACTTCAAAGTATGATGCTATGTCTTCAAGTTTTGCACCATCTTCGTAACGCATACGAAGTATTTCATATAAATCTATTGTTAGGTTTCGTAATGCTATTCGTATGTCATACATTGAGGCAAGGAATGATCCAGCTGTGGCAGGGTCTCCGCCGCCACCTGAAACAAATTCTGTTGCAGGATCTTTAGTTATAATGTTTGAACTGAATGCCATTGGTAGTAGTTCTTCTATCATTCCTGTTGAATAGAATGCTTCATCGTGTACAGAGTAACCAAGTTTTTTAGCTTTCTCTTTACGGCAGTAACGATCCGCCATTCGGTTGAATGTTCTGGCTAATCGTTTGATTCCCATTCGGTATTCTGATTTATCTAAGTCTGGTGATAACCATTCGTTTATTTTATCTTGACGTTTTAGTGACCATTCAAGCAGTTCTTGTTTAATGTCGTCTGGTTCTGTGAATCCTTTATAGTTTCTCCAGATTGTGTATGAAACTGTTGTTGCTATGTCAGTTACATCTTCAACCCATTTATTTTCTACCATTTGTATACTTTTCCTTCTACTACGAATGAGTTACTTACCATTGGTACAGGTACTGGTGTTACTTTACCTTTGTCAATGTATAAAATTCCAAACCCGCTTTGCCAGTTCGCACTTCCACCTTTAAGGTAGGTTGCTTGTTTAAGATCCATCATATTTCCAACTTCAAACCCATACAAAGATGAGGTTTGTTTACCGTTAAATGATGTGTTGTGATGTATTAGTCCAAGTTTATGTGTGTGTCCACATACGACTGACATACCAATCTTTTTAGCTAATGCTGTTGCGGTGCCACCGGCGTATCTACTGGTCGCGCCTTCATCGCCGTGGCCCATTACCCAACCAGGGGCAAAGTTCCATAATTTATTGTGATATGTGATTTCTAAATCACGATAGCCAAGAAGTTTTTCATACTTTAGATCACGTAATGTTGCGAGTGCGGGCGCATCGCGTTCAATGTATCTTTGTATTCTGTCTCCGTGATTTGAGCGCATAAGGTGAAATGGATAGTCACCTAATGCTTTACGAAACTCACCCATAATACGAGTAGTTTCATCAAGGTCTCGTTGAAGATTAGAATGTTCAGCTACATATCCTTTAGACCAGCGTGCAGGTGCTAAGCAATCAGCTTCATCACCAACACAAAAAAGTTCATCAGGTTCATAGTCTTTAACAAACTTTATTACATTCTTGATTGCTGTTTTATCGTGCAATGGTATTTGCATATCCGATAGCACTACTATGCGTTTCATTGTTTGTCCTTAATTGCATTTGATAGTGCTATCACTTTGATAGCAATAAAATTTGTATAAGCAATAGTGTCTGCTAGTTCTGCGAGCAACTCATCAACTGTTTCTTTAACAGTAAAGGTTTCAAATAGTTGCCCTGTTGATTTCATATATTGGTCAGCACCAACACCCTTGATACGGCTCATCACATAGTCGTTGAATGATTCCATAAAAGATGTTAAGTCTTGTAGGGCTATGCCACTTCCGTGATCGGTGACTGCGGGGTGGTCGTAGAAAAAGTTTGTGGGAGTCTTACGGTTATTGTTTCCGTTTGTCTGTTGTGCGCCACTATCTTGAAGCCCTGATTGATCAGAAGCATTAGCACCTGTTCCCATTCCTGCTGTGTCATTACTCATTCCTCATCTTCTTCCTCTTCATATAAATCTTTAGGTGAAGATTCACCATCGTATTTATAGTTACCTGTTTCTTCGTCTTCTACATAAATGTGAACAGTGATACTACCGTTTAAGTTTATCATATCTATATGTATTTCGTCTGTTAAATCATCATCACCTAAAGGTATTCTTGTTCCATCCATTGGTCCACCAACAAATTCTCTTATCATTTAGTCTGCTTATGTGTAATGAATGGTGGTGCTGTGAACACATTATTTTTTGCAGCGATTTGCATTGCTTGTTTCCAAGTTGCACCTGCTTGTAATGCACCTATGGCATAAGGAGAACCAGATCCAATGCCATAGATACCGTCATCTCGCATTAGTACCGATAAGGAATCATCCAGCTCAAAGATGAGTCCTCCTAATGCGATCAAGAATATAAAGTCTGGTTCATCTGATTCTTTGTCAGGTGTGTAGCCGTTCATTGTTAATGCTAAACGCATTGAGGTTGCTACTTCTGCGATCATAAAGTGGTATAGGTCTTTGTATGAGGTTGGTGTTGGTGTTGGTGGTTTCCATATGTGTTGGATAATGTCACAGGGTTGTGTTGTTCCAGCCCCTGCTATAAGGTATTTGTTACGTTTGGTTATCTTGGTCATTGCTTGGTGTGAATATGTTCTTCCACCATCATCTGTTACACGTGAGTCTGCTATTAGTAAACAGTGGTCTGGTTTTTGTATGCCAAGTATTGTTGTCATTTAATCTTTTCCTTAAACCAGTCAGCACCCTCACGCAGGAACACATCATTAACATCTTTGTTCTCAGGTAAGTTAACTACTACTGCACTGTTGAGATCTTCTTTAATACGTTTAGCTAATTCCATTCCAGGGTTACGACCATCTTCTTTAACATCATTATCAGCAAAAACAAATATACGTTTGTATCCTTCAAGCATCATAGGGAACCAGTCTTTCCACTGTGTCACACCAGCTACACCCACAGCAGGTATACCACACATCCCTGACAAAATAATTGTGTCAATCTCACCCTCACATATACACATTGTTTCAGTGTCTAAACCTAAATCGTTAACGTTAAACATCCCAATCTTTTGCCCTGTTGGCCAAATGTATTTAGGTTGACCACCATCAGTCTTACGAAACTTAATACCAACAACACCAGCTTTAGTAAGATAAGGAATACTTAAAGCATTAACAGCGTGTTCGTGTCCTGGTGCAGGATTAATCACTGTACCGAGCAGGAACGTAGCGGCCACCTCTTTGCTTATTCCCCTTGATTTGAGGTAAGAGGCTGTCTCTGCGTTTAGTGCTTCGTAGTACTGTGCTGCGGTTTCCGTTAGTAATGCTTTCTGCTCTAGCGACAGCATCTTTGAACTCTATCCCTTCCTTTTTCTTAATCAGTTCGTACACATCACCGTAAAGATCACACACAAAACAACTGTAAAGTTGTTCCCGTATGTTCACGGTTGCTGATGCGTGTGCATCAGGATGTATTACACACTTGGTGGCTTGCCACCTTGTGCTAGTTCCTACTTTTCCACCATAGTATTTAACTACAGTTTCAAGATCGTGTTTGTTATGGTTTATATTGTTTACTCCATTGGTCTAATGATTGAATAACCCAAGCATCATCAATACTGCCGTTGCGTCTTTTAACAACAACATAACCAATAGGTCCAACAGTTATACCTCTAGCTTCAGCATAGTTAATTACTTCTGCTTGTAACTCACGCCAAAACTGGGGCAAATCAAACTTCTTCGTTGCCTTGCACTCAAACAAATATGGTGTGCCAGCAACATAAACAACAAGATCACCCTCATCTTTAGCACCAGCTTGACGTAAACGTTCAGTTGTGTAACCTTTAGATCGTAACCATTTCATTACATCTGTTTCAAACTTTGAACCTTTAGCTTTGTTCTTGGCTGACATTGCCTGCCCTTTTCTTAGCACGTTCTGCTAGTTTTGCAGGAGAATATCCACCAATGGTGCGACCTGTTTTACGTGGAGTCTTTGGATTCTTTTTCCTAGCCTTACCATTCTTACGTCCTTCGTTAGCCATCACTTTAACTGGTGCTGGTTTTAAACCTTTACCTTTAGCCATCTATTTTCACTCCTTGAAATCTTAAAGCCTGTTGCATCAGGTCTTCATCTTTTAACAACATACGACTAGCATCAACTTTTAATGCCACCCATTTATCACCCATTGCTGAATGTTTAGCAAACCTGTTCTTAACACAAGCAATACGAAACTCTGAATACTCTGGTTCCATTGCCACAGTAAGAATCATTTCAGGTAGTTGTGAAACTTTACCTTGAATGGCACGCCTTGATGGTGGGCGTGTTGGTTCACCTTCTGCTTCTGATGTGTGGTGCAGAATAAATATTGCTGAATCAGTTTCGCGAGCAATGTGGTGGCAGGCTTTCATAATGTCACGCATACCAGTCCACTCATTATCGTGCAGAGCAGACACGTTCATAAGGTTATCTATAATAATTAACTGTGGCCATTCACCATACTTTTCACCATATGCTTTGACCATAAGATCAACATCATCCAATGTTGGGCTTGGGTCAAAAGAAAATTCCATATGTCTAAGTGATGCAAGTTCTTTAGTGTAAAACTCTTGACCATCATTCTTAAATGATTCTTCAATAGTGTTTGCTTGATGCCCTGTTACAACAGCAGCGGCACGAATACTTGTGGTGTACGCATCAGTATCAGCTGACACATACAAGGTTGGAACATTGGCTTTGATGCCATAAAATAATGCAAGTAAAGATTTACCTGAGTTAGGTTGACCAGCGATCATAGTCACTTGGCCGCGTCTAAATCTTATGCCTTCTTTTTTTAATGAAGGAAATAAATCAGGTAGCAGTTGTGGTTCATCAAGATGCCTGACGGCTGCTTGCTTTATTGTTAGCACAACTGCTCCTAATTAGTAAGGTATCCGTATTTAGTTTTGTTTTATCTAATGAACTGTGGTTCACATTGATCTGCTGTGCCTTTTGGTGAAGGACAGAAGTAGCCCTTCCAAGGTCCTTTAGCAGATGAACCGGTGCGAAATTTCATCTCACCGTGCTTACACGCTTTAGCACCATCAGCAGGTGCTGATTGTGTGCGTGGTTGTTCAACAGGTGTAGCACCAAGAGCTGCTTTTAAAGTTCCTTGTGCGTTGTACAGTGTTTCCACTGCGTTAATCTCAGGTGTCACATTAGCAATCGCTGTAAGTGCACCCTTGATTTCTTCTTCATCATAAGAGTAAAGGTAAACGTTAACTAATGTACCTTGTGAGGTTTTGAAGTTAAGTTGTGTCTTTACTCCTGGTGTTTCTGCGCTCATTCTTTTCCTTCTCTATAGAGTGGCAAGTGGATCTAACTTTACTGCCAGCTCCCCGCCGTAAGCGTGACAGTAATCTTTAACAGAACAGGACTTGCACATCATTCCAAGATTTGGCAAAAAAATTTCTGCCTCAATTCCTCTTTCAAATTGTGCAAATAGTTCTGTAAATAGTTGCACTGTCCAACGTGATAAGTCCCCTGCATCTTCCATTATTCCCTGTCGGGCGTTATAGAAGTAACCTTTTGTTGGTCTAACACCGGTTACACTTT
>Ga0247723_1002275_pt1 | contig 10355 bp, 22 predicted proteins | sample MSEWelMarce5H_FC_FD_189079 | JGI IMG/M metagenome (GOLD analysis project Ga0247723, IMG submission 189079) | Subsurface sediment microbial communities from gas well in West Virginia, United States - MSEEL Well Study Marcellus 5H_FC | ecosystem: Environmental > Terrestrial > Deep subsurface >...
CCAAATTAATTTTTCTAGGTATTGCGTTAACATATTAAATATAATAAATTGCTAGGCTTGTGTTTTCTGTTGCTCCCGGATTGGTAAAAGTAATTGTAATTTGATCTGTACCGGATAAAGGACGCGGCAAATAATAGTATTCATCATTAGTAAAAAAGTTACTTATAAAATTAGGATCTAAACTATCAATTATGATCTCGTTATTTACCTTAAAACTAAAGGCGGTAATATCTTGAAAACCTTGTATTGCTACATCGGTACCTTTGTCGCGTGGTATTAATGCAAGTCCTAACAAAATTCGCGCTGTGCCGCTTAATTGTAGATCAAAACTATTTGTACCGGTTGCAACACTAAATACATAACCTTTAATTCTGTTTTGTTTTTTGACAAGTGTACGAATTTGATCAATTGACATACCTTTTACTTGTTGTCCGGGGAATTGAGGCGCGTTGAGGCCTGCCATTACATCGTTAAATTTTTTCATTTGTTTAATTTTTTATTGTAAAAAAAAAAGGCGCGCGTAAATTCGGCGCGCCTTTGTGGTTTATACTGGAGGTGCAAATTTTAGAACGTTGTTTTTGGCGCTATAATTGCTCCGCTTCCTTCAATTGTTAACCGTACATAAAGCGGTTCCGTTGGTGGCGTGTAATTTTGTAGGCGTAACGTTGCAACGAATTCCAAAAGTGGCGGTATTACGATTTGCGTGTCGAATTCGTAATTTGAGTTCAATTGGTTTTCTGCGTTTTTATTAAAATTAGGGGTCCAACTTAATAAAGGAATGTTTTTTAATACTTGACTGTTTGCAAGTGTAAAACCGAATTCAGCCGCTAAAATTTGAATAGGGCTGTTTAAATCTGTACTTTGAAAATCAGTCCATGCGTTTGTAGTTGGGTTATAAGATCCTACAGTTAAATAAACGCGTTCAATTACCATGGAATTTCCTACACCCAACTTATTGCCGTCTGCGCCGGTATTAGATAAAGGGAAATTACGTTGGTTACTTTCTTCAAAAAATCTTAGTTCTGTTCCTTGGAGTAAAAGCGTATCATATTTAATTACCGTGCTGCCTTGCTGCCGGGAAATTGAATTATTCCCGAACTTCGAATTGACTGCGATGTTTTTCATTTGTGGGGTGATTGTCCCCATAATTCTACTTTTCATTTTTTTTTGTTTATTGTTTTTTTTTAAATTAAATTCCTCCGAATTCTGGGAAATATCCTACTTCATAATCAATACCCGGGCTATCGTAGTCGCTTTCTGCTAGGTCGTAACCTTCTGCAAGGTCGTAACCTTCGGAAAGTGCGTATGCTTCTCCTTCGTTCAATACCATTGGTAAACTGTCCATTGAATTAGCATAATTATAGCTGCTATCTTCTGCTAAAAAACCAACACCGCGTAAAAGATCAACGGCTCCAACGGCCGCCATTCCAGCGCCTAAAGTTGGCCGTTTAAACATTGCGGCGGTTAAAAAACCGGCTCCGATTGTTATAACTCCTTTATATTGTGTGCTTAGTGTACCGGGCAAAACTTTATTTAAAAAATGTGCTCCTACTCCACCGGCTGCGCCTTCAATTACTACCATTCCGGCGGCTTGTGCGCTTTTTGGATCAAAAAACTCACTTAACATTGAACGTTTGCGGGATACGCGGCGCGTTCTGCGTTTTGGTGCTGCTGTTGTTGTTGTTCTGCGGCGTCTTGGCGCCGTTGTACGTTTGCGCGTACTTCTTCTTTTAATTGCCATATTATTTATTATTTATCTGCGTTTTTTACGTGTTGCCAAAAATATGCCGCCGCCAATTAATACAGCGCCGCCAATTAAAAGCAAAGTTTTATTTTTTTGAAAAAATGTCGGTTGTCCTCCGGCCGCTGCGTTTGGATCATAATTAAAACCAAAATTTTTACCTCCGGCTTGACCTTGTATATTTATACCAAAGTTTTTTTGTTGTTCTGCTGCTGCTGCTGCGGCTGCTGCTGCATCTGCTGCGGCTGCTGCTGCGGCTGCTTGTTCTGCTGCTGCATCTTTAGCGGCTGCGGCTGGTGCTCCTCCTCCTTTTATTTTATCTAAGATGCCGCCGGGTTTACCTTTAAAGATACCACCGGGACCAAATAAAGGTTTTGCCGTTCCGGCTGCTACCTTTTCTTTTCTTTTTTCGACTATATTTTTTGCGAATTTAATTCCGGCTGCTGCAATTGCTCCGGCTCCAATTATAGAAAGTCCAACGGTTTGTTGTGCTGCTAGGGCGTTTAAAATTGCTTCGGCTGTTGTCGGATCGTATTTATTAAAATAGTCCGCGCGTACGTATGTATCTTTGTTAAATTCAGGCAAAAAATTTGCCGGGATAAACACGTAAGCATCCATTACGCCGCCGCTTTCAGCTAAGGCGTTATAATTGCCGTCGTTTTCTCCTTCTGCTAGTTGTAAGTACATTATTTATTTTTTTTTGAATTTGTCGCGTAATTTTAAAAGCGCGTCGATTTCTTTCATAATCATTTCTTGCGCTTTTGTTCCGGGCTTAGATTTTAACGCCTTTAATTTAAGGTCGTTTAGTTTTTTGTTGATTTCAACACTAAAACTAATTTTCTTTTTGATCATTGTTTTTGCCATTACTTTGCGAATATAAAAAAAATTTATATTAAACGTCTAGTAATTGAATAAATTTATATTCACGCGCGGTATTTATTAAAGGTCTGGTAAGATCCATTGTGATCCATTCGCCATTATAATAAACTTGCGTATAAATGTGAACCGGTGCGCGTTTAGATCTTCCGCATAATACTACTCTTTGTTTATTCCATCCATGAGCAATACACATGGATAAAATTAATATACTGAAACAATCACAATCACCGGCGCCGCTAATTTTCCAAAAGTTATTTTCAAATAATGTGGGAACGCTTTGTAATAATTCTACTCCGGGAGGATCGTTTTTATATTTGATTAATGGTTTAAGACCGTAAAACATTTGAGTAGGGTTATCGTATTGCGGCATCTCGTTAACGCAATACTCTATACTGTCGCATACTTGGCGATGAATACCTTTTAAAGTTTGGTTAATATCTTGGTATGGTACTTTAATTTTCATTTTGTGTATTTATAAAAATATTGTCGAATTTTTACGCCTTTTTCATTGAAATTGAAATCTTTTACAAGTTTTGCGTTTTTGCGGTTTTCTAGTTCTGGTAATTGTTTAGCTGCGCGATCATCTGCGCCGCTGCCGGCCGAACCACGTGTAATTAAACCTGTATAGCTTTTTCCGTCTGTGGATGCGCCAATTTTTACGCTCCATTGAACACTATACAAAATGGGATCTATTAAGATATTTATTTCTTTAATATCTGGTTTAATTCCTTTGGCTTCTAGTTCTGCAAGTGCTGCGTTAACTTTAGTTGACATTTTGCCGCCAAAACCGTCGCTTTTACGGCTTTCAAAACTGTGGAGCGCGTCCAATCTGTTTGGGGTTTTTGTTGATACTGCGTAAAAGCCGCTTATTTTAATTGTACGTTTTTCAAGTAATTTTTTTAATACAATTGCGCCGGCTAAAATTATTGCGATATTAATATAAAATTTTTGCATCAACAAATATAAAAAAAGCCTACCAAAAAAATATGGTAGGCTTTAAACATACAATTTAACCGGTGGTAAATTACAATTTATTTTTGAACGTTAAACGGTATCCAATAATTTTTAATTTGTTCCTCTTCGTATTTTGTGATCCATCCGGAGGCATCTTTTACTAAAAATTCATTTGGTAGTATGTGGATCCGTTCCACATCTGCTTTATTTGGTGTTTTTAAAATTAAATAAAGTACGTTGTTTAATAAAGTTGCGCTAATTACGTTTGAACATTCTGTAAATTCTTCAATCTCGGGTAAATTGCGGCCGTTAAATTGTAGCGCTTCAATAAATACGCTTTTGTTAATATATTGCATGGTTTTATTTTTTAAAATGGTAAATCGTCGTTTATTGCTGTGAATTCGTTTTCTGCTTCAATTAATACCTTTTCGCTTTTTTTATCGAGTACAAAATTTTGGTATTTCTCGGGGTTGTCTTTCGGTTGGTATTTAAGTATTAACGCTTTTTCTAATTTTTTGGCGCGTATGGCTGTGGTGTAAATTACGCGTACTTTAATGGTAGTATTGTCTGGGCTATATGTTACGCGTATCTGTTTTGGATCATTCCACTTTTGAAAATGTCGATACATTGTTTTGTACAAATCATACGTGGAATGACCTACGTAAACAAGTTGATTATTTTTATAAATTAAATATACTCCGGGACGTCTGGCGGTAAAATATGGTTTTCCGTTTTTGTATGCTGGATGCTTTCTACTTTTTATCATCTGTAATTAATTTCGATCCCATTTTTAACCGGGCTAAATCAAGTTTTAAATTTCCGTTTTTGTTTTCAAAGTTCAAAAATTTGTTTTCTTTAAAATTTCCGTAATAATCGAATTTAGCTATTTGATAGCAATAATTATTTGTTGTGTTTGGTATTTCATCTATTTGCCCATAGATTACGGCGTTTTTGTATTCACCTTTTTTATTTAAGATCATACGTAACAATTTTGTAAGTCCTACGTATTCATCTAAAAAATTGCCGTTCGGGCTGTTTACTGTATCATAAGAGTAAAAATAACGGTTTTGATTATTTCTAAAATATATTACAGCTTTGAACCGGGCGTATTGCGGTTTCCATACTTCAACGGTTTTTTGTTGATCCCGTTCGTATTTTCTGGTTGGTTGTTTGGCCGCGTCTATTGCTGCGCGTGCATCGTATTCAATTCCTTTAAAAAATTCCATAAAATAGGTTTTAAAAGAGAACAGTACTTAAAAACAAATTACTTAACCTGAACAGTTAGAACTGTAATTCTTTAGAGCAGTAAGAACAGTTAGTACTGTACCTATTTAAAAACTCTAAAAAAAACAGCGTATAGCTGTCCTAGGGCGCTTTTTGTCGTTTTTTTGACTTTTTGCACCTTTTAAGTTAAATAACGGGATCCTCGGCGTCTGTTAACTTGTGTTTTTCAAAACAAAAATAAACAGATCATTACAAATTTATAATTATATTTGAATAGTTTTTCAAAGCCCGTTTGTTAAAAACGTGCGTTTCCTTTACCTCGGTTACTGTAAAAGCCCGTTTTTACGGGCTTTTTTGTTGTCAATAAATAGAATTTTTGATATAAAAAAAAGATAAATTGTTAAAAACTTTGAGTTTTTGAACGCGTTTTGAACAAGAAATAAACAGTTTATTAACGTCTGAGCATAAAAAAATAAAGGTTTTAAACAAAAAAAAGCCGCAACTTGTGCGGCTTGTGGACGGGTTTAGCGTTTTTTATTCTTCGTTAACTTGAATTACTGCTAATATTTGCGCTTCTGCGATCCCGTAATTTTTTGTAAATATGTCTATTGCTGCGCCGATATTTGCCGCCATTACTGTTAACATTGTAACGGCTTCTGCATCTGGGTTATTGAGGTAAATTATTTGATAATTCATTTAATAAACTTTTAACAAAGTTAACAATATCCAATTGGCCAAAAAAATTTAATATCAATAGAATGAAAGTAAATGAAGCTGCGATTATTCGCACCCAATCAACTTTTGTTTTTTGCATGTTTAATTTCGGATCGTATTCCGTTTCTTTTAAACTGGCTTTAATGTTTGGAAGTATTGTATCAAAAATTCCCTTAAAAATTTTTATTAATTGTTTTGCAAATAATTTTTTCATGTTTTTTTAATTAAGTAATAAGTTGCAAAGACTACTAAAGGTATTAACAGCAACTTTTTATTAATACCTTGTTGTTTAGCGTTTGGAGCGCTTCTAATTATGTCGGCTTCTTTTTTTCTGCGGTTCCGGAGTGCTTGCCTTACCTTTGCGCTTTGTTTTTTGTTATCGTTATACGTGCTATTTATGACGGCGTTTGCTATTTTTTCGCTGTTGCCGGTTTTTATTGCGTCTTTAATTGCTTGTTTTGTGATGCTTCCATAATTGTAAGCGAGTGAAATTAACGCGCCTTTTACTTTATAATTTAACGGATCCCAATATTCAGGACCAACTTGTTTTTTAACTTTGTTTTCGAATTCTGGTAAGCGCCTTTCTAGATCTTTACGCGCGTTGGCTTTGGTTGTTACATCACCTTTTTTAACTTTTCTAAAATTTCCGCTGGCGTCTGTAATTGTATCGGATCCATGACCAATACGATACGCGTTAACATCCCATACCGCCGTGGGGTTGTATCCTTCATATTTAATAAGAAGATCGGCCGCGAATGTGTAGGTATTCATTTTTTTTTATTAATGATACTGGCTGCAATTATACCGGTTAAAATTATACCGGCTGCTCCCGTTAATACGCGTTTGCTTTTTGGCGTAAATTTCCAATTATTGTATGCGTAATTATACAACCAATCTTGTAGCTTCATAAATAAGTTTTTATTATGGCGTGTACTTTTTCCGTTGTTACTTTACTATCTGTATCTAAATTATAGGTACTTTGTTTAACGGTGTCGCTTACGTTGCCGCCAATAGTTACGGCGGTTCCGTTTTTAATTTCTGTAATTAGATCACAATGGGCGTAGTAATTTCCGGGCGTGTCGTATGTTACTCCGGCTTGCCTTGGGTAGCAAATTAGATCGCCTACTTTTACGGGTTGTTCATTTTTACGAAACGCCTGAAAAGTTTTAACGTTATTTTTTCTGTTTTGTTTTGCCGCTTGTATGTATTCCGAATGGCGCGCGCTGTATTTGAATTTGTCGCCGGCGCCGGCTGTTTTCATGATCCACGAAATAAACGCGGCGCTCCATGCGTTATTAATATAGTAGTTGTCCGATGCTGTTACTCCGGCGCCTTGTTTCCAATAATTACGAAGTTCCTGAATAGTTGTATTGTTACCTTCTTTTTTGCCTTGCCACTTTTTTAATTCATCATTTGCAAGTTTTACAATTTTCTTTTTAAAATTGCTGCGCTTTGTCAAAGATCGTAACAAAACCAGCGCGGCAATTGCTGCGCCTATATAAACCAAATTTTTTTTATTTACCACGTTTAACGAGTGCTGCAATTATTAAACCACCGGCTAAAAGTCCGGCGGCAATTAAAACCGTCTGCGTTGTTTTTTTGTCAAGTTCAACGGGAATTTTTACCGGTAGTTGAAATTCAGTACCGGGAGTTGTTAACGCTGTGCCTATTTGTTGCCATATACTTGGCTGTTCGCTTAAATTCATTATATGCGGTATCTTATGCCTTTATTTTTTAGAATAGTGTTTACCTTGTTTTTTTCTTTGGTGTCTAATTCTAACTGGAGGGCGGTTAATAAATTTATATTTTTTCCAAAAATATACGTTGCGCTGCTGGGATCATAATACATGCGTTTTCCGTAGGCTTTCATTAATTCAAGCCAATCGTTATTTGTTTTGAGTTGTCTCATAATTGAATAAATAGCCTCTTCGTCGGTGAAATCTAACCAATTGGCGTTAAACGCGTCCTCAATTTTATCGGCAAAAGTTACGTATTGACTGGGTTTATATGTTAAAGCTACTTTAGCATCTTTTTCCTCCTCAAACATTTTTTTATTCTTTTTCTTTTGTATGGCATCTTTAATTTCTTTGCCTACAATTTTATACAAAACTAAGGCCGTAACGGCTCCGATGCTTATTGCTATTGCCGTTTTAATTGGCCGTTTTTCTTTTGGATCTCTTGTTTTACTTGCGCTGGCTGCTGCTACGCCTGCCGCGCCGCTTATAATTGCCGGCCACATAATTAAATAGGTTGATTATTTGCAAAATAAAAAGTTCGCGCGTTTTTTAATCTTTCTGGATCAGTTAAATAAGCTGAATAATAAGTTTTAAACCAATTATTTAGGTCTTTATTGTTTTTGGCGTTCCAAATTGCGAATAGTATTAAATATGCTTTGTACAAATTAATTTTATCTTGTCCGGTTACTTTATTTAAACGGCTGGCGGTTCCGTCTCCGAAAATACCGTCTTCCGCTACTTGAATACTACCGGTAATTTTTGCAATACGGTTTAAAATTTGTTGCAATTTTGCAACTTCTTGGCCTCGATCACCTTTTTTTAAATTTTGATCTAAATTTAATCGATCTTTAGGCGTACCCATACCACTAAGGCCGGTTGTTACTCCGCTGGTGGTTGTAACAACACCGCCATTAGTAACTACTAATTCTTTTGGTGGTTCGTCGGTGGTTTCATCTGTTTTTGTTTCGTCGGTTGCATCTTCAGGTTTAAAAAATGCTTTGATTTCTTTACGGAATAAATAACCAATAACGCCGGCGGCGCCTAATCCTATTAATATAGGTGTGTAATTAAATTTTTTTGTTGCCATGTTTTTAACTTATTTGAGTGTTTTCTGTTTCTTCTTGCGGCAAGGCTGCGGCTATTAATTCGCGTTCGTTTTCAAATTGTTCATAATTTTGAATTTGTTTTTTTGCTTCGCGATCTGCAATTTTTGGTTTAATTATAAAGCGCCATGCGGCGTAAATTGCTCCGGCTGCTGCCAATCCTATTAATATTTTGCTACTTTGTTTCATTTTGTCCACGTGTTACGGGGTTCTGCTTTTACTAGATCCAAAATTTTTTTAACGCCGGTTATTACTAGCAATTTTGTTGCAATTCCGAACGGTTTGGATAAATCATAGTGTTTATTTACCGCGTTTAGTACTTGTTCCATGTTAACGCAATTTTTTAGATCGTTATCTAACTGCTTGCCTGCATTGTTCATATATCTCGGGGTTAAAATCGTTTAATCTTTCTGCAAATTTTGTTAGATCACTACTATTATAGTACATAGCAATCAAATTATTATACAATTCTTCGTTGTCGCTGTTACTGTCAATCCATGCCTTTACTTTTTGTTCAAGTTGTAGTTCTTTTTTTACTTCTGGTGCTTGGTATGCGTTTGGCGCTGGCGTTGCGGCTGTTTGTCGATTAACGCGCGCGCGTTCAATTTCTAGTTGTTGCTGTTTTAATTCAAAATGTTTATCTAATAAAGGTGCTCCAAAACTTACTAACTCGGTTAAAAAACTTTTTGCAGCTTCGAACGTTGTCGGTTCCTTGGGCGCTTCGCTTAATTGTTGATCACTTAATTTTTGTTCAAGTTCTCCAATATATTCGTTTAATTCTTCAATTTGCCGTTGTAAATCTTCGTTTTCTAATTGTAGCCTAGTTATGTCGCTTTGCAATTTAACGGCTGGGTGATTGATTGCTTGGCTAAAATCATCCGGAATATTTAATGCGCTGCGTTTTTCCATAATTACCGGCGTTTCGTTTAAAGTTACATTACCTTTATTATATCCGTATTCTTGCGCGGCGCCGGCGTATGTTTTTTTTACTTTAATAATATATACGGCTGGTTCTACTATATCGGAGGACAAATAATTAATAATGTCTTTTACATTTTCGCCATAATTGGCAATTTTTGTATTAAAGGGCTTAATTTTTTGGCCGTCTGCAGTATACATACCTGCATGGCGGTATATGTCACTTGCTAGAACTTTTTTTAATTCGGTTAAATTTAGATATTTCATGTTATGTATGTTTAATTAAATCCTAAATTGGTTGGGCTTCCTTTGATTTCAACATAATTAACGTGTAAAATTGGATATGCCCAACTATTTACGCGGTTTGTTGCTGGAATGTCGTTAACGGTATCAATTGGGAATGAAAATTCTTTACTTTCATTAATCCCCGGCGCTCCCGGTCGATTTGCGAAATTATCTACATAGGGCGCCGCTCCGTTTACGGTTCCGGATACAGTAACCGGAATTACACCGGGTTGGCCGTCGCGTCCGTAATCTGTTGGCGTATTTAAGGCGTAATTTTCGGCCGTTGTTGCTAAAACTGTTTGAGCTGTGAAATCTTGCGCAAAGCTAAAGGAAAAAGCAATTTGAGTTGTATGTATTAAATAGGTATTTATTGTCGTGCTGCCGATTGGGCTTAGATGCTCCGAAAATGAACTACCAACGTTAGGAACTGCGACAAAATTGTTTCTAAATAAAAACCTATTTACGCCGCGTTCACCTCCGATAGTTATTTGTGTATTCATTCCTTGCGCTTGCAATACATTCCAACGATTAGAGGCCGCTGTCGGGTCGTCTGGAAAGTGTCCGGAATTAAAATAAGTAATATCGGTTATAATTATAAAGCGTTCGTTATTTATATTTAATAAATGGCGTTGCGATCCACCAGCTACAAACGTTTTAAACGTTGCTTTGCCTTCCCAAATTAATTTTTCTAGGTATTGCGTTAACATATTAAATATAATAAATTGCTAGGCTTGTGTTTTCTGTTGCTCCCGGATTGGTAAAAGTAATTGTAATTTGATCTGTACCGGATAAAGGACGCGG
>Ga0247723_1002276_pt1 | contig 10355 bp, 9 predicted proteins | sample MSEWelMarce5H_FC_FD_189079 | JGI IMG/M metagenome (GOLD analysis project Ga0247723, IMG submission 189079) | Subsurface sediment microbial communities from gas well in West Virginia, United States - MSEEL Well Study Marcellus 5H_FC | ecosystem: Environmental > Terrestrial > Deep subsurface > Rock...
GTGCTGTCTGCGGTGATTCGTACTGGTTCTGGCCAGACGCAGCAAGATATTACGATTGATCGTATCAGCCAAAACGAATACCTGCATCTTCCCGATAAGAACACACAAGCGCGTCCTGCTCAATACTATGTGCAGCGAACCACTTCGCCTAAATTATTTGTCTATCCTGCTCCGGACAACACAGAGCCATACATATTCCGCTACTACGCTGTGCGCCGTATAGAGGACGTAGGAGCGTATACGAATACTTCGGATGTGGTGTTCCGATTCTTGCCTTGTCTTGCCGCAGGATTGGCCTATTATCTATCGCTTAAAAAAGCACCAGAGCGGACAGTGGTTTTAAAGCAGTTTTATGAAGAAGAATTTGCACGGGCAGCACAAGAAGACCGAGATATTGCAAGCGTCTATTTGACACCTGATTTGGGGTACTAGCATGGCGGGCTATGCAGTTGGAAAAGCCACGCAAGCCATATGTGATAGATGTGGCCAACAGTACTTTCTGAAGGAGTTGAAAAAGGAGTGGACGGGCTTTAAAGTTTGTCAGGAGTGCTACGAACCGAAGCATCCACAACTTGAGCCTAAACGTGGAATCAATGAGCCGATTGCTGTGTATGAGCCTAGGCCAGACGGAACGCAAACAGTAGCTGTTTCTCTTGGATATGGTGGGGATTCGACGTTTGCTAATATTGGAATGCAAGCGGCTCCGGTAGCAAAACTATTAGTAGCAGCGGGAGTAATTCAACCAGTAACGGTGGCAATAACATGAACTACCAACAACTTTCTGCCTCGATACAGGATTATTTACAACAGTCCTTCACGGCTACGCAATTATCCACATTTATCAGACAAGCAGAGCAGCGGATATATAACACTGCCCAGCCTACTAACCTTCGTAAAAATGTGACGGGGGTTCTAGAGTCTACTAATAAGTATTTATCTACGCCGCCTGACTTTCTTTCCGTATTTTCATTAGCGCTTATTAAAGCAAATGGCGAGTACGTGTATTTGTTAGATAAAGACGTTAATTTTATTCGAGAGGTTTATCCAAGTCCTACTGCGTATGGGCAGCCTAAATATTACGCGTTATTTGGCCCTACCGTAGAAAGTGGGCAGATAACAACGGAGCTTAGTATTATTTTAGGACCTACTCCAGATGCCGCATATGGCGTTGAACTGCACTATAACTATTATCCTGCATCTATTGTCCCCGGCTATATTAAGTCTTTGTCAATAACAGGAGTTGGAACTAATTACACCAATGGCGTTTATCAAAACGTCCCGCTGCTTAATGGTAGCGGAAGTGAGGCGGCTGCCACTATTACGGTTGGTTCAGGGGGTGTAACAGACGTGGCGATTGATAATCCCGGAGTTTACTATCAGGTAGGGGATACATTAACCGCATCTAGCATAATTATTGGTTCTGTTGGAAGTGGGTTCACGGCTACGGTAAGCGAGATAAATAATATTTCTGGAACATCGTGGTTGGGAGACAATTTTGACACAGTGCTTTTATATGGATCTATTGTGGAGGCGTACACCTTCTTAAAAGGTGAACCAGATCTATTGGCTTTGTATGATGGTAAGTACAAAGAGGCATTGGCCTTGTATAAAGAGTTGTCAGATGCGAAGCAACGCGGTGATAGATATCGTGATGGTCAGATCAAGTATCCAGTGAGGTAATAATGGCTATCACACAGACATGGACAACTAGTTTCAAGCGACAGGTTCTATTGGGAGAGCATGATCTTGATACAGATGTCTTAAAAATTGCGCTGTATACCGATCTTGCTAACTTAGGTCCAGACACTACGGTCTACTCTTCTACAGCAGAAGTTTCTGGTGCTGGATACACCGTTGGTGGACTTACGCTAACTAATGTCACCGTAAGTCAGGGCAGTGGTATTGCTTATGTTGATTTTGATGATCCTATTTGGGCAGGGTCTTCATTTACAACAAGAGGCGCATTGATTTACAACTCAAGTAAGTCAAATAAAGCTATTTTCGTGCTTAATTTTGGTGTAGATCAAACAATGGTTAATGAAACTTTTAGGATCATAATGCCAGCAAACAATGCAACATTTGCATTAATTAAATTAGTTTAAGGAGTTACTATGCACAAAGAACTCGGAAGCTGCGGAGATAACGCCGTAGTTACAATGCAAGCCAAAGGGCACATTATTCCTGAAGGTATGGGGGTTGAGGGTTGGTATCACGTTGTCTGCCGCGACAAGGATGGCAATATCAAGTGGGAAGACGAGTTCCCCAATCTGGTCGTAGCGGTGGGCAAACAACTGATGTTGAATACGCTTTTGCGTACATCGGGCACGTACACAACCCAAGGACCTTATCTTGGCTTAACTAACGCTAGTCTGACCCCGGCAGCAACCGACACAATGACCACGGTTACCGCATCGGAGTTTACCAACTACACAGTGGGAGGCTCGGCAGTACGCGGGACAGCGACTTTTTCGGCAGCGTCTTCGTCGGGTTCTACGCCATCAAACGTAACCACTTGTGCAGCATCATCGATCACTTACACCATTACTGGTGGTGGCGGTACCGTTTATGGGTGCTTCTTAGTCACTGGTTCAGGTGCGTCAGCTACACCGACTGACACAGGTGGGGTGCTGTACTCCGAAGGTAACTTTTCAACTGCTAAGACTACGACTCCGGGTGATACGGTTAGCGTGACTTACAGTACAACCGCCACTTCGTAATGTTTGGTATATCGACGTTTGCAGGGAAGCCGTTTTCTACAACGGCTAACTATCTTAGTTTAGATGTCACTGAGAATAGTAGCCTTGCGGACTCGCAAGTTTTTGCAGCGCAGTTTGCCGTAAGCAGAACAGATAATTCAACACTGGCAGACAGTAGCACCCAAACATCAGCGTTTTTACAGGCGCTGGCGGAAAACAGTACGTTAAATGATGTGCGGGTAATAGCTGCGCAGTTTGCAGCAAGTCAGATTGAAAATTCAACGCTGGCGGATGCACTACTAATTAGCCAAGGGTTTATATTAAGCCGTACGGAAGACAGTACGTTAAACGACGTAAGGACGATAGCGGCGCAGTTTTCCGTAAGTCGTTCGGAAAATAGCACGTTAGCAGATAGCAGCAGTCAAGCATCCACATTTTTGCAGTCCATAACGGAAAACAGTACGTTAGCTGATACGCAGGTGTTTACAGCGCAATTTGTGGTTAACAGAACTGAAGCTTTTGTGTCAAATGAGGCACAGGCCATAGCGGCGCAGTTTGCGGCAAGCTTGACTGAAAACTTTACACCAGATGATGTAAAGATAATCGGTATTGCGTTCTTTGATACTGCGATTGAAAACGTAGGGGTATTGGATGTTAGGCTAGTAACTTTACAGACCTTTTTTACCATAACAGAAGGCACTACCGTATTGGATGCCCAAACTATGACTGCACAGTTTGCATCTTCTGTTACGGAAGGTTTTTCTATACTTGATGCAAATGTTGTTCGTGGTTGGTTCACCATCTACAATAATGAAGAGGCAAATTGGGGCAACATAAACAGCAACGTATCAGGTGGTTGGGTACTTGTTCAAGATGCACAGACGGGTGCTTGGCAAGCAATAAACAGTAATACGAGTCCGGGGTGGGGGTCAATAAACACAGCGGCTAACCCAAGCTGGACTGACATAGATACGGAGTAATCATGGCGTTAGTCGTAGCGGATCGCGTACAACAAACAGGAACGGCAAATACGACCGTCAGCTTCACGCTTTCCGGCTCCGTTACAGGATTTCAGTCGTTCTCGGTCATAGGGGACACTAACACCACCTACTATGCGGCTACTGATGCGTCAGGTAATTGGGAAGTGGGTATTGGCACATACTCCACCACAGGACCAACATTAACCCGCACCACAATTCTTTCTTCAAGCAATGCGGGCAGCGCCGTTACGTTCTCAGGTACGGTTAATGTGTTTGTTACGTACCCATCAGAGCGTTCTGTTTACTCAAACGGCACTAACATCGTGCCAGATAACGCCGCCATATTACTTCCGGCTTCTGGTGGCACAGGGCTTTCGTCCTTTACAGCTAACGGCGTTGTTTATGCTTCTTCTACGTCAGCGTTAGCTACAGGCTCCGCATTAACTTTTAATGGTACTAACCTTACGACTACAGGCAGCGCGACAGCAACTGCGTTTATACCGTCAAGTGCAACAGTACCAACAAATGGATTGTATTTACCAGCGGCTAATACTGTTGGTATTTCTACTAATACAACTGAACGGATGAGTGTAGCTAGTACAGGTCAATTTACGTTCACCGTAGAGGACATGATTTCTTCTAGCCCTTCTGCGTATAACTTTAGGTCTACAGGTAAGGCGGCGCAAACAGGTACTTATACCGGATTAATATCAACGGTAAACACAGACGCAACGTACACTGGTGCTGGCTCTGTTATTGGAGTTTATGCAAACCAAGGTACTTTTACGGTCGCCCCTACTAATGCCTATGGTTTTTATGTCTCATCAGGTTGGGTAGAGGCAACTAACAACTACGGCTTTTACAGCAATATAGACGCTGGCACGGGCCGTTGGAATTTTTACACTGGTGGAACCGCAGATAATTATTTTGAGGGTGATGTAGGTATTGGTACGACTGCCCCCGACTATCGGTTAGACGTTACATCAACAGACAACGTAACAACCACTATTGCGATGTCTGTGCAAAACAGTTCCCGAAATTACGGGCTTGGCATTGGTGCGTACACTATGTCCAACCGAAATATTGGTGGTACGGCTACAACCGTTGACTATACATTTGATATTGGTGGCGCTGCAATTTTCAAAACTAACGGCACAGAGAGGATGCGTATTGATAGCGCCGGAAATGTCGGCATCGGTCGCACTGCGGAAGCTGGTTACATCCTAGACATTGCAAATCCAGATACTGCTTCAGGGGCGGATACGTTTGTTCGTATATCTTCTTCCGCATCAGCCGGGGATGCTGACGCTGAATTTGTTGTAGAGTCGAAAGGGTCTGGCGAAGCTATACTTCGATTAAAAGAAGATGGTGTTAGCAAAGCAGCTCTTTATACTCCGGGTGACGGAGACAGCCTTATTTTTGCAAATCAACTCACTGTGGCTGATTTGTCTATTATAGGTGCTGATACAACGGTACTCGATCCTTATTCAGTTCGTTACTCACGACCAACAGGCGCCTCCCCTGTTACTGGTATTACGGGAACAATTACGTCATCAGCAAATACATCGACCATCACGGGGTTGTCAACAACAACCGGATTGGTTATTGGTATGATCCTTACTAAAGCTGCTGGCACGGGGGTTCTTGGAACACAAGCGTGCATTCAGTCTATTGATTCGGCAAGCCAAATAACTGTAACAAATGGTTTTGCTGCTTTGACAGCAGGTTCAATTACATTTACCGCAACACCAATCCCAACAACAATTACAGTTTTTGCCGAAACCGCATCCTCTACATGGACTGTGGATCAAGACTTTGCTCGTTTTGGTTTTGCAAACTCAGACGGCACAGGCGCAGGTGATGGTGGCATTAAAGCGTCGATCAACGCTTATGTGTACGACGTTGCCGGTACAGGTGCCGGTCTTGATTTTTATGTGTCAACCAACGGCACGACGCTGACCAAAGCTCTCAGGATGACGGAGACTGGTACTTTGACCAGTCAGGCAACATACGACAATACAGCAGCTGGATCAACTGTCATTGTGACTTCAGCCGGTTTGATTCGTAGAACCTCATCGTCGCTAAAGTACAAAAAAGATGTTGAAGACCTTGATTCATTATTGGTTTCAAACGCCGTTGATAATTTAAGACCGGTTTGGTACCGGACAAAAAATGCAGCGGGTGACGACAAGGAAACGTGGTCGCATATTGGTTTGATCGCAGAAGAAGTTCACACAGTTGAGCCTCGATTGGTTAGGTACAGAACCGTTGAAGTTACAAAAGACGAAAACGAAAAAAATGTTGAAACCCTGTTAGACATCCCAGAACCAGAAGACGTTGACTATGGTCGTTTAGCGGTGCTTTTGTTGGCTGAAGTTAAAAGCCTTAAAGCCAGCATTGCAGTGCTTAAAGATAGAATTGCTGTGTTAGAGGCAAAGTAATGTTTATCCTGACTGCAATCACCCTCATTATCGGTATTTTATGGTGGGCTGTATTGAAGTCACTTGAAGGTATTGAACTGGAGTAAAAGATTGATCCGCTAACCCTACTCGCCGCTGCCAACGCTGCTGTTGCGGCTGTAAAGAAAGGATGTCAGCTATACAAAGACATCAAGGGCGCAGCGGGAGAAGTCAGGGAAGTACTGGATGATCTGAAGTCGCAGTTCGGCAAGATTCAAAATCCAACGAACGCCCAGAAGATTCAGTACAACGAAGAAGTACAGCGGGTGCAGGAGATAGCCAAGGCTGACCCGAACGATGTGTTTCTTCAGATTGGTAACGATCTGGGTGCTTTGATGGATGCGTATGACGATATTGGAAAAGCATTTTTGGCTCAGGAAGCAGAAGCGACACAGGTATACACAGGCAAGGATTCGATAGGCAAACGGGCATTGAACCGGGTGATTATCAGAGCCAGACTCGATGCCATGCTGGTTGAGTTGCGGGAGACGATGGTCTACAAAGCCCCGCCTGAGTTAGGTGACTTGTGGGGCAAGTACGAGAAGATGTGGCGGCAGATTGTTGTGGAGCAGGACGAGGCGCATAAGCGGGAAACTGCAAAGATGCAGATTGAGGCGGCGCAAAGACGCAGAATAGCAAGGAAAAGGAAGGAAGACGCAGTATGGGTTGGAGCAATCCTTTTCGTCGTAATGTGGTACGTAGGAGTAATGGTAATGCTGCGAATGAGCCAGACGTACCGTGGGCACTACTCGTCGCCGTGGTGGTCTTGTGTTTTGTGCTAGTGATCTCTCTGCCTGTCATGGGCGTGATGTATATGGATATGAACAACGCGCTGTACAAAGCAGCAGAGGAGACCCGCAAGATGAAAGAATTAAGGGCCAAGATTATTAAGGAACTAAGAGGAGAAGAGTAATGCTTACAATTTTTTCAACACTTGTGTCTTTCTTGATGGGTGGTCTACCCAAGATATTTGACTTTATACAAGATCGTTCTGACAAGAAACACGAGATTTTACTTGCTCAGATGCAGACCGAACGGGAACTGCAAATGGCGGCTGCGGGGTACGTTGCCCAGCAGCAGATTGAAGCTATCAAGCTGGATGAGATCAAGACACAGACCGCCTCAGATGAGAAACAAGCCTTGATTGGTGCCCAGCAAGCCGAGATGCAAGCCATTTACGCCCACGACATGTCATTGAATGAAGGCACAAGCCAGTGGATGAAGGACCTCCGCGCTTCGGTTCGCCCGGTAATTACTTATGGTTTCTTCTTCCTGCTGGTGGGTATTGATGGGGTCTTGGCGTACAAGGGCCTGAGCAGCGGGGTGGATTTTATTCAATTGGCTGATCAGCTTTGGGATAACGAAACTCAGGCGCTGTTCGCATCAATTATTGCGTTCCACTTCGGCGGTCGGGCCTTTGGGAAATAATTATGCCTGTTAGCAAAAAAGCACTACTAATGATCCGGCACCACGAGGGGGTACGGGTGAAGCCCTACCAATGTCCAGCCAAGCTCTGGACTATTGGTGTGGGGCATGTGATCGACCCGAATCACGGCAAGCTGAAGATTGAAGACAGGGTTGGTTTGCCCTGTCCAGCTGGCTGGAATCGCACGTTTACAATGGAAGAAGTGGATGCCATACTTGCAAAAGACCTTGAAAGATTTGAACGCGGAGTTCTTAAATATTGTCCTAACGCTGGCTCTCGCCAAAGCTGGCTGGACGCTCTGGTTAGCTTCAGTTTCAACCTAGGGTTAGGTACACTCCAGAGAAGCACTTTGCGACAAAAGCACAACCGGGGCGACTACCAAGGCGCTGCCGAGGAATTCTTGAAGTACACCAAGGCCGGGGGTAAGGTACTCAAAGGTCTGGTGAATCGACGCAACGACGAACGTGCGTTGTATTTAAGTTAAGGAATAGCGATGCCAAGTACATACAGCCCGAATCTACGCATTGAGTTGATCGGTACTGGAGAACAGTCCGGTACGTGGGGACTTACCACTAATAGCAATCTTGGAACGATTATTGAGTCCGCTATCTCGGGGTATGTACAGGTAACCACAAGTTCTGCCGATCAAGCGTTAACTGCATTAAATGGTGCAGCAGATCAGGCACGGAACATGATACTTGAGCTAGATACCACTACAGGTGCAGCTTATAACGTATACATTCCAAATGCGGAAAAGTTCTATGTTATTAGAAATGCTTCTGAGTATCCGGTCACAGTTTTCTGCTCTACTGTATTAGGTAATACCACTGCCGCGGGAACAGGTGTAACAATTCCCGGAGCCACTTCTAGCGGAACGGTACCAAGCGCTTTCCAGATTTGTACCGATGGCACCGATGTATATGATGCGTTGAACTCGTTTTCTGGGTCGTTGATTGTCAATGGCAATGTCACGCTCGGTAATCGTCTCAGTGCTACATATACCAAAGCCGCATCGGGATCAAGTTCTGTGGTGGTTACGACAACAGGAGATCATGGATATTCTGACGGTGATGTAATCCAGTTTATTCCAACTACGGGGCTTGTTCCGGGGGGCGACTACACGATAACCAGTGTTACCCCACCCAGTATTTTTACCTTTAATGCAAATTCTGCCGCTACTACTGGAAGCGCATTTGTAACTGATGACATCATTACATTAAATGGTGTAGTTCAACCGGGTGTGGTTATATCCAGCGACACAGGCACCACATACCCCGCACTTCGTATTACACAGGTAGGAACGGGAGCCGCGCTGCTCGTCGAAGATGACACTAACCCTGATACATCTCCTTTCCTTGTTACAGGATCGGGTCAGATTCTTAAAGGTTACACAGAAGCTATTGCTTCCAAGAATTCTACGGGAACCACAAGTCTCTCCTCCCCCTATTTTAGTACACAGATTATCGGGACATCTGAGGCCTCTTCTGGAATAGGCGTATTTAATTATTCCAGCGGTACTAGTACGGAGCCTTCCCTTTCGTTTAATAAATCATTAAATGCCACAGTTGGAGAACATACTGCGGTAACGGATGGAACACAGTTAGGCGTAATAGGTTTTGCGGGTAGTGATGCGGGAGCGGGAAGCAGTCAAGCTTTTCAATCTGGGGCATTCATTATGGGTTCCGCAGATGGTAACGCTACTGCCGGAAGTGTCCCGGGAAGACTTACTTTTGCTACTACCTTGGCGGGAGATCCTTATCCAACTGAAAGGATGCGGATTAATAACCAAGGGCGTGTAGGCATTAATGCTACTAGTCTTACTACTGTTGGTTTTCGTAATAATCAACCGTTTGATAGTGATGCCTCTATTAGTGGTTCAACTGTTCGTCAGATGTACTTGGAAGGGGCAATCACTGCCACTGTTGCAGGGAGTAGTTACTCGTCCGCCGGTCTTGAGGTTCAAACCACATGGAACCAAGCAGGTCTTGCCATGTCTTATGGAATATCTTCAGGGGGATGGGCCCGTGGAGTTTATTCCAGCCCAACTATTACAGGAGCTTCGGGGACAGTAACAGCGGCATCTGCCTTTGTCGCAGACATAACGAACACGGGCGCAGGGACTCTTACCGGCGCAATTGGTTTTAATGCCGCTGGAGTAACAAACACGGGTGGCGGTACATTAACTAATGCATATGGGTTTTATGTCCAAGCAGATTGGACGGGGGCCACAAATAACTATGGTTACTTCAGTTCTATACCTACTGCCGCAAATCGTTGGAATTTCTATGCAAGTGGTACGGCCCCAAGTTATTTTAATGGTAACGTAGGTATTGGACAGAATGAGCCTACTTATCGGTTTGAGGTATATGCCGGAAGCGCAGGGGATAGTTTAAATTTAGCTAAGTTTTATGCCTCCTCTGATGCTACGGGGGGATCTGCCTCCGAACTAGGGATTGTTGCAACGTCCAATGTCATCACGCTTGCCGGAGGAACGTCAGATTCAATTGCCATAAGCACTGCGGCAACGGAGCGGATGCGTATAGCAAGTACAGGTCAAGCTACGTTCACTTGTGCGGACATGACTTCTGCCAGCCCCACCGCTTTTGGCTTTAATACAACGGCTAAAGCGGCACAAACGGGAACTGCAACAGGCATTTTATCTACACTAAATACGGATGCGACGCATACGGGAGCAGGTTCTGTTATTGGGTTTTATGCAAATCAAGGCACTTTTTCAGTCGTTCCTACAAATGCGTATGGCTTTTATGTAGCCGCTACTTTTAACGAAGCCACA
>Ga0247723_1002277_pt1 | contig 10354 bp, 21 predicted proteins | sample MSEWelMarce5H_FC_FD_189079 | JGI IMG/M metagenome (GOLD analysis project Ga0247723, IMG submission 189079) | Subsurface sediment microbial communities from gas well in West Virginia, United States - MSEEL Well Study Marcellus 5H_FC | ecosystem: Environmental > Terrestrial > Deep subsurface >...
TATCAGCTTGGGCTTTCTGTTGGTTAGCCTGAATCTCAGCCTGAGTCCTAGCCATCAAAGCCTCAACTTCTGGAGGCATCTGTTGCTGTTGTGGAGGAGGGTTAGACAATGCTTGATCTTGCTCTGGTGTGATCGCTTTATAGAACTCACCAGAATCCTTAAATCCTGCCAACTCAACCATCCGACCTAAAGTAGAACGATACTGAGCAGGAGAGACATAAGGATTAGCAGGGCCATACTGAGCAATCAATTGCTCTTGTTTAGCAAGAACCATCTGAAGCATAGCCATTTGTTCTTGTCTGTTACCAGCACCTAAACCTACATTAATCGCTACATCGTATTGATTAGCCCATGTGCGAGGGTCAAACTCTACGAACTCACCACGCATACGCACCAAACGAGGCTTGTCTTGGTACTTGCACAAGAGATGCAAGATGCCCTTGAACAGAGACTTAACACCTGTCTCAGCAAACAATCGAGCCATCAGTTCAATCTTACCTGCGCCAGCTTGTTGCATAGAAGCAACAGCAGCAGCGGTCACGTTCTGCAAGATAGATGGGTCTAAACCCTGTGAGGCATCAGATACACCTGTACGCTTAGACTGCATTGTGTCCAAGTACTGAAGCATTGGGAAAGCAGCAGTCGCTACGTTCTGCACAACCAATTGAGATACAGCACCCTGAGATTTAGCACGAATAACACCACCTGCTGTAGATGTAAGCAAGTCGTCTAGGTTTACTTGACCTTCAACAGCAACCACTCGTGCATTGTTTGTCAGGTAAAGATTATCAAGAATCTGACGAGTGATCGTAGTCTTGATTAGCTGAATGTCTGTGGTTCTGTCAGCAAGTGAGTTACCAAAGAACTTGTGTGGAATTGGGATGGGGCAGATTGAGTGGAAAGGAACATAGTCCACTTCCTCGACCATCTCTTTACCCTTCTCATCCTCAAGAATCTCGTTAGATGCGTAAAACACCTGAACGAGTGAGGCAATACCCTTACCATTTACATCAGTCTTTACATAGCACTCAAAGACCTCAATCTCTTGCATGGATGGGTCATCAGTCTGCACTTGGTAAGGTTGCTCACCAGCAGAGAAACGAGCCACACGCTCTGGAGTGTATGCAAGAGCATCATCCATTTGCAGACTTTCTACCTGCTTCTTATTAAAACCCATAGCAACCAAGTCACTACGAGTCAGCATCTGTCTGTGGGCTACGAATGGGCTATCAGCAATGGTTCTAGCTTTCTTGCTAATCAAGAACTCCTCTGGGGGTACGTTCTCAATACGAACACGACCAACCATCTTCTTCTGTTGCACCACTACATTGTGAACAGCGTTAATAACTGGCATACCCATCGGGTCTATAACTGGCTGACCCATTTGGTCAAAGATAGGGAATTCTTCTGTGTCTTGCTCGACAATCTCCATTGAGTCGTCAGACATGAGCATTGCCAACTCATCATTAGACAAATTGAAGTAACGCTCTTTGGTAATGTTTTCCTCGTCAGACCAGTATGCTTTAACTACGCCATTTTTCTGAAGCAACGCATCTTTGAACCAATCATGCAGAATGGCTACACCTTCGTTATCCCTGTTGAATACCCAATTACAGTAGTCAGTAGCTTGCTTGGCAGAGGCTTCATCACGAGGGCCTTGTGGCTCAAAAACTACAATGTTATCTGAGCCTGTAAAGATACGAACTAAGGATGGCAAAGCACCATCAATTGCTTCGGCTACCTCACCTGTAACGATCTGAGACTTGCCTTCGACCTCATTCCCGTAAGGAGAACGTAAGTAAGCCTCTAGTGCTTGTTTGCGCTGCTCTACAGTCTCGCTCTCAATGTAGCCAATCGAGTCATCAATTTCCGCTTGAATTATCGACAACAATTCGTTCTGTGCCATGTTTGTCCTTTGGGGGGCGACCCATTTTGGGCTTTTCCAATTGTAATGCCTTTACCACATTTTCTAACATTTCGACACGCATTTCAAGTTCTTTTATCTTTGGGGCAAGATTAACCCCTTGGCGTTCTACATACATTACACAATCCATTTCGGTGCTTTGTTAATCGGCTTAGACCAAGTGCTATGACCTTCATCAAGTCCAAGGGCTAAGTATCTAAAACTGTCACTTCCATGACTAGACCAATCGTGAAGTGGTCTTTCATAGAATATCTTACGCTTCTCATCGTAGTCTCTGCGGTAGTTTCTCAGGCAGTTCAATCCTGTCTGCACCTTTGGCACGTTAAACCAACATCTAGGCAAGATACGTCTTACCGCCTGAATACCATCGTCTAGGCTCATTCTTGGGGCTATCTTGATCTCTAAGCCAGCTTCCTCAAGCATCTCTAGTCTGCTCTTACCTGTGCCTAACTCCCTAACCCTAACGTCATGGGGCAAGATGTGTTCAGCTTTAGAGTAGTCGTTATCCTTAATCCACTTGACGTAGTGGTCTAAGCCCACCCCATGATTCTCGTAGTAGTCGATCAATCTGATCTCTGTACCTACTAACTGAGCCACCCAGATAGAAGTAGAGTCACCCATACCCAAGTCCCAAGCTGTAAAGGTTCTGCTAAGTTCCTCCCAAGGAATCTCTTGCATATGCTTCTTGTCTTCTAACTCGTTGAGGATTTGTCCATAGTAAGAACCCTCTACAGCAGCGTCAAAGCTACACTCAAACTCTTGGCGGTACTTATCCTCACCCATCTCATTGCGAGCAGCCTTTAGTTCTGTGTCATCCACTACACCTGTCTCAGAGGCTTTAAACTCTAGCAAACCCCATCCATCCTCTTTTTCTGCCCTGTCTCGCAGTTCTTTGAAGTGGTTGTGTCCCTTTGGAGTCCCTATAAATAAGCACCAGCCTTTGCGGTCTGTCAGGGCAGGTCTAACAATATCAGTCCATATCTTAGGGTTCTGATCGCCCACCTCATCAATGATTACCCCATCGAAAAACTGTCCTCGTAATGAATCAGGATTGTCTGAGCCATATAACTGGATGCGTCTACCCCAGAAGTCCACCCTCAGTTCTGAGATGTTGCTAGTGCCACCCAGAGGCTCTGTGTACTTGACTAGGTAATCCCAAGCCACCCTTTTAGCTTGTCCATAGGTAGGAGCAATGTAAGCGTATCTAGGTGTCTCTTGTTGGTTTAGCACCGCCTCACGGATTAGGTGATTGAGGGCAGCAACAGTCTTACCAAACCTACGATGTGCCACTACTACCGCAAACCTATGTGCGTCTAGCAGTTCGTGAACCTTGATCTGGTGTTCCCTTGGTGCATAAGGGATTTCGATTACTTCGCCCATGTAACAATGTGCTGAAGTGGTTGGTCAGGATTGCCCGACAACTCTGTTCTAGCTAACTTAGGAATGTGGTACTCAATAGCCCTTAGATATAAGTCAGCCGCTTTAGCAGGGTCTGGTTTGTTGCCACCCACACCTTCAGCCACTTCATCTAACCATCTTTGCAACTTATGTGCGTTCTCATCAGCAAATGAGGCTATGACCTCTCTGACGATAACTGTTGACTTATTAGTTGCGCCTTTAGGTCTTCCCCTACCCCTATTGGTTAGGTTTTCTGGTTTTCCTACCTCTAATTTATTCATTTTTGTTTGACTCCTCTAGGGTTGGTCAAGGTTAAGTTAGTATTTACTGACCTAGTAGTGACGGCATAAGTTCGTATAGTTTCTTACGCTGTTCTTCGTCTGCTAGTAGTCCTAATGGTAGCACACCAGCAAGAATGTCTGCTTCGTTCTTACGCTTTGGGTCAAAAGCAGCAAATCTTGAACGCACATTTTCTGGAACGCTTACAGCCTCCCAAACTTTTCCACCAAGTTCACCAGTTAAATTATTTTTAGGATATCTTCTTAATCCAGTTTGAATATCATTTGAAAATCCACTAAAAGGGTCAAGCGGAACACCACCATCATTAAATTTTTCAAATTGTTTTTCATTTCCAATTTTTACAAGTAAAGGCATTACATTACCTGCATATGGGTCTGGCTGACCAATTGGCGGCTTGACAATATGTGCCGCATAAGTATTTGCATAACTTGGGTCTTCAGTCCACCATATTGGATTTGTATGTGATTTTTCTATGGCTGTTGACCCACGATAAGCAGAAGTGTTATACCCCATTGCCTCTGCTCTCATCTCAGGCGTATTGTCTTTAGGTAGTCCTAGACCACCTTCTTCAACAGGTAATGCAGCGTTTCTTTGGGCTGTATCTAGTGCTTCTTGTCTTGGAGCAATTGGTGTTTTAGGTGAGTCAGAAAGATAACCAAATTTCTTTGCGTTTTTTATTGACTCTTTGTCCATGACAATTGGCAATTCGTCTAGCCCCATGTCTCGCAATACAGCGTAACGATGGCGACCATCACCAAAAACAATGCCACCATCTTTGTTTACTGAAACATTACTTGCTTCTATTGACTTGGCATCTTTAAGGAAATTCTCAAATTTCTCGTGTCTTCCTGAGATTCCTTGCTTTCCCTTCTCGCCAACATATTGCCAACCTGTTTTTGAAAAAGCCTCATCAAAAGCAGATGGATTTACATTAACTAATTGACCACCACTTTTCTTGTCGATTCGATTTATTGTCACAGGAATTGTTCTATCACCAATCTGGATGGCTGATAAATCTTTACCTACATTTTTAATACTTGCACCTACTGGTAAACCCTTAGTCATTGGTGCTAACAAAGGTGCGGCTTGACCCAACAAACCCAAAGCAAACGCTGGCTCTGCGGCTTTTCTGATCTTTTCGTAATCAGGATTTAGAACACTAAGCCCCATCTGGTCAGGAGCAGTTCCTAACAAACCCTGAACAATTGCATAAGTTCTAGGGTCTGCCAATGTGTTGACATCTCTCTGTCCTGCCAAGGCTCTAGCCCTAGCACCTTGACGCTGTATGTTTGGATTACCAAAAAATGCGCCAAGTTCAGCCATTACTTCATCCTGCCCATTTTCTTAGCAGCTTCGCTCATAGCGATGGCGAGGGCTTGGTCACGGCTCTTGACAACCTTGCCACCCTTACCAGAGTGCAGAGTGCCTTCCTTATATTCACCCATGACCTTGCCAACTTTTTTCTGACCAGCTTTTGTCATCTTCATAACTGCACCTGTTGTTTTTTTACCACTTAACCTTGTTTGCCCAAAAAGCCGCACTCATCTTACCCTTGGCGATATTTTCAGCATGACGAGCCTTGAACGCTTCGTTACGCTTCGTGCCATCAGCAGAACCTTTTACGCCTTGCTGACCAAAACGAATCAGCTTAACATCCTCACCAGACTTCGCTAATACAGCGTGAGACTTGGTTGGATGGTTAGGAGTTCTCTTAGGCTTGTTATAGCCAGAAAACTGCTCTGAGCCTCGTTTAATCATTTCTTTTTAGCAGTCTTAGCCGCTTGCTTAAACGCATCCGCAGTTGGCGCACCCTTCGAGCCAACTTTACGCATACGCTCTGGAGTCTTACCAGCAGCCTTTTGAGCCTCGATACGATCACGCTTTTTGCGGATGTTCTCATAGAGGCTCATTTTTTAGGCTTCTTTGCTTTGTTCTTTGCAGTACGCTCACCACGCACAGGCATGGGTTTAGGCTTCTTCTGCATCAACTTCTGCATCATCTCCAGAGCTTGCTGATTTGTCGTTCCCATCATATTCATCCTCGGTTATTGGCCCACCTGCAATCCATGCCTCACAAGTTCTCTTGGAAGCACACTTAAAATCAAACACTTCGCAGTAACCTAAGTCACCAGCGTCAATCACTTCCCAAGCATCCATCTCCTCGCCATTCATCTCCAAGCCTGACTCAATGCAAGCAAGCATCTTAGGGGTTTGGATAAAGGCTGAACAGTTACCGCAGCGAGACTTCTTAGCCTGAACTGGTGAGTTTCTCCAAGTCTTACTGATCTCACGCCAGTAATCCATGTTGGCTTCGTTGGGATTCATTGGGCCATAGTTAGCCTTGTCGATGGCCTTCTGACGATTCTCAAGATTGACCTCTACATCACCTGTAGCAACAGGGCAAGCCTTGCCACTTTTCTCTTGGCTTTGTATCTCAATTTCAATCTTAACGGATGGTTCTAGCAAGCCTGTCATGGCAATCCTCATGGAGTTTGTACTATTTTCGCACAAAAAAAGAGGGCATACAAGCCCTCTAAAACTCATGGCAACGAGTGCCTCTATCCTATCAACTTTCTCAGGGTTTCGTTTAAAACCGACATTTCTGTGTGTTTATAAACTGACCAGATTCTTGCTTGTCCATGAATTCCATTGTGGCTACCCTGATGGCAGTCCTTACATAGCGGAATACAGAGATACTGCTGATGCTGCTCAATATGGTGAGCATCGGATGGCCCTGCCTGACCACAGACACCACAAGGCATCTCTTTCACCCTTGCTAGGTGTAGTCTCTCACGGCTAGAAAGTTTGTTATTCAATCTCTACCACCAGATTCCCATTTGACTTTATGTAGTCTTTTGTTTTCTGAATGTATCTCTCAAACTCTGATCTTGAGATACTTCCCTGTTGCAAATCAGCATACTCAATCAATTCTCTGATGGCTTTTATACCTTGACCATCCAAACCCATCTTCTTTGTCTCTTGGTATCGCAAAGCTGCTTTGTGGAGGCTATCCTGTGCTGTTTGGCAAATAGGTAGCACCTCTGGGCCTACTCCATTCTTTCCCATCATTTCAGACAAATTTAGAACATCTACCAAGGTTCGCCAATCTAAGATAGTTCCAGAGCCTTTAGTCATTGCGTCTAGTGCTGAGTACTCAAGGAGTCTGAGTTTGTCCAGCTTGTCCCTCTGGGTTATCGATGCTCCCACTAGGGCATGAGATATTGGATTCACAAGATTCCAATGCTTTCTCTTTGTTTTCTTTCTCATTGTCTCTGCCAAATATGGCATCCCATCGGTTTGCGTATTCTTGATTACTTACTTGAATTGGTCTTTGAGTTGACCCCTTGCTCATTTTTTCATACCCCTTACGAAAGCAGCAAAACTCTGTGCAGTATCACCAAATGACTTCATTAAGGTGAACTCATGGGCTACCTCATCTAGAGTCTGGTTGCGTACAGGACAGTTCCTGCCTTGGGTACAGTCATAAGTGCAACAGTCCATGCCACTAGACTTGTTTGCTCTCAATATCTGTTTACCAAGGTTACTGTTTTGCTCAACCATGTTGAAAGCCTCGTCTTCTTCTGGAGTCCATTCAGTCATGCTCATCCCCTTGATCTGATAATTTCCGATAAATAATTTTCAAACCCAATGTTTTCGTCAACAATCTTTGCACAAGCCTTACGCTCTTGTTTAGCAACAAGAAAAGCAAAGCGTTCAAACATCAATTTGCATTTATCAATTTCCTCATCAGAAAATCCAACCTCTTTTGCTATCTTAATAATTTCGTTTTGCGTCATGTCTTCACCTGTAAAGATATAGGTACATAGATACAAGCCTTGTCTTTAGAATTCTTGACGTTGACAGGGTTAGGCAGTAACCGCCTTTTACAGTTACTGCACTTTGCATCTGGCTCTTTTGGCTTGCAGCCTAAAAGCATTAGACGCACCTCATGTCGTAGTCAACAGTTTTAGCATGGTCTGCCTCATCTAAAAGATGCTTAGAAAGACGCATAGAACCCTCGATCTCTAAATCTTTGTACTGTTCAGCAGTAAAGATACCCATCAGCGAAATCTTTTCGTAGATCACATCTTCGATGTTCTCGTTATAAATGCCTTCTTCGTCTTGCTCGTATTCCATGACGACAGTAACAATTACAGAGCCTTCACCAACAGTAGTGTCAAATTTGTATTGCATTTCTTTATCCTTAATAAGTGCTATTGCCCCATCCTGTTTCTTGCAAAACACGCAAGTCAGGAGTTAAACGAACACGATTGCCAAGTTCATCCCAACCCCAAGCAATTGCATCTGTAACAACTCTGATTTGACGCACTTGGTTTGTTTTGTACATTGGGTGACTAGATGGAACACAAGCAGCCAAATTGGTAAGCGAATTTGTTTTAGCAGTAGCCAAAAAATCCATCATTACCATTTGCTGTTTAGCAGTAAGTTTTGTGTATTTAGACAAGACTTAATCCTTAATAGTAGCAAGCAGTTTCACTTGCATCCATCTTGTCTTGATAGTGCATCCAACCATCAATCCAGTCTTTTGATTTTGTTTTATCGCAAGACTCACACAATGCTGCAGCATCAAAACCTTTGCGAAACTCAATACAAGTAAAGTATTTGCTCATTTTCTTTATCCTTAAAAGTACCCTTGCGAACTGCTTAGGCTGACGTAAGTATAGCAAACTAAACAAACCTGTGCAGTTTATTTACTAGGTACTTTCCCTACTCCGTAGTTTTTACGCCAAGACGCTCACTTGCTTGCTCTGATCTCCATATGTCAGCTTTCATCTGGGCAGCAGTCAGCATCCACTTTAAGGTTTCTTCTTTCTCAATTGCGACCATTAGTCCTTTGAGTAAATCAGCATATTCGTAGTGGGCATAGGCTTCTCTTTCTTGGGCAACGGCAGAGTCAATCCCTCTAGCCATAGCATCCTTCATCAGCAAGGCTTTCTTTGTTTTACGAAACTCCTCAAGGTAGATTCTTTGTGCTTTAGCCTCTGCATATTTGCATGAATTTTCAATGATGAACTCAATGGCTTTGTAAGGTGCTTTCACTTAACTACTCCAATCATTCGTAATGCGGCTTCTGGGCTATCTATTCTTGCCAAGGTACTTCCAGACCAATTGTCAAAAAAGTCGGCTTGTAGCTTGGTTAAACGCTTTCTAGGCCCTGATTTCAACTCAACCAGAAAGGTGTGGTTCTTGTAGCCAACCAAAAGATCAACAGGTAGGCCAATAATCCAAACGTATGCGCCAGCACCTCGCAATGCACTTACTATTGCCTCTTGATTTGCGTCAACACGGGCTGCTCTCCTCATAACAATGCCTCACCTCTTGTGTATTCGCCATGATGTAACTCAAGGCTTTTTTTATATGCTTGCTCTGCGTCATCCAACGATTTAAATCTTCCAATCCAAATTTTTTTATTTTTTACCCTAAGTTGAGCAAACCATTTTTTATGAGCCTTGTCCCAAGTTACGCCTTTTACACCGCTAGTACCTACTTTAGTTTTTATGTTCCATGCGTTTTGAAAAGATGTAACCTCTCTTAAATTTTCAATTCTGTTGTCATCTCTAATACCATTTATATGGTCAAGTATTTTTGGTAGATAGCCATGATGATATAAAAATATAGCTCTGTGGCTGTAAATGTATTTGTAATTTATTTGGATATGCTCGTAACCATTTTTACATTTTGAACCAGCTTTTTTACCGCAACATTTTTTTGTCGCTCTGTCTGTTTTCCAATATAAATTTCCATCTTTATATTCAAACAATTCATGCAATTCTTCTTTAGTCATAAAAGTTTCCCTTCTTTCATTTGCGCCATATAAGTACGAATCCTGTCTCTAGCACCAGAGCCATAGATTCGTTCTGCTCTCTCTAGCCGACCACGCACAAAGTCTCTATCTTTGTTTGTCTCCCAAGTGCGATAGAGTTCCCTTGCTTCTGCAATTTCGAGGATTACCCTATCGTTTGGGCTTTCTACGTTACGTCTGCTGAAGCCCATTTTTATCCAATGTTTGCAAATTCACCATGTAACTCCAATGCTTTTTTACAATAGACTTCATACGCTTTTTTAGGACAGTCAAACAATCCCAAATAAAAAATATTTTTGTTTTGCTTAATTTGTGCAATCCATTTTTTACTTGTTTTTTGAAAAGAAACGCCTTTGTATCCAGATTTGTTTAATGAACTTTTACCAATATTCATCATATTTTGACAATGAGTAGCGTCTCTTAAATTCTCAATTCTGTTATCTGATTTATTGCCGTTTATATGGTCTATACATTTTGGTAAATAACCATGATGATATAAAAAAACAATCCTATGAACTGTTGTAGTTTTTTTCATAAACTTTATAAGTACATAGCCACTTTTACATTTGTATCCAATCGGCCCTGTTTTAGCAGTTGGTCTTATAGAAAAATCAATCCAATAAAGATTTCCGTTTTCATACCGAATATGCTTTTTTACTAATTCTTGCGTGTACTCAGTCATTTATAACCTCCAAGTCACCAGTTAATTCCAATGCTTTGTTTATCAGGTGTAGAGGGTAAGGTACGCCATCACGCACCTTGTCTAGTAGTTTCATAGCTTCGTGGTGAGACATTTAATTTGTTCCTCAAGTACTTTTATTCTTTTTTCTTGGTCATCAAAGCGTTCTTTTAAAATATCCATTAACTCAGCAAAAACTTTCCATGCTTCTTCTGTCATACACTTCCTTT
>Ga0247723_1002279_pt1 | contig 10347 bp, 11 predicted proteins | sample MSEWelMarce5H_FC_FD_189079 | JGI IMG/M metagenome (GOLD analysis project Ga0247723, IMG submission 189079) | Subsurface sediment microbial communities from gas well in West Virginia, United States - MSEEL Well Study Marcellus 5H_FC | ecosystem: Environmental > Terrestrial > Deep subsurface >...
AAAAATGGGCTCAAAGTGGTTTTAAGTGGGGATTTTGATACAATGAGGGTAAATAATTTGTATCAAGTGGAGGCTTGGTGGAGACACAGTGGAGTGTCTGTGGGGAATATCTCTTTTATCGTTGAAGGCATGGTTTACCTGCACGATTTTGATAAATAATCTAAAAATTTAATAAAAAATTTAATATAATTATTTTAAAATCACGCTGTTTCAAAATACTGCGTTTTTCGAGGCTAATTGAAATGTGTTACCTCTGATGTGTTTGCTGGCTGTGTTGTTGTTGTTTTAGCCTCGCATTTTAATAAAATTTATTTATTTGTTTTTTACCCTCTACTCTGTCTCCACTGAGAATCCCCTAGGCTAACATTTTTATTTTATTTTGTTTCCTATATTATATTATCTGGTGTAAATAACATAAAAAGTACAATATATATAAAATATTTATTCTATTTATTTGTTTCTCTATATATATTATCTGTTTTATTTTGTATTTCGAGCATTTCGAGTAAGGGTTAGATTATATTAAATTATTTTTAAGTGATGTGTGTGTTGCGTTGATTTTTTGTACAATAATAATGTTGGTTGACTGATGATCTTGTTCGCCACTAGATCTCCGGCCAACTTGGGTTGGAGTAATTATTTAGATATATTAAAATAAAAAATTTTTATTTATATATTTATTCTGTCCAATAGCAGCGATAATTATATAGAACCCAATGGGAGATAGCTATTAAAATTAAAATAGAGTTATCTCTTGTGGATTGCCCCTTTGCATTTTGCTTGCCATTTGTGAGGGGGCTTTCTAAAATAATAAAAAAAATTAATTATATTTATATATATGATATATATATTTATATTAGAGGAAAAAATAAAAATGAAGAATTTTCTTTTTGGCTTGGTTGCCGCAGTGACGTTGGCAGGTGCTGCAAGCGCCGATGTTTTGGATGTTCGTGTACCAATGGATAAGGCCACTTCGGCTACAGCTAACAAGCTTCAGTTTGGTACTCTTTACAATGCTACTACGAATGAGACTCAATTTGCTGTAGTTACCAAGGTTGATGCTGTAAAGCTTCCTAAGGTTCTCAATCGTCAGTTTAATGTTGTTGCTGGTTTGACCAGTGGCCGTAATGTCAATAGCTCTGTTGCTGTTGTATATGGTGTTGACGCTCATGTTTACACCTACAAGGATGTTAAGGCTAATGTTGGTGTTGCTTGGAATACTCCAGTTACTGGTGGTTCTGCTTGGAATGTAAGTTCTAAGCCAGGTTTGATGGTAACACTTAGCAAGAAGCTTTAATTTAGTATTTCGAGTTAAGCTTAGAGAGGGACTTGATTATTCAGGTCCTTCTTTTATTTTTTATAAATATAATATATATTAGAGGTAACAATGATGTTCAAGTTTTTTTCAATTGTATTAATATTTTTATTATGTGGTTCTTCTTATTCTCAGGTTAAAGTAACTGTTGATGAGAAGAATAATGTTTTAATTGTCCGCGCGCCTAAAGAGCAGCAGAGTAAGATAAAAAAGATAATAGAGTCTATTGATATTACTAGTGACAATAATATTGTTAGAGTTGTTCCATTAGATTATGTTTATGCTTCTGATCTTGTTCCTGTATTAACAAATGTCATGCGCGCTTTTAAGCCTACTATGAGATCTAGTATTTCGAGTAATGTTTTTGATCCTGCTTTAAGTGGTGTCGTTATGTCTGATGATCGTACTAATCAATTAATTATTATTAGTGATAAGAGTACAATAATTAATATAGAGTTAATTGCGAAGCAGTTAGATAAGAAGATTAAGTTAGAGGACAATATTTTATTTAAGCGTTTAAGTAATGCTAAGTCTTCTGAAATTGGTGTTATATTAAATAGTATTTCGAAGAGGTAAAAAAATTATGGAGCTATGTCCTATATCTTTAACAGAGTCAGCTATTAGTCATGTATCTAGTATATTGTCTGAGAACTCTGATGTTAATTTAAGGTTGCGCATTTATGTATCTGGTGGTGGTTGTTCTGGTTTACAATATGGCATGGCTTTAGATACAGAGGTTGATCCTGATGATACTATTTTTGATCATGAGGGAGTTGCAATTATTTTAAGTGCTTATGATCAAAAATATTTATTGGGTTCAATTGTTGATTTTATTGATACTCCAATGGGTGGTGGATTTAAGGTTACGAATCCTAATGCTGTTAAGTCTTGTGGTTGTGGATCATCATTTAGTGTAGAGGATGATGTTGCTGGTAAAACGATTACAGGTGGTTGTGGTAGTTGTTCTAGATAGTTTTATTTTTTGTTTCTTTTTAATATCCCAATAAATATTTATTGGGATATTTTTATAGGTTTTCGAGTTATATAAATATAATTATTTCTTGGAGACTTTGTCAATGTTATGTAGATGTTACATCATAGAAGTTGAGAACAATAAGTGGTTAATAGCTTTAAGTGAATGTATTGAGGCCCATGGTTCATTCGGGCCTTTTTCGTCGTTTTGGGAGGCTGACAGCTATTACCGGGAATATCTATCAAAGTACTCTTTAAAGCCCTTGAGGATCGATTTTGAGCACCCTGAGCGGGCGGATATATTAAGATCAATTAAAGGCCCGCCATTTAAATTAAAATATTGGGATTTCGAGGATTACAAAGTGATGGCGTGGCGTAATGCTGGATTTCGAAGCAGAAGATAATCAACTAGTTCAAAGACGAACTCAGTTGATTTTTTATTTGTCTTAAAATTTAGCATTTCGAGTCTATTAGAGAGTGCGAGATTTGTCAGATTTTTGACCCCCTATATTGAGGTAATATATATTATATATATTTATTTTTATATATAGATAAAAATGCTTTAATTTGGTATTTCGAGCGATAATAATATGTAAGGGAATTTAAAATGAATAAGATTGATGTTGTTCTCGGCCTCCAATATGGTGATGAAGGCAAGGGAAAGATTACCAATCAAATGGCTAAGAGTGGTGATTATGATTATGTCATGCGCTACAATGGCGGCGGAAATGCTGGTCATACCATTTATGTTGATAATCAAAAGGTTGTTACTCATTTAGTCCCTTGTGGAGTATTGCATGGTATTCCGAGTATAATCGGATCTGGATGTGTACTTCATATAAATAATTTTTTTATAGAATTAGATTATCTTAGTGGTCTTGGTTATGATACAAGTTTGATTAAGGTGGCATATAATTGTCACATTGTTACAGACGATCATATTGATGAAGACTCTAAGGATGTTACTATTGGAACTACTCGAACTGGTAACGGTCCTTGTTACAGGGATAAGGTTACTCGTGTTGGAAAGCGCGCGGAAGATTTTAAAGAATTAAGTCAATTTATAATTGATATTTCGGTCGGTAGTTTTAGTGGTAAAATTTTGGCAGAGGGCGCTCAAGGATATTGGCTTGATGTAGATCAGGGAGATTATCCTTATGTTACAAGTAGTAATTGTGGGATTGGAGCTGTTATTAATAATGGTTTCTCTCATAAGGAAATAAATAAAGTTGTTGGTGTAGCAAAAGCTTATTCAACTTATGTTGGAGCTAAGCAGTACCAGAAAACTGATGATCCTCTATTTGAAGAAATTCGAAAAGTTGGATTAGAGTATGGTGCAACAACTGGGCGCTCTCGTCAAATTGATTGGCTTGACTTAAATGAATTATCTGTTGCTTGTATGAGGAATGGTGTAGATCATTTAATTATTAATAAACTTGATGTTTTGGAACAATTGAATTGTTGGAAGATTTATGATCCAAATTATTCAATAAATAAAATTTTAAATTTCGAGTCTAAGGATCTATTTAAGGACTATATAAGAAATGAAATTTCGAGTGTATGTTCTGGAATAGAAATTGAGTTTCAAGAGTCACCGCATTAGAGATGAACATTAGTTTATTTTTAAAAGAGGTTTTGAGTTTATTAGCTATCGTCGAGCCTTTAGGTGCGATTCCTATTTTCTTATCTCTTACTTCTGGTATGAGTGAAAGAAAACAAAAAGTTGTCGCCCGCAGAGCAGCAATGGCAGGATTTTTAATTTTATTTTCTGCTCTTGTATTTGGAAAGTGGTTGTTACAAATATTTGGTATTTCATTACCCTCTATTAGAGTAGGTGGTGGATTATTATTTATAGTAATGGGATTGCAATTAATTATATCTGATCATCATGATAAAATTAGTGAGTCTGAGAAAGAAGAAGCTGAGTCCATTAGAGACATAGCAGTTGTGCCATTGGCGCTTCCAATTCTTTCAGGACCGGGAGCCATGGGCGCTGTGATCTTGTTAGCTGATAAAGGTCAACCACTTTATCAAATACCTAAAGTAGGAGTTATTATCGGCATTGTAATGTTTATATCTTGGGTTTGTTTTAGATTGGCTCGTCCAATTGGATCCAAACTGGGTGTGACGGGATTAAATATTTTAAATAGAATTGCTGGTTTAATAGTTCTTGCTATTGGTGTAGAATTTATCTTGGCAGGTGTTCATCAAATCTGGTCAAGTTTCTAAGTTTTTGTCTTTCATTTCCTTGTTGTAAAGAAAACCCCTCTAATGTTAGTTAGAGGGGTTTTTGATTTTCGAGTAATTCGAGTAATTAATCTCTTTGATAAGAGCTAAGCATAATTAATAATTTAATAAGTTCAGCACTCATAGCGCCTGGTTGTGCGATTGAATGAGTCTCACCACTTTTATCAACTGCATCGGCTAAGTTATAAACAAAGTCATTATTCATAATTTTATTTTTTACTGGACCAGCTGCATCAAAAGCAGCTACAGCAGCGTTAGCGTAACCAGGATCATAAGAGACATCAAATTGATTATAAGGTACAACTGATTTGTTTTCTCTTTGTTTCTTAATTCTAGCTCCATCAAATACTCTCTTAATTTGTTTAGCAACATTTGGCCCCCAAGATTCATCGCCTGAAATACCTAAAGCGGCCTTAAGTTCTTGTGTAGCTTTTCTAGCTTTGCGCCCGTAGATATCTGATCCTACCATGGTCTTCTTTGGTTTTGGTTTTGCCATAGGAGCTGCAGGTGGAACTGGTGATTGCTCATCGATGTCTGTTTGAGCGATTTTCATAAATACACTATTAAGATCAGAAGCTTCTTTTGAGAAACCTTGATTTTCGAGTGAATTAATTACTTGGTTGAGTTCTGCTAAAATTGTTTTCATTATTTATTTCCTAAATAAAATATATTTATATATTACATATAAAATATTTATTTACCTTAGAGATTTATATTTTGGACTCAATTGATTGAGTATATCTTTACTTATAGGTGGTACGCGCATCATGCGGTAGTCGAGAGTGGGACCTAATACATTAAAGCCTGCATTTTGAAGCCTATCAATAGCTTCCTCTATAATTGCTTGCTTGCCAATATCAGACCAATTGTCCCAATTCATTTGAGACAAAGTTCCAGATTTGATAGCGTCTATTGCTCCTTGGAGTTTGACCTTTACCGCGCTGCCTCTTTTTTCAGGAATTAATTGTGATTGATCTTCACGGAAATATTTTTGTTTATAATTATCTATTGAGATTTCTCGCAAATTTGGTACAGCTGTAGGTTTGGGTGTTGTAGCTACAGGTTTGACATTTGGCTTTTGTCTTTTGAAAGGTCTTGTATTATGTGATAGGATATCAGCTTGCAAATTAATAAACTTTGCATTTTGCGAGTCTGCAATCCATGGATATTTAGATTGCAATTGATATACAAGTTTCATGATGTCAACAATTTTTTTTGACATTAATTTATCGACATCCCCTTTAACGCCGCTTGTGCTTAAATTAGCTGCATCTTTCATTACTTGATCAAATAAATTTTTATCTGTAAATGCAGACAGCGGTTCTTTAGATGCATTTCTTAAAATATTAAGACTATAATAGTTACCAGATTTATCTTTATATTCTACACGGGGAGGATTGCTTGTTGGGAAGATGCCTGTAATTGTTATTCCCCATTTTGGCCATTCTTGTCTAGTTTCTAAGGTGAGAACATCTCCTCTAGGATCTTTGAGAGTTACAATTTTTTTACTATTTAGATCTCCATCTTCCGCCGCAACAACTTGCCCTTTTTCCATTTTGTAGATTCCGATATCTAATAATTTAAAATTTTCAACTATTTTTTCACTTGCTTTTTTAGCATCTTCAGCAATTGGCTTAGCTTCATAGTTTTTTATATATTGTGAGAGGCCAGGTATTTGATTTAAAAATGCATAAGGACTGGAAGGATCAATTCCTCCACCTTTAAAACCTTCTCCTGCGTATGCTCCTAAATCATATGTATTAGGTGATGCAATTATACTGATAACAGTTAAAATGCCTTCTACTATTCCACCTGCAATTCTAACAGCTGCAGTAAATAGAACGTTACCAGTTAATAAACCTATTAATCCTAAGGCTGCTTCTAAATTCTGAACCATTGATGCTAAATTCATTGTAAGACTAGACACAGAAGCCATTTTTTCTCTTTGCTGATCCTCCAATTCAGGGTGATCACGATAATTTGGCGTCGGAAGTCCAGGCAAACCAATACTTAAAGGTTTGTTGGTATCAGGATGGCTTTTATCACATTTATAAGGTGTTAATAAAATTTTTATTGGGTTGATAAAATCCTCAGGTTTTAAGGTTAGAGTATATGTAAAATTTACCAAATCGCCAACAAATGGTATAAATCTTTTAGCACTGGGGCTTTTGAGTACTTTGTCTGTCGGTTGATATATTGATGTAAATGATCCCAGAACACCAGCCTGAAAAGCTATATCACTTTTCGCTTTTATTGCTGCAGGTGCATCATTCCCAATTTCAATTAATTTATCACATAATTTTAAGAATCCAGCTTTTGCAGTAATTGAAAGCGGATCTGAAACGCTTATACCAACGATTCCTGCTTTCAAACCTGTGCCAAAATTTTTGAGTTGTTCGCAGAACTCAATCATATTTTTTTCGGATTCAATAAATTTTTTTAAGGCTTCCTGTTCTTCCAGAGATTTAATGCCTTCTTGCCCAATATTTTCATTTATAAAATCTCTTTCTTTTGTAGATTTTTTATCTGTAGATTCTCCATCTTTCTGTGCAAATCTTCTCATTATTTTTCGTCCTTGTAGGGCACTGTATCAAAAGTCGCTTGAGGATTTGGAGTTGCTTCTGTTTTTTGTTTGCTGAAAATCATAACGTTTTTATCTAAGGTTAAATATACACCCATATTTGCTAATAAACTTTTGAGTGTAGCAACTTTCCCAGGATCTAAGGATTTCGAGGCAATTAAATTATTTTTTACCATTTCGAAAGATCTATCATCTAATGGCAAAGTGTTACCAGGCATAGCTTCAAATATAAAATTATTAATTCCAGCTTCTTTTAAGGCGTCGCGAAGGGATTTGCCAGGTGCTGCTTGTCCTTGGGCTCCTGGGGCGCCCTGAGCACCTACAGGGGATCCAGCAGGAGGAGGCGGAGGTAAATTTTTATTAATAATTCTGTCAGCACTAAGTTGGCCACCTCCACCAGGTGCTACGAGTCCTCCACTTAGAGGTTGAATTGCGGCAGCAAGAGGATTGTTTGGATCTGAAGCTTGTCCTGTGGGGGTTGTTTGTGGTTGAGGTACATAAACTTTGTTGAAATCTCCAGCCGCTTGATTGGTTAAATTAGTTAAAGAAGTATCAATTAAAGCAACAGCACCAGCTTTTGTTGCCTTATCAATGGTCCCGCTTAAATCAATTGAAATTTTATAATTCGATAATGCAGTGTATATCTCATTAAATGTTTTACCAGGAAGAGCTAATATTTTATTTATCTCTGTTTGATAACCACTTAAGGCTGTTGAATCTGCAACTGGAGCTGGACTTTGAACAGGAGCAACTGGAGCTTCAGGACTAGTCGTAACTTGAGCTTTTCTATACCACATAACTTATAATACCTCTATCATATAAATTATAAATAAAAAATAATTATCCTGGAAATATTCTATCTTAAAATTTAGCATTTCGAGTCTATTAAGGTTATTAAAGGGGATATATTTTATATGGCAACAATTACAATTTCGAGCGATTTTTTCGAGAATGAAATTCGTAACTACTCAAATTGGGAACAAGCATTTTGGCGAGAATTATTTCAGAACTCTATTGATGCTGGAGCCAATAAAATTGATATCTCTTACGAACTTATAAACAATCATTGTATTGTTTCATTTAGAGACAATGGTAAAGGTATGGATAAAAATATATTAGAGAATGTATTTTTTAACCTAGGTACCACAACTAAAAATTCGAGCAATTCTGTAGGAGGTTTTGGTCGCGCAAGAATTATCCTCTGCTTCGCTCAAACAGATTATCAAATATATACAAATAATTTATCTGTAACAGGATCTGGAGCTACTTACGAAATTGAAGAAGATATAAATTTTTTAGCTGGATGTAAATTTGTAATAACAATTCCCTTAAATAAATTTTATTCAAATTTCGAGAAATTCGAGCTAGCTCTAAAAAGATACTTACTCATGAGCAATATTAGAGCTAACATAAATATTAATAATAATAAATATGATTATCAACCTCTAATAGCGCGCGGTAAAAAGAAAGAGCTAAGCTTTGGCACAGCTTATGCAAATAAAAGCGCTGAAGATAAAAATAAAATTATATTTCGAGTAAATGGTGTTGCGATGTTTAGCAGGTACACTTCAGCTAACATCCAGGTAATTGTAGAAATCAATCCAGAAAAATCCCGCCAGGTCCTTCTCTCTAATAGAGATTCCCTTACTTGGAGCTGTCAAGATGAAGTAGATCAATTTTGCGAACTTATCAGCAAAGAAACACTTTCAGCATTTCGAGAAAAAAATTCAGGTGAAGAAATTATTATTGGCTCCGCCCGAAAATTCCAAAGAAAAATTGATATATTAAATTTATCACCTAAGGCCGAAGGCAATGAATTTATTTTTAATAGAGAAACACCATTCCAGGAAGAATCATTTAATAAGATTTCGAGCATTATAGCTAAGAGCTCAATCACAGAGGGTTTGGTGGTTCTCACAAAGACCGCAGACAAGAAGATTAGAGCAGCTGCCAGGAATTTCTCGCCCGACAAATTAGAAGCCCCAGAATCAAGAAAATTAAAATTATTAAAACAATGGGCAATAGCATGCGAAGCAGCATTAGAGTCATTGTGTAAATTAAGAGATATAAATGAAATAGATTGGAGGCCAGGATTTGTATTTGATGAAACAATGGAAGCATGCCATAAATTATCAAATGATGGAGCACATACTCTAATGCTAAATCCAATACATATAAATGGAAATGATATAGGAAAAATAAAATTCTCTATAACAAACTTCAACTCACATGTAGAACTTCTAACTCTAGCAGCACATGAAGTAGCACACTGTGAACATAAATGGCACGACGAATCATACGCAGGATTATTTACAGATATTATATCCGATATGATGAAAAATATTAATATATTAAGTAAGGAAATGAAAGCTGCGTAGTATAAATATATATAGGAATATCATTGCCGATACTCCACTATTCGTAGATGAAAATTTAATAATAAAGGAGAAGAGGGCAATGAAATTTCTTGAAGAGTTTGAAGCATTTTTGACAAGTGTATATTCTGCAGTATTTGATTTTAAATACGAAGGTTAATAAATAAAGGGCCCAGAGAAATCTGGGTTTTTCTATCTTATAATATATTTATTTTATTTATTATAAGATATTTTTAAACAATAATATAGTGAGGTTAATTTTATGAGCACAAATGTATTAGTGTTAAATAGCGATTATGAACCGCTCAACATCTGCAACCTGCATAGAGCAATTAAATTAATCTACAAAGACAAAGCTGACATCTTACACTATTGTGGAGAAGAAGCCGAAGATGTGGAATTTGTATTTGATGGCAGCGATAACGATTATGCTATCCCAACTGTTATTAGACTCAAATTTCAAATCAAAAGACCAAGAGCTGTAGCCCGATGCTCCCGTAGAGGCATCTATATGAGAGACAGCTATCAATGCCAATATTGTGGATCCACTAGCGATCTAACATTAGACCATGTTATACCAAAAAGATTAGGCGGCAAAGAAACCTGGGAAAACCTGGTAACTTGCTGCAAAAAATGCAATGGTAAGAAAAGTGATAAACCACTTGATAAAAGCGGTTTAATATTGAGAAAACAACCAAGAGCACCAAGATATAATTCATCGCTCGGATTCTCTAAATACTTATATGGCACATCACATAATGCCTGGAAATATTACCTCCCAGACGAAGGTGAAGCAATAACCTGGTAAACATACAACCCCTCAAATAAGAGGGGTTTTTTATTACAATTTAAATAAA
>Ga0247723_1002280_pt1 | contig 10347 bp, 11 predicted proteins | sample MSEWelMarce5H_FC_FD_189079 | JGI IMG/M metagenome (GOLD analysis project Ga0247723, IMG submission 189079) | Subsurface sediment microbial communities from gas well in West Virginia, United States - MSEEL Well Study Marcellus 5H_FC | ecosystem: Environmental > Terrestrial > Deep subsurface >...
GACCATGTGAATATCACCGGGAACGTGGACCCAAATTTGATTTTTATTTTTTCTAAATTCTTCGATTGTCAATGGTCCGCCAAATATCTTGAGCGTCTGACGCTTGGGGGCGATGGTCGTCGGCGTGTACTTGCCCATGGCGTGTTTTCTGTAGAGGGCCAAAAACTCGAGCATCTCCCCCCACCTCGCCCCACCGTTATCCATGCCGTACGCCTTGGCACATTCAAACGAACAAAAGTGTCCAATTGTTGAAAACTTTCTCGTTCTGTCGTCGTACTTGATAGGCAAGTGAACATCCGGGCCGTCCCACGGGTGACAGCACCACCAACAGTGGAGTGGAACCGCCATAAAGAAATACTTGGTATTTAAATTAAGAATGCTTTTAAGTATCGATGTAGGAATTAAGAACCTCGCAATGTGCTTAATTGATCCGGGCACGAAGAAGATCAAGCAGTGGGAGGTGGATGGCGTGCCGCCCAACCACAGTGACGGGCTGTATCTCAGCCTGATTAAGCACTTGAACAAAAAACCATGGATCCTTGAATCTCGGCAGGTTCTCATTGAGAAGCAGCCGGATCGCAACAAGGGCATGAAGTCTGTTGAACACCTGATCCACGCGTACCTGCTGGCCAAGGATGACACGCGCGAGGTGATTGTCTGGGACGCGCGTTTCAAGGTGCCCGACATTTCGGGCCCGGGAAAGACCAAGTACGCTGCCCGCAAGGCGGCGAGCATCGAGCGCGCCCGCAAGTTTATCCGCGACACCAACCCCGAGTGGGTCGCCTATTTCGAAAAGCACAAGAAGAAGGATGACTTGGCCGACACCGTCATGCAGGCACTGTCGTACATCAACCGGACCGGGGCCCCCAAGCCCGACGACCCACCCAAGAAGGAGAAAAAACTCACGCCCCGCAAGCCGACCGAGAATCAGAAGCGCACCAAGTACTCAAAGGCAAACCTCGCGTACCTGCTCAAGACGGGCGCCAAGCAAGACGCCCGCTTCAACAAGGACCTCGCACGGTACTACAAAGACTTGGATGAACTAAAAGTTGACTTTAATATTTGAATAACTTTCGAGTCCACACAAAAGTACCAGTGCATCACCTCACCGACGATGAAGGTCACTGCCAAAACTTTTAAAAAAGAAAAATTTTGAAAAAATATTTTTTGAAGAAACAGAGCGAGCAGGATGGTCAGCACCGAGTCGACCACGGCCACGTCAAAAATCCGGTACGAGTGGGGACCCTCTCGGACCTTGCCAAAAATGTCACGGTATGGGCAAGTGGCCATTTAAAAGAGACCAACTATAAAATTTCAATGAGCAATGGATTTGCACGGTTGGTTGCTCACATGGGCAGTGATGCTGATGTGGTTCAGGCCGCACGTGTATCCTACGGCACGGGAACTAAGTCAGTGTCTGATGATCGCGGACTCATCCGGTTTCTCATGCGTCACAGGCACACCACCCCATTTGAAATGGTCGAATTCAAATTTCACATCCGGGCACCTATTTTCGTGGCCCGTCAGTGGCTCCGTCACCGTACCGCATCCGTGAATGAAATGTCGGCTCGGTATTCTGTCGTAGATACTGGTTATTTCCTGCCTGATAATCTTCGTGAACAGGGCCGGACCAACAAGCAGTGTAGCGGGGGTGTGCTAGACGGGGACGAGTTCCTCTTGCTCAAGCAAAAGGCTTCGTGTGACATGGCGTTCCACACGTACGATGAGCTCCTGCGCAAGGGCTGTAGCCGCGAACTCGCGCGGATCCACCTGCCCCAAAGCACTTACACCGAGTTTTACTGGAAGGTGAATCTGCATAACCTGCTCCACTTTCTGAAGCTCAGGATGCACGAGCATGCCCAGAAGGAGATTAGAGGCCTGGCCCAGCAGGTGGCCGACCTCGTGCGGCCCATCGTGCCCGTCACGTGGGAGGCGTTCGAGGATTTCGAGCTCGGGGCCGTGACCCTGAGCCGCCTCGAGGTGGATGCTCTGCGCACGGGTGGAACGTACGAACTCGACGCTCGGGCCACCAAGGGTGAGCAGAATGAGTTTAAGGAAAAAATCAAACTTCTAATTAATGCAGGCACGAGTGGTGAACCCGTGGTATGACCGCGAGGGCCGCAAGTACATCGACCTGGAAATTAATGGAGAATTTCGAAACGTGAAAGTTCCATTCAGGTACGGACGCGTTCTCGGATGTGACGTGGACGGAATCAGGCCCGTGCAAGAGCTCGGCGCCGACGAAGTCGTCCAGGTGACACTGACAAAGAGGGTATGGGAAGGCCACACGCACTGGGTACTTAAATCCGTGAAGACATGATAGGGTATGGAGGTGCCGACTTCAAAAGAATTAAAAAAGAATTTGACTGTTAGAGCAGCCGAGAATGCGATGGGTATACGCGCACCGTCATTTCGGGTATGGCAGGACGGCTCCACACCCAAGACGATTCGCGTTCCGAGGTTTTGCGACGCAGTCAGCGCCGAGTCCCGAACCGCCGCGAGTTCCCCCGGGGCTCCTGCTGGCATTCATTTCGTGGGAACTCTTAGAGATCACCAGAACGAGGCTATATCCAGAGGAGTCGATGAGTTTCACCGAGTCGGTGGAGGAGTGCTGTCACTCGACGTGGGACTGGGTAAGTGCTTGGGCAAAGACACGCCGGTCATGATGTATGATGGAACTATAAAAATGGTACAAGATATAGTCGTAGATGAACTGATAATGGGAGACGACTCGAGTCCGAGGAGAATTCTATCCACATGCACGGGCAATGAACAATTGTATAAAATTATCCCAATCAAGGGTAATCCGTACATAGTCAACGAATCCCATATATTATCATTGAAAACAAGCACAAACAACAAGGCGAAAAATGGTCAGGTTTTGGATATTTGTGTAAAAGACTTTCTCAATCTACCCGTGTCAGTTCAAAAAAATCTCAAAGGTTATAGAGTTCCAGTTGTGTTCAATACCCGACCCGTTCCGTTCGACCCATATATGATTGGCTACTGGTTGGGTGATGGTTGCTCGCGTGCATCATTAATATCTAGTCAGGATTCACCGGTCCTTCATTATTTCAGTAGAAATCTCATAAAGTACGATCTGTATCTGTCGTATTCATCTCAATATGATTATAGAATTTGTGGAAATATGAGGCCAAATACTTTTTACAAAACTCTGAAAGACTTGAATCTATTGCAAAATAAGCACATACCCGACGTGTATAAAATAAACTCGCGTTCCGTGCAACTCGAGGTGCTCGCGGGGCTTATTGATTCCGATGGGTCATTGGTGTCCGGTGGTGGCGGATGGGATATTATTCAAAAGAATGAAAGGCTACTCGATGACATAATATTCATGTGCAGATCACTGGGGTTTGCGTGTTGCAAAAAAAAGTGCATCAAAGTATGTACTAACGCACCGGGCGGGCCCAAAGGTGGAGTGTACTATAGATGCTGCATTACAGGTTCAGGTGTTGAACAAGTACCATGCAAGGTGGTGCGCAAAAGGATATGGGATGCGCGTCGCCAATCAAAGAATGTTCTCGTATCTGGAATATCCATTGAGAAACTCGAAGTCGGTGAATATTTTGGGTTTGAAATAGATGGTAATAGACGTTTTTTACTCGGGGATTTTACTGTTACACACAATACCGTATGTGCCTTGGCGCTCGCCGCGCGACTCGGTCGACGAACTCTGATCATCGTGCACAAGGGCTTCTTGGCAGATCAGTGGGTCGAGCGCATAGGCCAGTTTTGCCCGGGCGCGACCATCGGCCGGATACAACAAGACATATTTGAAATTGAAAAAGATTTCGTCATTGCCATGATCCAGACGCTGTGCGTGCGGCCCTGGCCGGCCGACGCGTTCAAGAGCATCGGCCTAGTCGTCGTCGACGAGGCGCACCACATTGCGGCCCAGGCTTTTTCACAAGCCATGTTCCTCATGAACCCCAAGTACACACTGGGACTCACGGCAACACCCGAGCGCAAGGATGGTCTGACGCGCTTGCTCTACTGGTTCATGGGACCCGAGTTTTTCCGCCTGCAGCGCAAGAAGCAGGAGCAGGTGACGGTCCACCGGGTCCCCTTCACGTGTGAGGCGTTCCTCGATCCTCCACCAGTCACAAATTTTGGAAAATTAAATTTTGCGGAAATGGTCAACGTCCTCACTCGGCTCCCGGAAAGAAACAAAATTTTAAAAAAATTAATTTCAGAATGTTCGGGCAAGCACATCCTCGTGCTGACCGACCGACGCGAGCACGCCATGTGGCTCCGCGACAACATCGAGGGCTCGGCCCTCTACATCGGCGGCATGGACCAGACGGCACTCGAGGCGGCGACCAAGGCCAAGGTGGTCGTGGGGACGTTCAGTCTGGCGCAGGAGGGCCTCGACATCCCCACACTCGACACGGTATTTCTAGTGACTCCTCATTCAGACGTGAAGCAGGCTATAGGGCGCATTATGCGCGGTGCTTCACGTCCAGTGATTTGGGACGTTGTTGATTCGTGGTCGGTCCTGTACTCGATGTGGCGCAAGCGCCTTGGGACGTATAGGGACCTCGGTATTGTGGTGGCGGGCGAAGAAAAGGAGGCCAAATCGGACGTTGTGAAGGGAAGGTGCCTTTTGTAGAGGATGAGTTGGTCGCCAACTCAGACCGAATCCATAAATGCGAGCAAAAATACACCCAGCACGAAAAACATGACGAGGTAGTTGCACTCGGTGCGATCGGGGCCCGTCGCCACCTTTATCGGTGTGCGGGGCGCCGACGGCGGCAGGGGCGCCGTGGTGAGTTCATCCAGCCCAAATGGTGCTGGGCTCAAGTTCATTTAATTTAGATTGAGATTTCTTTCTTGCCCTTGGGCTTGCGGCCACCCTTCTTGCCGGCGCTGACCTGCACCTCGCGCACGTCACCACCCGCCTCGCTCACAATGTCGGACAGCTCGTCGGACTCGCGCACCTGCACGGTCGGCGGCGGCGGGCCCATCATGCCCATCAGCGAGCCAAAGTCGATGCCCGGGCCCTGCATGTCGCGCCGCAGGCCGGTCGGCGGCGGAGGACCAGCGGGAGGCATGGGCGTCTGCTGCTGCTGAGCGCGCTGGACCGCCTCGACCATATTACGCGCCAGGTCGGGGTTCTGCTGCATAACGCTCGTCACGTTCACGGCCGACTTGAACATGCTGTTCGTCAGATGGAACATCATAGCCGAACCGCCAACCATCATGATCAGCTTCACCTCCGGTGCCACCTCAACCTTGTTCTTGTACTTGTTGTACAGATCCTCGAACACGCCATCGTAGTCGTCTACGCTCTCCATCATGTTCTCAGACCAACCATCCAGCTGCAGGTCGAACGGGTCGAACCGCTTGTTCAGGAACTCGAGACCCGTGCACGTCGCAATCAGCATGCGACGCTGGAACTTGATCGAGCGGTCAACCTCGATCGAGTACATCATCCGCTTGTACTCGGTGCGAATCTCCTCGATCGAGCTGTAGGAATTCAGGCGGGCATTACCCTGAATACCCTTCTTGATCAAGCGGCTAATCTTGTTCAGCAGGTCAGCCTTCTCGTCCTCGATGGTCTTGTAGCCAGCAGATGGGCCGCTGTCCCCGCCACCCCCGCCCATCTGGGGCTGCTCGTACTGCTCACCACCCTCCTCGCCCTCCTCGGCGCCGTCCCATTCCTCAGCGGGAGGCGGCGCCTGTGTGTATCGCTTTTCGGGGTTTACAAACTCATCCAGGCCGATCTCCTCCTCCTCGGGCGGGGCCTGTTGCCGGGCCTGGAAGCGCGGCAGGGCGCGCACGGGCCGGGCCTTGATCGGGATCTTCTTCTCAGGGGGCTGGAACGAAATCTCGTCCATCAGGGCCGCCTCGTCGTCATTCAGGTTCAGGGTGGGTGCCTGGTCAGAGTCTATGGACAGCATCCTACGACCTTTAGAGAAAGGAAAGCCAGATCTTTAACGCATGGTCTTGGAAAAAAAAGTTTGTCAAAAGTAAATGCCAATGAAGGTGAAGACCGTCGTCCAGGCGGCGATTATCGGTCTGCTCCTGCTGATTATCTGGAAGCTGTGGTCCCGTCCCAGCAACTTCGTGCTGGCGCCGTCCGACCTGGCCATCCGCGGCACGAGCGGCGGCCCGCAGTCCATCTTCGCCATCCAGCCGAACCTGGCCTGCACTCCGGGCCCGAGCGCTCAGGCTGATTACTACACGAGCGGCCTGACCCCGGGCGGCCTGTGCGGCGGCATGGACTTTGTGCACAAGCAGCAGCGTGATTATTCCATCCTGAGCGGCGTGGGTGGGCCTCTGATGGAGAAGTAAACACTTAAAAAGCACAGAACCATTGTAATTAATGCGCGTCATCTTCTGCCTCCCAGGACGCGAGTACTCCCGTGAGTTTCTGTTGGCCTGGTCGGACCTGCTCATGCAGGCGTCCAGCAAAGGCCACCAGGTCATGATTTCTCAAAACTATTCATCCGTCGTGCATTTTGCACGCGCCAAGTGCCTCGGTGGCGACGTCCTCAAGGGCCCGGACCAGAAGCCGTTCCAGGGGCAGGTTGAGTATGACGCTATGATGTGGATCGATTCTGACATTGTTTTCAAGCCGGAGGATTTCTTCCGTATCCTCGAGAGCCCTCACGACGTCACGGCCGGCCTCTACATGATGGAGGACCTGCAGCACATGGCGGTCGTCAAGGAGTGGAATGAGGAGTATTTCCAGAAGTTTGGCACGTTCAAGTTCCTCCGCCCGGATGACGTGGTGGGCGCACCCGAGTACATGGAGGTGGCCTACGCAGGCATGGGCTGGATGCTGATTCGCAAGGGGGTCGTAGAGGACCTCAAGTACCCATGGTTCTGGTCGGACCTGCAGAAGATCGGTGACCTGCGAGACATGAGCTCGGAGGATGTGGCATTCTGCCGGGCCCTCAAGGAGGCGGGCCACCCGATCCATCTGGACACCAAGCTGCGGGTAGGTCACCAGAAGAAAATGATTATCTAGTAATAGAAAATGAACACTGCGTGTCAACTGCGCGAGGTTTACACGGTACACGTCAACTCTCGCAACGTAGCGAGCCCCGGGTCAAATGTGAATTTCGTGTCTCAGATTGACATCCCTCTTCGTAATGTGGTGAAAGCAGAACTGCTCATGGCGAGCGTGGCCCCGGTCGCCAACACTTACCCCGTCATGCACGTGTACGTCGATGAGCTCGTGAACAAGTTCGTCACTTACGCCGGAGTATCGACGACCATTGGCGTCTCCAACACACAGACGGCGATCGGCTCGGCCAACGGCACTTCCTCCAATGTCGGATACTTGAAAAACTCATTTGCAGTATTGCCAATGGATTCCGCGACGGCCCGCGCCGCGAATGGTGGTCGCGTCGTCTACACCAAGCTCGGCTCTTTTCCGACCGAGCAGACTTATATCAATCCTATTCGCCAGCTGACCCGCCTGACGATCAGCATGTGGAACCCAGACGGGACCGTGCCCGTAACCACTGCAGCGAGCGGTGAGTCCTACTTCACGTTTCGTTTCGAATGCGCTAAAGATAATGTGTGCCTGTATTAGATGGCCCCGTACATCGTATATGCCGATTCGGCATATAGGAATACAGCCTCATTTGTGAACTCCAATACTTGGACCCTCCACCTAACTAACCCCATCCGGAACATCTCCCGGGTGGAGCTAGTTTCCGCCTTCATCAACACTTCCGGAATTTCTAATAATTTTTGTTTTTTAGATGTTCTCGAACTCCGGACGCCCTTCAACGGAGACGCACGCAAGCTCGGCACAGGTGGGGTCCCGTCAGGCAACACGGCCTCGGGCTCGTTCGCCATGATTCCACTCGACGTCACTCCGGGAACTGTAAAATTTTTCAAAGAACATGGAGATTTCAAGGTGGAGGGTAATTATCCGAGTCGCATAGACAGGCTCGATAGGCTGACCGTGTCGTGGCTCGACATCAACGGGCGGGCCCTCTCCGGCCTGAATGACACGACCGGCACCGGGTTCGTCCTCCGGTGCCACACGTCCGATGTAAAAATTCAAAAAAGTATTCTGAACGACTTGCCACCCCCAGTGCCACTCGATGGCGGACCGAACATGGTCCTCATCGGTGCTCTACTCGTCGCAGGTCTTTTGGTCATTTTATTTGTGAGACAGTAACAGGAAGATGTGTGACAGCATCGCGAATGGAGGGCCGCGTGCAGTTGCGTGCGCGCCGTGCCCACCGGCGAACGTCATCATCGCTTCAAACGTCCTAAGCACAAATGGGAACGTCATCTCTGGTAATATCATTAGCGGGGACGGAACCTTCACGGGAAATCTCTACGTAGCCGGGCAGGTTTACGGAAATATCATATACAACTCATTGAACATAGGAGGAGTCATTAACACGGCAACTATAGTGGCTGGTGCTTACTACGGGAACGGATACGGCCTGAGCAACCTGAACGCGAGCAATCTCACCGGGACCGTGTCACCAACCAACCTACCCGCATCTGGCGTCACGGCGGGAGTCTACGGCGACTACGCAAACGTGTCACGTGTGACGGTCGACCAATATGGCCGCATCACCACCGCGGCCAACGTGGCCATCCTGTCGTCGCAGTGGACGACCGTGGCGGGCAACGTGGCGTACCAAAATGGCGTCAGTATCGGGACGCTCGCCGCGCCACCCACGGGCTCTAACCTCCTGGTTTTGGGAACGGCCAACATGACGACGCTGAATGTAGGAACCCTGTTCGCCAACTCGGCGACGATATTCGGCTCTCAGACTCTCAATGTTTTCGGAACTTCAAATTTATTTTTCGTGACCGGCGACGGTGGTGGCGTGTCAAACATCAGAGGTTCGGCAATTTCCGGAAATGTTTCCTCGGCCAATACGGCCCTCGTGGTCACGCAAGGCTTCCAGCCCAACATCACACAGGTGGGGACCCTCACGGGGCTGGCTACAACGGGGAATGTGTCGGCCGCCTTCTTCATAGGCGGGGGCAATGCCCTGAGCAACGTGCAGAGTGCGAGCCTCGTGGGGAACGTGGCCAGTGCCAATACGGCCCTCGTGGTCACGCAAGGCTTCCAGCCCAACATCACACAGGTGGGGACCCTCACGGGCCTTGACGTCACGGGGACCGTGTCGGCCGCCTTCTTCATAGGCGGGGGCAATGCCCTGAGCAACATTCAAACAGCTTCTCTCATCGGCACTGTGAACTTTGCCAACTCGGCGGGGGTGGTCACCAACGCGTCCCAACCCAACATCACGAGTCTCGGGACCCTCACGAACCTATCGATCATAGGCTCGCTCATAGCGGGGACAATTTCCGGCGACGGGCAAGGCCTCTATGGAATTCACCCGTCCTCAATCACCGGAACGGTCGCCACAGCCAACTCGGTAGTGCAGGCGGCCCAGCCCAATATCACAAGTGTTGGGGAACTCACCAGCCTAAACGTGCAAGGCTTGCTGATCGCGAGCAACGGCTCGGGAATATCAAATATTAACGCGAGCAATATTTCATCCGGAACCCTAACAGCAGCCCGTCTTCCCACGAGCGGTGTGAATGCGGGTCTCTACGGCTCGGGCTCGAACGTCTCGAGCGTCACGGTTGACCAGTACGGCCGCGTCACGTCCGCATCCAACATAGCCATCACAGCGTCACAATGGACCGGCTCTGTTGGAAATCCAATTTATTATCAAAATTTTGTCGGAATTGGGGCGGCGATCACACCGACCGCGACACTGCAGGTGACCGGGAACGTGTACGCCTCCAACTCCGTGACAACTCAAAATTTATTTTTTACAAATCAAATTCAAGACACCAACCTGCCTGTGAGCGGGGTGACGGCGGGCGGCTACGGATCCGTGTCCAACATCCCGAGCCTCGTGGTTGACGCGTACGGAAGGATTACCGGTGCAGTGAACACGGCGTTGCTCGCATCGAGCCAATGGACCTCAGTTAATTCAAACGTCGCCTTTGCAAATGGAGTGAGTATAGGAACCTTGTCGAATCCCCCGATCGGCTCGAATTTGTACGTGCTAGGTCTCGCGACGATGACCAACGTCGCGGGCAACGGTGCGGGGCTGTCCGCGCTCCAGGCGAGCAATATAGTGGGCAACGTGGCGAACGCCAACGTGGCCCTCGTGGTGTCCCAACCTGCCCAGCCAAACATCACGTCCCTGGGCCCTCTCACGGGCCTGGTGGTGAACGGCCTCCTCAGCTCCACGAACGGCTCGGGGATCGCGAACCTCACGGCCGCCGCCATAACCGGAAACGTGGCGAACGCCAACGTGGCCCTTGTGGTCTCGCAACCGGCCCAACCCAATATCACGTCCCTGGGCCCCCTCACGGGTCTGA
>Ga0247723_1002281_pt1 | contig 10347 bp, 23 predicted proteins | sample MSEWelMarce5H_FC_FD_189079 | JGI IMG/M metagenome (GOLD analysis project Ga0247723, IMG submission 189079) | Subsurface sediment microbial communities from gas well in West Virginia, United States - MSEEL Well Study Marcellus 5H_FC | ecosystem: Environmental > Terrestrial > Deep subsurface >...
CTGAATTACCATCTGCAATAATGATTCTTGTACCTCTAATGTTATGTTGAGCATTGATATAATGTATGGTTTTACCAATGTAATTTAATTCGTTTCGACATGGAATAACAATTGTAATGTTATTCTTTATAGCTAATGCACTCATATTTTCCTTTGTTATATATTATGTATGTGTTATTTTCAACCCAGTCACCACAGTTTAGGTAACGAATTTCACCAATCATCTTATCTGCCGGTTGGTGAATGTGTCCGCAGATTACATTTGTACATCCACGTTTTTCTGCTTGTCTAACCAATTCGTTTTCAAAGTTGGTCATAAACTTAACAGCTTCTTTTACTTTATCCTTTAAGAACTTAGACAATGAACGTTTCATACCCAAACTCTTTAAAAACCTATCAACCACAATTGCCGTGTCGTATCCAACGGAGCCGAGTAATGCTAACCATTTCATTTGAACAACTCCATCATATAAATCACCGTGAGTAATTAATGTATTCTTCCACACATATTCGTTATGGAGTTCAATGTTACCAAATTTAACTTCACCATATTCTCTAAGGAACTCATCGTGGTTACCAGAAATATAGATTATCTTTGTACCATTCTTTGATAACTTAAGTAGCTTTTGGATTACCTTTGTATGTGAGTTTGGCCAACGGAAATTACGTTTCAATAACCATCCATCAATAATGTCACCAACAAGAAATAGTTTTTTGGGTTGATATTGTTTTAGAACATCTAATAGCTTATCGGGATTAGAACCTCTACTACCTAAATGGACATCCGATATAAATAAAGCATCAATTTTCTTCATTACTTCCAAAAAATTTGAATTAATATTACTGCTAATGATAAACAAACACATACCATTGTTTTCAATGTCATCTGTTCTTTAAATATCAACCAACTTAATAGTGCAAATATAATTACACCAATAGATTGTCCAATCAATCTACCAGGCCATGTTTGTCCCGTGTAATCATTAATGAGACCGGTTGACTTGATGTATAAGAATGATATTGGTAATCCCAAGAACATTAATATAAACGCGTTTTCTTTTGCCCATAACCATCTGCTCTGTCCTTGTAGTTGGAAAAATGCGATAACCTGTGCAATCACCACAATAATCATTCCATAAATTAATTTCATCTTATAAACGTTTTTACAAATATATGGTTTTTAAACTACATTACCAAATATTTATATGTTAATGAAGTTAGTATCCGTAGTATCCGACATTCTTAATGAGCAAATAGCATCTGCATTGGCTGCCGCTAAAGCACTTAATCCACAGATGAAAAATGATGTTACCGGTCAAGGTGGTCAATATCAACCAGGACGGGGACCGGTTATGTATAGTAATCAGGCTGTTGAGTTAATTAAAAAATACGAAAAGTTTGTGGATAAAACATATCTTTGTAGCGCCGGTAAAAAAACAATTGGTTATGGCACTCGCTTGGATTATCATCCTGAAATTAAAAAGAATGTTTGCATTACCGAACCCAAAGCAACCGAGTTACTAAAGACGGACTTAAACAAAATGGTTACACCGGTTATTAAAAATAATGTTAAAGTTAATTTAAAACAAAATCAACTTGATGCTTTATATTCTTTAATCTATAATATTGGTATGGATAAATTTGTAAACTCAAATCTTCTTAAAATGCTTAACAGTGGGAAATTTAAAAAGATGAAGAAGGATTGGCAAGAATTCCAAATGGCTGACGGTAGAGTTTTGAAAGGTTTAGTAAGAAGAAGACAAGAGGAGTTGGCATTATTCTTCTCCTAATCCATCAGACAAAGTAACATCCCAATCTAAAACTTCATCATCGGGTATTTCGTAATTACCCCTATTTGGTTCAACTAATCTATCCATCTCATGAAGAGTATCCATCAATCTTTCAAACGCATCTCTCCTATTTTCCCGTGGAATCTCATAGTCTTCAATAAACCCATGAAATAATTTAAATTCTCTCATATAACAATTGCGTGGATTTCTAAGTTTCTGTAGGGTTCATCATTGGTAAAATGATATATGTCTCTACAATTATGGCTAAAGAATCTTTCACCATAAAAATCTATTCTATAAATTAATATTTTAGCATTACCATATTGCATTAAAAAGTTTGGTAGGCTACCATGATATGCTCTAGTGGCTGTAAGTTCTCCTTCAATATAATATCCATCACCAACGACAGTACTTTCAATCCATGTGAATTCATATCCATCACCCGAATAAGGAAACACTCCACCCATATGAACTCTTTGAACCGGGTCACCATATTCATTATAGATTAAGTTTCTATATTGGACACCACAAATGTTTCTCATGGATGCCAACTTCAAAGTATTCTCACCATTGTTCTTGCTAAAAAACTTAAACTCACTAATCATACCACAATTGCAATTATTCTAAAGTTATTACTCCAATCGTAAACGCCCATTTGACCAAATGTTGTTCCTTCGGGTATATGTGTTATTTCACCATTAGCGTACATTGTCATATCAAAAATATAAAACAATCTACTATCCATTATAACATTACCAATGAATCCACTGAAGGTGCCATAATAATTTCTGGCGGTGTGTGTGATATCAATTATTGCACCGGTGTCATAATCATAATCTGAAATTGCCATTCTCGGCTCATCAATCCACGTCCATCTATCATTAAGTGGAAGTTCACCTCTATTATCAGGTAAAAACACCAGTTCTTTTGACTGACCCTTAAAGAATTTAAACTCCCTCATTGATAACAAAATATAAAGAAAAATTATTAGAATAACAATTCCTCTAATTTAATTTTTAAACCGGTTTCTTTCTTAAATGCTTCATTCTCCCACGGTCTATTTCGATATGCTATATCATTCACATTGTATACCGTACCATCAAACATTATGAAAGTGTCTTCCATCCTTATAAGTCTACCCGATGAATATTGTTGTAAATGTATTAACTCATGTGACAATATGGTTAACGATTCTTGTCTATCCAAATCATCAATGTAAATAATATATTGATTACGTTCACCGATAATATAGGCTCTTAGTTCGTTATCAGAACCCAACGCACCTCTAAGTGATGGATTCATATCCCTAATCATTACGAACTCGCCCTTTAAACCAAGAACATCCAAACCCTCAGATACTAATGTATCAAGATAGGATTTGGATGTCTTGTTAGTAATAATATTGTTATGCGATAATGTAACTCTCTTAAAAGTTCTTTCTTTTTGATTAGATAAAAAATAGATTACCAATCCAATTAATAAAAGAACAACTATACCTATTACTATATTTTTTCCTTTCATAGTAATAAATATCAAGAAAAACTATCACCCTCTAAATTCTATATTATTATATAGTTTAGTAATATCTTGACACTTCTCATATTCTTCATCATCTTCATAGTGCTTAACCACGTAAACAATATTTTCAATGTCAATCCCTCTAAGATTTTCGAACGTACTTTTTGTGTAATAATTATATAAATCAATCATCAATGTGTCATAGTATTCCGAATGTATAATTTTAGGGAATGATGATATAAATGATTGAATACCTAATTTAAGAACAACGTCAACCAGTTTTCTTTTACTTCTACGGTTAATAGATGGTTTGTCACTATTTTCGTGAATACCTCTTAAGAATTGTTTTATTCTTTTTTCTTTGTCGTTATCTAAATTTTCCGGTGTGAAGTCTTCTTCTTCATCGTCATTGAATATGCTCATAATTTAATTATTTAGTTATTACAAATATAACAAAAATGTGGGTAAAACGCAAACAGTTTAAATGTTTTGTTTGTACATTTTGAGAACACGATTGTGTCCATCAATAGCTTCGTCGTATGTTTTATACAATTCACTATAATCTACACCTGATTGATTGATTACTTTTGTGTTGAACAATAACGGTTTACCATCGTGTTTTTGTGAACTACAAAAAAGAAATGTGGTGGTGATTGCTGTACCATCGTTCAACCTATCCTCTTGGATATTTTTCATTTTGTCCATGTTTAGGACAACTTGGTCTAATGTTGTTTGATACGGTGTTTTGTCTTTATCAAGTATATAGTACATATTGTTTAAGAAAAAAGTTAAAAGATTAAACAAAAACTCCAGTTAAATTATTTTTTCATGATAAGCTTGGTAAATAATTTACCTTCACCCATATCAGCTTCTTTTGATACTGTTTTATCTTGAGATTCACGTGGTTTATACTCGCCATAGTAACGATTATAAATTGATAATAATTCATTATATGAATTCTCATTATTTAATTTTTCTTCGTTTAAATTCTTCTTGCCTTCCATAATATATAAATATCAACTTATTGTTCTTTTTTATTTGCCATGTTATAAAACATTAATCCGAATAAAAATGTTAAAATATAACGATATAATTCAACCTCTTCATCATATACCACTTCAAGTGTTGCATATGCCGATAAACTTAATAAAGATAGGATGAACAATGTAAATGCCATCCATTTAGGGTAAAGTTTCATTGCTATTATATCCCGAAATGGTCATCGGGTTTGATTGATGTATCGTATTTTTGTTCGTAATAGGTATCAAAGTTCCCATTAGCACCTGACATAATACCGTGAACAAATGCCTGTTTTAATTGTTGTTTAAAATGTCTTTGAAGACATAACTTTTGTTCATCAGATAGAATTCCATCGATTTCCTCAAGAATCAATTCAATTTTCTTTGGTGACTTGTTCATGTTGCATTAGTTTATATATAATCTATTATAATTATAAAGCGCAACCGGATTCTCTTTTGCTATGATACCATATTCGTTCCGAACATTCTCATAGATGTTTTCCTTTTCATCGTTGATATACTTTGAGATGATGTTAACAAATCCATAGTTAGACTCATCAACAGTTTCTTGGTCCATACCGGGCAATCCACAATAGGTTGCTTCACCAACTTCTGAGATGAACATACCTGAGTAAAAACCTTTAAGGTCATAGTAGTTCACAAATCTGTCGGCATTACACCAAATGAATACTGAGTTATCTTTCTCTTTCAATAGCTCAACCATTGTTTGGTCAATAACGTAACCTGAGAATGTGTTTACATCTCTGAATTGACCGACAGCGAATAGACCTTGTGGTGAGCCGTGACCCATCATCATTACTCTATCGTGCGACTCAATTAGTTCTTTTACTTCTTGCTTTGTTCCTGATTGGATAAGTGTCAACTCATCTGCGGGAATGTTCTTGTATACGATATCCAAAAACGTAGTTGATGGGTCTACCGGGTGGATGACTAAAGTCTTCATAAAACTAATTTAAATGTGTGTTGTGAATTAAAAATTACTGAATAAGTACTGATATACTACTTGTGGTATTGTGGTGCAAGCATATGGTATATCACCTCTATAACATTGAACATCATCATCAAGACCTTTTATATATCCTCTCATGTACTTTGGTGCCTTTAGCAAACTACTCACAATAAATTGTTTGTCATATAACTTATCCGGGTCATAATTTTCATTTACCAATTGTTTGTAAGTAGTTGTAAGTTTCATACCAATAAATATATCAAATATTATAATTCTCTCGATTCAACAATGCCACCCATATCATAAGTGGGGGATTCTTGTATAGGCATTGGTTCGGGTACCTCATAAACCTCAAGTTCATCTCTACGAAGTGCATTCTGGATACGTTTTGATAAACGACTTTCTTTTACCTTAGGTTTAGTATCCATACTGAATTCACGAACGATATGATTGATAGAATCGATAGACATCCATTTGCGTAGACTCTTGTTCTCTTTTTCTAATTGCTCGGGACTTAGTAATCTGCGATTGGAAACCGCTTCGGGGTTTTTAGATACATCACGAATGATACGTAACATTGAATCGCTTAACTCTGAGTCCATTGATTCAATCTTAGTGTCCTTTTGATTCCAAAATGAGAACTCGGGGTCACTTGATTTTAAAGAGTAGAACGATGCAACCTTATAACCGGTCTTTTTGTTCATACAATAAATCAATACTCCTCTTTCACCATACTTTAAGAAGTACTCAGGATTAGATTCTGAAGTGGTGCACCATTTAGTATTCGCACCATACTTTTTAGATGCTAAGAATGTCATTGGACGAACAAGTAACCACTCATCATCTTCATGAACACGAACAACCTCATTCTCCAATTCCTTCATCTCAACTTTAATCTCTGCAATGTTGACTTGTGTTATAATATCCTCAAAAGATTTATAGGTCGATAAGTCATTTTGTTCAACAAGACTTCTCTCATTGTAATCACAGAACTTTTTAAAATTATGTAAGTCTTCGATGTTAAAGTATGTCTCGGTAAACTTGTACATCAATAACAATTGTATTGGATTGAATTTCTTCAAATCTTCTTTATCAATGAAATCAAAAGTTGTTGTCATATGAGAAATAATCTCATCACCATGTTCTTTTAGATTTGGTGTGCCATTCATTACACGAAGTAACATATCAACGTACTTGCTTTTACCTTTAGGTGTAAACAATTCAATGGCTTCAACCACATTGAAACAATTGTCAGGATTGGTTTTTAAGTCTCTAATTTTTGACATTTTAATTGAAAGTTATAATTTTTTGCTCTGGTAATTCAATCTCCAATCCATCCTTGTAAGATGTTTTGGCGGTTATACTATCACACTCGTAATAATCAATTGTACCATGACCCGTTTCATAATAAACCTTGATTGGATAGTGATGCCCAACTCTAATATGTTTGTGAAACGTCTGTGGTAAAAATAAATATACAAATATACCGCCCAATACAATTGCGACATTTATTATGACCAAAGTTAATGCTATTTTCTTTTCCATCCTACTTTATTCTAATATTAATTATTTGTGTTTGACGAATTGTTTCGTCAACAATTCTAACTTCATTAATCAAATCTTCAGCCAAACGTTTATCATGTATTGGCTGATTAGCCATATCCACCCATTGTTTAAATAAAAAAAATCCAGGTGGTACTTTCTTAATCTGAGGAAAGTAAAGTGTGTCAGTACCAACTTTTACACCATTTTCATAAATTGGTGTGATTCTATGTTTTAACCGGTACTTTGGATTTGCATCAGCTACTGAACAAACCAACAATAGTAATAGTAATTTTTTCATATTTTATTATACGTTTTATTTATTTTATAACCAATGTTGTATGGGTTAAGATTAATTGTTAATGTTATTGTACTTAACCCATCTTCTTTAACATTCTCATATAGGTCTGCCACCCCTTTTAATATGGTATTTTTTCTTGACTTATCAAGTGCTTCCAAATACTGTTTTTCTTTATCTTCCATTTTATTCTACTAATTTATCTAAATTTAAATTGTATTCATCTAATGTCTCAAAAAATTCTTTTTGGATATCTTCAATAGTTTTATAGACATCATCGGATATGTCATCGGGTGGATGTTTTAACATGCGCCATAGTTTGTTTTTAAAATCCCACATAGCTAACGCCATGTCAGTTGATTGCATAACTCGTCTATGAGACATTATGTCATCAGGGTCATTTAAGTCGAAAATAAATTTTACCTTTCCCATATTATGATTCGTAAGCTTTAACTGATGGTAATCCACTGTACTCACAATGTAATTCCTCCCTTTGTTTACGTAAAATTTCTTTTACATCATCATCAAAATATACACCATCAGATTCCATATCTGCGATGTTACGTTTCATTGCTTTATATACAATCTTACGTTCTTTTTTAGACAATGACTTGTTACTTGCTAAGTTACCAACAAAGTTAACAAGACCGGCGCGTGGACCAGTTTCTTTTGTGTACTTATACTCAGTCATTTCCATTACCTTGAACTCTCTATACACGGCAATGCCAAATACAACGAATAGGGTAACTATTATGGTTGTTAAAAATATAATATCCATTACTTTTTCATTTTAGAGTTTACATAATTCAACAATCCCAATATGGTTGGGGGCCACAATCCAATAAAGATTGCTTTGTTCACATCACCTTCTACTATGTAGTGATACTCACTAACGAATATCACAATTACGGTAATAATCAGTATCAGAATTTCTGATGTCTTGAAGTTTTTTAACATGATTTTATTTAATTAAGTTCACTATTATTTTTAAAAGGTTTCTCGTACTTCGGTTTAATCATACTCCAAATTATGTTGTCATATGGTTGCTTGTCCCACATCTTAAACATTACAGCGGCCAGTTCTTTCGGGAACTGTTTAACATATTCAGCAAACTCTTTTTTAGTTGGTTCAGGGTCTCTATCATTAAACTTACCATAACGGAAACCATCGTGCAACTTACCTGCTCTCTCATCAATGTGGTGAAAACTATATCTTAAATTCATAATAATCGCTTTCACCCATTTATCAAACTCATCAGGTACTCTTTCCAAGAATGGTTCCAACGGTTCGTTATTTCTTAACAGTTCCCATATATCTTTGGTTGAGAAGTTGGTTAAGATTTTATGTAGGCGAACATACTCAGTACCTTTAATCTTCATTCTCATGCCACCTGAGAATCTAATAACATAACCTTCATTATCCTTTGATATCTCTCGTTTAAGAGTCTCCCAATCTTCACCCCAAGTTTTATATGTGGTTACAACATCCCATCCATCTTCTACCATAAAATATAAAGCACTGTTTGGAATTTCTTCACCACTTTCAGTATCTATAACGGCAAGTAAAACTAATTTTTCATCATTACCATAATCTACAACAATACGATTTTCAGGATAAATAATCTCAAACAAATACGTTCTTGTTTTTCTTAAAGAACTCACATTGTATTTTGTATCAAGTATCTGTTTTGCTTTTATTGCTTGTTCGGATTGAAATGAACCACGAGTTGCCATATGCCATTCACCTTTTATTCTTGGTGTTGGTTCATAATAAGGGTCGTCAAAATCAGGTAGATTGTTTGGGTCAAAGAACCTTTCCATACCGGTTTGATAATTGTTATTAAACCATATGTTATATCGTCTTTCATCACTCAATTCTTCTTCGTAATAAAATAATATACCTAACGAACCATCCATCTTTTCGTACACCTCAAAGTTTTCATTTGGGATATCTTCTTGTTTAAGTTCTTCGTAATTAAAGAACTTTGGAAATGGTTTGGCAATGACACTACCTTTATTATCCAACACTAACCCCCTACAATTCAAGGTTATATCATCCCATTTACCATCATACTGACACTCTCTTGAGTAGTTGTATATGGCCAATGGAAGAGTTGGGTGTACTTGTTTAATAACAAGACCCTCATCAATATACTTGTTTAATATGTTTAAATCATATTCCATGTGACAAATATATTCTTTTTAATTTAATTAAAAAAATAAATGACTATAATTTTACAGAGAATCTGTTTCGCATGTTACCCAATGTTGCATCGGGTACGTTGTGTACATTTACACCACCGTGTCTGTTCTCCACAATGATAGTGTGAACTCTATAACCATATTGTTTAGCAAGTTCGATATATGATTCCATTTCCCAATCTTGAGTAAACGTATTTGATATTACAATCTTTGGTTTCTCCTTTTGCATATAGGATTCACATTGGTCTTTACACCATTGGTGCGCTTCTTTTAGTTTGGAAGCATCGAATTTGTATTCACCATCTTGGTTAAAATACATATCGGCCTCCAATGTGAAGGCCGAGAATAATTGAGAAAGGGTAGTTTTTCCACTACCCGGTAATCCTCTCACTAAAATAAGTTCTTTCATTATTTAATTTTTAATAGGTAACCAAACCCAACGATAGGTTTTGGTTCCATATAACCTTCACGAATTGTACCGCCAATTGATAATTGAAGCATGTTATCGCCCAATCCTTTTCTTAGTAAACTTAAATTAATTGATTGAAGCGGTTGACTAAGTGGGTCAGAAACTCTTGTCGTTACACTTGGTCCCATAAACCATTGTACTGTCTTTGGTCTGTATACCTCAACAATTCTTTCTTTAACTTGTGGTTTAACATCCGCACTGAAAGTTCTACCAATAATCTGATTGTTGGATACTTTCTCTTCAACAACAACCGTGCCTTGATTCTTTTCTAATGTGTATGTACCCTTTTGTGTGTTAACTTTAGCAAACTCATTGATGACCGCATTTAATGAATCTACTTTACGGTTATCTACAACTAACTTTTCAACTTGTAGCGTGTCTACCAATTTCACCACTTTTACTTTTTGTTTTGATTTAACCGGTACATACTTAACTTTGGTTACTTCAATTTTGTTTACTAATGGATAGGATTTAGTTGATACTAAAACACCGTTTTTCCAACGTTTAACTGTTATAAACTTAGGGGTTTGTGAATATGAC
>Ga0247723_1002282_pt1 | contig 10341 bp, 16 predicted proteins | sample MSEWelMarce5H_FC_FD_189079 | JGI IMG/M metagenome (GOLD analysis project Ga0247723, IMG submission 189079) | Subsurface sediment microbial communities from gas well in West Virginia, United States - MSEEL Well Study Marcellus 5H_FC | ecosystem: Environmental > Terrestrial > Deep subsurface >...
ACTTAAACTTAAATCCTGTTAATTTTTCAACATCAGCAAGATCGACTTGATTGTTGTGAATACCGTCTGCTTTAGTTGTATTGTTATCAAATATAAATGCCATGTATTCTTTAGACTTTTTAGTGTATATTACTTTCCAGCATTGAGTTGGAACTGATGTTGTACCTATTTTTTTAGCTACACCTACTGAACCACACCATACTTTAACTGAATCGTCTCTAAGTGCAATTTCACGAGATAACATCTCTAATGATTTCCAATCACCACGATTTAAAGCAGGGTATTGAGCAGTCATATTGCTGAAGAAGAATGATTCTTCATTCGCTACTTGATCACATACAGCGTCAGCTGCAGGCATATTATGCCCACGATCGAATCCAGCACCTGTATAATCTAATTGTAAATTTGTTTCAGTTGGTAATTTTGGATCTGGGATAAATTTATCACCGCGTTTAACTTTAACAGGGCATGTTAAGCCTGCTTTAGTAATCCACCATTCAACTTTAACTGGGTAGTGTTTTGATTTACTGTAATGCGTTGTAAACGCTTTGTGTGTTAGTGTAACTACATCTTGAGCTGTAACTGTGAAACTAACTAATAATAACAGTGCTAATAGGCATTTCTTCATGCCGATAAATATCTACGGATTTGTCTATTTTGACAACCACACCATCAATTCATTTACTGCTATTGATAGAAATGTTATGATTAAACATATCAAAGCAAATGCTTCAAATGAATTATCTTTATTTTGATTCTTGTTCATCCAATTGTGTTTTAATTGTGTTATAATATTCTTCACGTAAACGTGCAATAGCACTTTCAGATGATGCTACACCCGCTCTAAAATTTTGATCATCCATTACGCTTTTACGTTCGCCTACTACTTTAAGTATTTCTTCGAACATTTCAAATCCAAAGTAATTGTCTGGTAGTTGTTTGTATTTGTTTTCCATATTAGTTGAAATTAAAGAATTTAGTTGGTTGTACTTGTTTATATTCCTTTCTAGATCTTAGTGTTTGTTCAGCTATAACTCTTGGCTTTGCTTTACGGCCTCTAGTCTTGCAGACACGCTCATCGGCAACACCCCAATTTGTCTCCTTGACCTGTTTGTAAAACGCCTGCCTAATTTTGCTCCAGTATTCTTTATCTTGTTCCATATACTTGAATGTACGACTTCTGGTTGTGCCTCCTCGGATCTTAATCGCTCAATGTCAGCTTCTAACTGTTGTATTTGTTGTTTAGTAGTTTTAATACCAGCCAACATTTGCATTTTGAGTTTCATATCATTATCTAATGTTCCTAATTCAATATTATCTAATAGTGATAGGTGTTTTTGGGCTACACGTTCATTTGCTTCAGCCATCTGTTCAGCCATAGCATCGTCAAGACGTTGTTGTGCGTCTTCCGCTATTCTATCTCCATCTCTAAATCTCAATTCAGCCATTAGTCTTCTTTGATCTTCAGTTGGTCCTTCATCAAAATGATTATATTCTTGTGTTGATGTTGTACCTGAAAACTGAATGCCATCAGGTGTTAATCGTGCTCGTTCAACTCCATCTGATCTAAGTATTACATCACCATCTATTTCCATATCACCTCTAACTGATATTTGTGTGTTTGATGTAGTTGTAGTACCTATTCCTACATTACCCGCTGAATTAATATTGAATGTTTCTGGATTATAAGTATAAGTAGTAAAGCTTGGGGATGAGTTAAAGGTTAATGTTGTACCACTACTTTGAACATGATCTATTATACCACCTGATCTATATGCTCTATCTATACCAGGCCCCTCATTATATTTACCATCCTTATACATTTCTAATTTATCTGCTTCGGCTTTAGTCATTAGTAATTGATTAGCAACCGTAGTAGTTTTAATTTCATTTCTGATTGCCTCTAAAACTGCTGATGGTGCTTCTGAATCTAATGCCTCAATTCGCCTATCAGTAACATCCCACCATGAGAACTCATTATCGTAATTTAAATCTAAATTCTTAAAGCATGCTACTTTATAGCCTGTTTTCTTATTAATGTTATAAATTAATATACCACGAGATGAATAGCGAGCATAGTATTGACCTGATTCTGTTGTAGTACACCACTTAGTATTAGCACCATATTTCATTGATGCCTCTAGTGATAGTGGTCTTAATGATAACCACTCATCGTCCTCATATATCTTTTTAATTTCCTTCTCTAATTTCTTATCTAATGACTTAACATCAGCTAATGCAACTGCTTGTTCAATTTGGTCCCACGTTGAATAAGTAGTAACATCATTGTTTTCAATTAATTTGCGTTCATTGTATGAAGCGAATTTAGTGAATATTTTTATTTTACCCTCACTTGTTAAATGATTCATACTATTAAATACGAATCGTAATGTTTCTATATCGAATGTTTCAAGGTAATTATAGTCTAACCCCCAATCAACCATACATGCTATCATTTCATTACGATACCTATCAGAGTGATAATAGGAGTCAGTAGCTATACTTTTATCTAATTTAATAAGCATTTCAACGTACTTATTAGATTGATTTGGTGACATCATTTTATAGATATCAATAGCGCTTAAAGCGTAGAGTGGGTGTTGTTTCTTTAATTCGTCTATTCTTGACATAAATTGTATTTTGAATCTGATATTTTTAGTCCACAGTATAAATCTAGCATTCTCATTTCACGATCAGCTAAATACTTATTGTAACGATGTTTTTTCATTATAAATTTAGTACCCCAATCTCGCCACTCTTCATTTTGGGCTTCAGTCATAGTGTGTTGTTGAAACCAATTATCCTTTCTACCTTCTACATCTTCAAATTTAAGATCGTGACCTGCTATTTCAAACATCTTATCGATTAGTTCTTTTAATACTAACTTATTTTTATCTGCTCGTTTCATTTTAGATATTTTGCTTTGAGTATATGTTCGTAATAGTCTATTTCACCTCCAGCAACTGTCCAAGTTTGACTATGCTCTTTTCTACACTGCTCTATTCGCTCACGCTTTGATTTAGTTTTATCAGTAGCATATTCATAATATAACCATGCTTCCCAATAATGACTACGATATGGACTATAAACTGTTAATGCAATTTGATAGCCGAAGAATACAAATGTAAATACTGGATTCCACTCATGTCTGAAATCAGTATCTGTCCATTTTGTTTTCCATCCTAAACTACACCAATCGAATCCAACTTTAATTGGTACTGCTTTGCTGTATTTTTTATACATTTCAAATAGTTGCTTATCAGATACTTGTACTTTATCCTTATTAGCTTTATGTTCTACAGATGCTTTTATTGCATCTGCATCTGTGTATTTAACCCATTTTCTAGGGAAGAAGTATGGAGTGCCTATTGCTAGTTTACCAGCGTAGAAGCTAACTTTGAATGGTTTAAATGGGCTCCATAGTGCTTTAACCCATCTAAGGCTTTGTAATGTATATTTTAAACTCATAGTGTTATTTGTTTTTATCTTATTTATTTAAAAACCATTTTCCAAATTTGAATATCATTTTGAAAATACCTAGCACTAATAACATAGGTATTATAACCGGCCAAAATATAGAGAATGTAGTAAATGCTTGTTCATTACTATCCCAGTCATCCCATTGCATTTTACGATTATCATAATCAAATCCAATTTTCACTCCAAAGTATTTAAAAAATGTTAGTGTTAAGAAAAATCCTATTATGTATATTGTTATTATTGTTATCATAGTTCTTTATTTAATTCGTCTACTTCTTTTTTAACAATATTGTATAATAACTCTGCTGCATCAATACTTTCTTGCTTTAATTTCCACATCTCTTTAAATGCTTGATTACTATCACTAAGATCTTTAAACTCTTCTTTAGTGAATAGTCTATTATCAGGATGAAAGCATGGTATATCTGTCTCTATGCTATATAGCTTATAATTAATTGGATCAATCGGATCACCCCAATGCTCTATATATTTTTTGTATTCATCTTCTTTAACTTTTAATTTATCAATATACGCTTGTATTGCTGTTTTCATATCGCCTACTTTATATATTCTATTATTCATATAACCTAATTTAAGTATTCAATTAATAATTCTTTACTACCTACAACGTATTGTAATGCTCCTAGCTTACATTCATCCCTAAACGGTTTACCGTTTTTAATATCCATTGACCACTGTGGTTGACCTCCATTCGCTAATCCAGTAAAGAATCCATCCTCACTGAATATAACGAATTCGGGTGTTTTATTTTGTTTGGGCTTTTTCATTCTCTAATTTGCCTAAAGATACAACTCCATCTTTGACAATCAAATATTGACTTTGTCCATATTCAAGTGTGTCAATGAAGTAATATCTACCACCTGTAGCTTTACCTTCAATATCAATTTGATCTTGTGGTGTGTGGCCTACTACTTGTCTAATAAAGTTTTTAAGTGTTTCTTTATTAGTAAGTTTACCATTTTGAGTTGACTTATTAGCAGCCATTAGTGCTTTAGGTCTAATCCAAATTGGACCTTGAAACGTTTCCTCACCATAACCTCTAGCTCCAATCCACTCAGTTTCATTTATCATTTTAAATGAACGATAAGCAATTAAGCCTGGTTGGTTTTGAAATAATTCATTAACCTTATCAACCATATTAGTTACATCCCAATCTCCAACAATATCATCTAACCATTCACTACTTAATCCAGCATGTGAACATACGAAATCATCAAATTGATAAGCAATTTGTAAGTGTTTTTTATTCTCACCTAATAAGATTTTAAAAGTAGGAGCCATTACTGTTTGATAACCTGAAGTTCCGGTTTCATCAATTTCAGGTAAATAATGATAATCGTGATTGCCTAATAGTAATACTACTTCTTTATCAGTTGATTCTTTAAATTCAATAATGTCTAGGAAATTATCCATTTGCTTTACGCCTGGAATTGTAAATGAATCAAAGTAATCGCCTACGAAGATAAATCTGTCTGCGTCTTGTTCTTGTTCAATGATTTGCTTCCAGTAAGGGCGGCCGTGAATGTCGCCTATTAATACCGTTTTCATAACCTATAATATTATTCCTTTAACTATTTCAAAACTGTGACTTGGGCCTAAATCATATACACCCACTTCTTCGTGAAGCCCATAGTACCATGTACCTTTATGATATTCTAAAACTATGTCTCTAACACCGCTAATTGGCCCAGCATCATTATATCCACCTTCGTAGCCACTAACAAATACACGTAAATCGGGATCGAGCGTTTGTAATTGCTCAATTAATTCTTTAACTGTCATAACTGTAAATTTTAATTACAGCTTAAATATAGTAAGATTGCTTTGATAATCCAATAAAATTGCAGTTCTATTTTCAACCCAATCTCCTGAATTTAGATAATGAGCTCCGTTAATGCGTATATCAGCTGGTTGATGGATGTGCCCACAAATAACACCGTGACATCCATTTTGAGCAGCCATTTTAATAGCTGTAGTTTCAAAGTCATTAACGTAATTAGTTGCCGCTTTAACTCCTGCTTTAATGTCTTGAGATATAGATTGATAAGGTAACTTACGCCATGCTCTATATCTGTTATACCATCTGTTAAGCCATAAAGCGAAATCATAACCTACAGAACCTATTTTAGATAACCATTTATATTTAGTAATGAATACATCAATTACATCACCGTGAAATACGAAGTAACGTTGTTGTTCATATAAATCATCTTTTACCCATTTGCTAGTATTAATAACGTAGTTTTCTCTAATCTCAATGTTACCAAAGTGGCTACCTATAAATTCAGTTAAGAATTCATCGTGATTACCTCTAATCCAAATGATTTTAGTTTTATTAGATAGTTTAAGTAAGGCAGCTACTGCTTTAGTATGTCCCTTCTTCCACTTAGCACCACGATTTAAAGCCCATCCATCAATTATATCCCCATTTAATATCAATAGGTCAGTTGGGTGTTGTTCTAGGAACTCAATAAATTCTTTTGCTTGGGAGTCTTTAGTACCTAAGTGTAAATCTGAGGCAATAATGGCTTTGTAATTCATTTCCAATAGTTGTGGTCTTGTTTAAACCATTCGGGGTTGTTTCTATTCCACCAACTACTAATCATTAATTTAACCATATACATTACACCCTTATTTTTAAATCGTCTAGGGGTAGTATAGACTGGTTCGTTAATGATTTTAAAGCGGTTAGGTTTAATTTTGGAGCTTAATAAGTAATCTTCACCTACCTTAGCTTCCTCATCAAACCCCCCTAATGCTCTAAACGTTTCGGTTTTAAATAACATAAACCCACCTACAGCGAATGGCGTTTTAATTGATATTATACGTTGTACAACGTTAAATATTTTAAATACCCAATTATATTCGCCTGTTGTTGTTTTAAACTGAGGTGTAATCAAATCGTAATTACCACCAATTGCTACACGAAGACAATGACTAATAAATCCAGGATCTTTAACAAATACATCAGCATCTAAGAATAATATATAAGGTGTTCTAACACGTCTAGCTCCATTGTTACGAGCTACTGATGGTAATCCACCCTCTACTATTCGAATAGGCATTGGTGATGCTATTTGAAATCGTTTTAGTTGCATTAATGAACGTTCCTTATTAGATGAATCTGCAATTATGATCTGACAATCAAGATGAGAGGCGTAGAGATATCTTAGCGTAGTAATTATATTTTGTCCCTCGTTCTTACAAGGTATTACTATGGTAAGTTGGTTATTCACTCTCATAAATATATGTTATTTAACTACTTGTTCACCATAAGATATATCTTTACATTTACTAATTAATATATCTCTCATTTGTATTTCCATAACTAAACTATCAGTATTTTTAACTTCACTTCTTAATTTAGCTAAATCTTGTCTTTGGTAATAACAAATAACCATAAGTGCTAATGCACCTACCATTGTTACGTCTTTACCATATTTTTTGAAAAATTCTATCATAATTTATAATTTTAATCCCACCATTTTTCTATATTATCGTTCAAATGTTGGAATAATTCTTGTTTTACTTTGTCATGATCTTCTACTGCTTTATCTATACCTTCAGTAGTCCACTCAGTAGCTTCTGATAAGTATTTATCAAGATGATATTCGGTTTGTGCTTTATTTATTAAATCAATTGCTTTTAAAATGCTATCAGCATCTTCAGTATTAAACATATGAACACCTTTCTCACGAATAAATTCCTCAGTAAATATGAGTTTGTGTTTTAATATTTCGTAGATGAAATAATAATCCCAATCACGGTCTCTCCATATAATAGGAGCCCATCTAATTAGGTTTTTAATTTTTCTAGTATATTCTTTAATTTTCCACATAACTTTAATTTAGAGTAGAAAGTTGGCCTATCCGAAGATAGGCCCTAACTTATTACTTTACAACTTCAACTTCTGTTGTAGGAGTTGCTGTACCTGCTGCAGTTGAATCTGTTGCCACTGCTGTTGAATCTACTGCTACTGCCGTTGAATCCATTTTTACTTCAGTTGAAGCACCGCCACAAGCTGCTAATGTAGCAATTGCTACGATTGCGAATAATTTTTTCATCTTATTTGTTTTATTATACTTGAATATACAACCTAATTCTGCCATCTCCAATTTTAGAACATAGTTCTTGCTCCAATCATGAAGAAATTTAATATTGGTGAACTAGGCGCCGTTGATGCGTTTATCTTCCAATCAATAGCAAATGCGAATCGCTTTGACAATTGTAATGAATAACCAACACCAACTAACCCAGCTATGTTATAGTTCCAGGAGCCTCCGGTTTCCGTATTGTACGAATACGGGGAACCCATAATGAAGACCCCTGGGGATACCGTTGATTTTTTATTCAACGGATAAGGTTTAGTCCAGAAGCCTGTAGTCGACGATGCGAACTGATATGAGTAGCTATCTGCACCTTTAAGTTTAATATTAATAATTGATAAGTTATAACCCATTACACCGTATTTAGGATGAGGCATAACGTAAGTATAACCACCAAATGTCATTGGAATACCATTCATCCAAGCGAATGTATATGAATATGCTTTAATTGCTTTTAATCCACCTTTCTTATCCATCACCATATTACTAGTGTTACCGGATAATGCAAATGATTTTAAATCAGCGTAAATCATACTTGATAAACCCCAACTCGCGTCGCCTGCTGCTGATGCTGAAGACATACCTAATGATACTATAGGTGTAAACCCACCTGTTGGGTTTTGAGCTGTAGTTAAGTCTGAGTTAACTAATATTGGATTTAATCGTAATTGTTTCTTTTCATCTTTTTTCTTATCATCTTTCTTTTCCTCTTTTTTATCTTCTTTTTTTTCTTCCTTTTTTTCCTCTTTAGACTCAGATTTAGATTCTTCTTTCGACTCCGATTTGCTTTCTGACTTGCTCTCGGAACTGCTCTCGCTTTTTGTTTCGCTGCTTGATCCTGAACTCTCCGAACTTGAACCTGATGAAGATGATTCCCCAGAAGATGATGACGATTGGGAGGATGACGATGAGCCCGATGAGGTTGAAGATTGAGATGTTGAACCACTGGAAGTTGATGCGGTGGAAGCTGAGGACGATGCTGCGCTTGATGCACTTGAGCTTGCTGATGATGACGCTGATGAAGCTGCTGAACTTGCAGCTGAAGAGGCTGCGGATGAAGCTGCGCTTGCTGCAGATGATGCTGCTGCTGAGGCGGCTTGAGCTACATTCGCCGTTATTGTTTGTTGTACTGCTGTGTTTGTAGGACATGGAGTTGCAAATATTTCACTGATCCATTTAGTTACTGTACCTGAAGCAAAATCGGCATATGTAAATGTTCTTGATTTGTTTCTAATAAGTACGACTACACCAGGTTGGTTTGATGATATAGGAACTAATACTGTGTATGTTTTGGAATCACAGGGATCAATGTAGGTTTGAGTAATAAATTGACCATTCGCCTTATTGGCGAATATGAACGAAACTAATATTAATAGACTTGTTAGCCACTTTTTCAATTATAAATTAAATTTGTTACCTATTGAGATATTATTCATTAATCCAAATTTTGGATTAGTATTTATATTACCTCTATAAGCAACTAATAATATAAATCGTTTAGAGAATTTATATCCAAATGAAGTACCAACTAATGCATTAAATGTTGGATCCACTTTTTTAGTTTTCAAACCAAGATCCCAATACATATGAGAATAACTTAGTAATAAGTCAGGTGTGATTGTAAATTTACCTGTACCATATGTTCTATTAAGAAATAACATCGCTGATGGAGCTCCAGTGTGCATTGGAGGCATTGTGTCTGTTATTTGGCTGAATGTAGATGATAAATTAAATCCAAACCCTTTATTCCATTTACCCTTGTATAACTTAACGTAGGTTAATGTAGTTGTTCTGTTAGTGCTTATCTCTGTAAAGGAAAGAAATAGATTATTGTTACCTTTACTTCCAAATGCCGAAATACCTTTTTGAGAACCATCAGTAGATATAAATCCGTTTCCACCATATGAATAAACACCATTCATAGATGATTTACCAGCACCAAATGATATTGCTTGTAACCACCCACCTACATAAGTTGGTTTTTGTAAAAATACAAAGTCAGACGATGTTAAGAATGCGTTTGTTTTAACTACCGAACCTTTTTGACCGGGACCTGGAGGTGGTGGAGGTGGTTGTAAGTTATTTACTTGCATTTGCATTTCTCTATTCTTTGCATCTTGTGAGAATACTAATGTAGGTAATAGGAATAATATGATTAGTAACTTTTTCATTATTTATCAAATATTTTCTTATCAACCATTCTCTTTAAAATACGAGCACAAGCGATATCAAGTGCTTTCTTAGTACAGATACTGATTGTTGATTGGTTAAATTTAATTGGATCCACTGTTGCATCTGATAATAAAGTTAATTCGCGTTTTGTAGTTGCTTCACCTAAACCAGATGCTCCAAATACAACTCCAGTTTCAGCGTTAGTAAATCTAACTTGTAAACCTAAACGAGTTACTAAATTATCTTTAATACCGCCTTTTAAGTTGATAGTTTCGTCTTCAGATACTGAGTAATCATAACACTCAACTGTAACGAAGTATTCAGCTAGATTGATTTTACCTCTACCGTCTAATTTATTTTCAGAAATACCAGCTTGTGATGCTTGGAACTGCTTAACCATACGATTCTTAATTTCAGTTTTGTCTTCTGTAAATTTGAATCGGTTTAAGTTTTCTAGGTACTCCATTGTAATGTTAGCAACACCTAATCCAACACGTTTTTCCTTTAATTCAGGATACATTTCATATATCTCATCACTAATACCTGCTTTAAGGATTTGAAT
>Ga0247723_1002284_pt1 | contig 10338 bp, 10 predicted proteins | sample MSEWelMarce5H_FC_FD_189079 | JGI IMG/M metagenome (GOLD analysis project Ga0247723, IMG submission 189079) | Subsurface sediment microbial communities from gas well in West Virginia, United States - MSEEL Well Study Marcellus 5H_FC | ecosystem: Environmental > Terrestrial > Deep subsurface >...
CCAGATACAAGCAGAATCTAATAGTACTTACGTAGACAATAGTGTAGGTGCAATTACTCCCAATTCAGTAAGAACATTAAATACAAACTGGATCGATTCAGTACTTTTCGTTCAAGCTACTGCAAGCATGAATGTTAAAAATGCTGATACAGCTTCTTTTGTAACAGGAAATGTAGCAAGTGCTAGTTTCGCACAAACAGCTGCTAACGCACAATTATTGGATGGTTTGGATTCTACTGCATTTGCTCAATTGGCCCAATCTAATACTTTCTCTAATCCTAGTGGTCAAAGTATAAGTGGCTCTTTAACATTGGGAGAACCTCTTAGCGGTAATGCTGTAAGCATGTTTGCAGATTCTTCTAATAATAATCAATTAAATGTAAATGGAGATGTATCTATTCTTGCTCCTTTTGGTTTTTCTGGTGATGGTAGTAGAGTAACTGGAGTAATTACTTCAAGCTTGGCTTTAAATAACGTGGTAACTGCATCAGCTACCGCAAACATTATTACATTTACAAAGGGTAACGGTTCTACATTTAATGTGACTGTAGCTCAATCTGGATCAGTTGCTTCTGCTAGTTATGCAGACTTCGCAAATGTTGCTAACTTTGCTACATCAGCTTCTTATGCGTTTACAGCAAGTTCTGCAATTAGATCTACTAGTTCTAGTTTTGCAGTTACGGCTTCTTACGCTTTAAACGTTCCTGATACTGCATCTTTTGCAATAAGTTCTTCTAGAGCAATCAGTGCAGAAACTGCAATATCAGCTAGTTTTGCAACAACAGCTTCTTATGCTTTAAATGTGCCTAATACTGCTTCATTTGCAATTAGTGCATCTAGAGCTATTAGTTCTGAAACTGCTTCTTTTGTTAGTGGTTATGCAGCTTTAGCAGGAAATAATGTATACACAGGAACAAACCAATTTAATAACGCTGTAACAATGAGTAACGTAGTAGTTACAGGTACAGCATCTATTGCATTCTTAGACGTAACATTCCAATCTAGTTCAGTAATCTACTCAAGTGGATCTAACCAATTTGGTGATGCAGCTAACGATACTCAAACTTTATATGGAACAGTAAACGTAATAACAGGTCCATTAGTTGTTACTGGATCTGCTAACTTTAGAAACGTAATTACTGGTTCTATAACAAGTGCTTCTTTTGCAACATCTGCATCTTCAGCAATCAACGCAGTTACAGCCTCATTCTTATTAGGAACTGTGGCTTCTGCTAGTTTTGCTACGTCTGCTTCAAGAGCAATAAGCGCAGCAACTGCAACTACTGCTTCTTATGCACTTTTTTCTTTGGCTGCTGGCTCAACAACATCATCACTATCCTCTTCAGCTATTTACATAGAAGATGCATTAAGTAATGTTAATCCATTTTATGTAACATTTACACAAGGTTATACAGGAGATTGGAGAAGATTATTTGCTACTAGTAACTTAACTTATACTCCAGCTACAAACGTATTAAGCGCAACAGTAGCTTCTTCTACATCAGCTAGCTTTGCTACTTCTGCATCTAGAGCTATTAGTGCAGCAACAGCAACATCTGCTAGTTTTGCAACAACTTCTATTACTGCTAGTTTAGCATCATCTGCATCTAGCATTACAATAGACAACTATAACGGAAGTAACACAACCTACTATTTAACAATGGTAGACAATGCTTCTGGATTTAAGAGAGTTGGATTGGACACTGATTTGGCTTACAATCCTTCTACTAACTTATTGACTGGTTTAATTACAAGTGCATCTTTTGCAACATCTGCTTCAAGAGCTATAAGTGCTGAATCAGCTACTTTGGCTGCAACAGCATCAAGCGCAGACGTATTCGTAGTTAGAACAAACTTAACTGCATCAGGATTAAACTATCCTTCAACAGATGGTTTGGTAGATCAATTCTTAACAACAAACGGAAGTGGCAATTTATCTTTTTCTAACTTAGATACTATTTTAGAAGACGTAGTTTCAGGAGAAGGATTTACAAAAGGAGACCCATTATATATTTCAGGTTCTTCAGGAGCCAAACCAATAGTATACAAAGCTGACGCTAGCGATGCTAGTAAAATGCCAGTTACATACGTAGCTTACGAAACAGTTCCAACTTCTGGAATCAACACAAGAGGTATTGTATTAGGTTTAATAGAGGGAGTTAATTTAACTGGGTACACAGCAGGAGACGAGATTTACGTAGCTGAAGGTGGTGGTTGGACAAGTACTAGACCAACTGGATCTAATTCAATAGTTCAATTCTTAGGAGTTGTTACTAAAGAAGGTGCTGGTGGTAAAGGATTAGTATTAAATCCTGGTCCTGCAACATTACCAAATTTACAAAGTGGATATGCATGGGTTGGAGACGCTAATAATCAACCAGTAGCTGTAGCTACATCATCATTTGCTGGAGCATCAGCTGCATTTCCTTTCACAGGTTCAGCAAGAATTACAGGTAGCTTAGATGTAATTGGTAGATTATATGTTCCATCAGGATCATTTGAAATTACTGGTTCAGCTACTATTAATTCAGGTTCGTTGATAATGTACTCTTACAAAAATCCACTTGGAGCTGCTAGACCATTCATAGCAATGGTAACGCAGTCTTTGAATAGTACTAATAATATTATATCAATTAGTCAGACAACAGCGCAGTCTGGTTCTATTGTAATATCTGGTTCAGGAAACTATGTATCTTTAACTGGTGTTCAAACTAACCTTAATTTTGCTAACGGAGCAACTTCAGGATTTAATGGACAAAACGCTTACGTAACAATAATGCCTGTAATTAGTGGATCAAACCCATTAGTTAATACAGCTGCGGACAGAAATAACAGATTTGTACCAACATTAGTTAATAGTAATATAAATGGTACTTTAACAGTAACTGATAATAGACAGACAGAGTCTAGTAATCCTGTTACTTTTTCAAGTGTAAATCAACTTGGAGGATTTACAGTAAGAATTGATAGTGGAAGTTTGTCAACGTCACAAACATTAATAGCAGGTTTAACTAATGTACTTGAAATAACTGGTTCAGGAACAACAGCAATAAATAATAGTACGTTAAGTAATACTATTTTCATTGGAAATGGTAATAATATTATTTACAGAGCAACTGGTTCAGGAACAACTGGTATAAACAATAGTATTATTCAAGGTAACTCTAATAGAATTTTAATTACTACATCTAGTTCTTTGAATAGCACTACTGTAACAAATCCAATTTTCAATAACTCTTTAATAGTTGGTCAAACATTAATTGTAACAGGTAGTACTAATACAGCAAATGGTATGACGCTTTTAGGTAACTTTAATACAGCTGATGGTTTATTAAACGACTCTAGATTTACAACATTCGCTGTAGGTACAGGAACATCAGCAGCTGCAAGAGGCACCGCATTCCATGTATCTGCATCTGGTATGACCACAGCAAACGTAGGATTAAATGTAAGAGGTAATCAAACTGGTTCAACAGAATTAGAAGTAAGAGAAACAGGAGTTAAGATTGGTAATTTATTAACTGACTCACATAACTTAACTGGATCATTCTCAATAACAGGATCTCAAATTATTACAGGTAGTTTAGTAGGTCAACCAGTATCTCAATCAGTAAGTTCTAACACAGCAAGTTTAGATTTAAGATTAGGTAACTTCTTTAACTTAACTTTACCAGCATCAACAAACACTTTCATCACAGCAAGTGGACAAATACCTGGTCAAACAATCAATTTAAAGATTACACAAGGAGCAACTACTGGTTCAGTAACATTTGGTTCAGGTATCAAACAAGTTAGTGGTTCAGCTTACACAGTAACAGCAACAGCTAACGCAGTAGATATAGTAACATTCATATCATTCGATGAAACTGGATTATACTTATCTAACGTTAAAAACTTAGTATAATATATGTTTACACCATTCGCATTCGTTAAACAAGCAACAGGTGGAGCTGCGTCATATCCTCTTACTGATGCATTCTTAGCTGCAACTGGAATTACTGGTTCTGCCAATATTCAAGCGTTGCAAGACTTTGAAACTGGTTTAACAACATATAGTTTATTAAGTAAATTTACAGCAATATATCCTTTAATGGGAGGTAACTCAACAACTACTTCTTACAATTTTATAGATACTAGTAGTTATAGAATTACTTGGAACGGCACAATAGATTATTATATTAACGGTGTAAGAACTGCTAATGGTGGTGGTGCATATGGAGATACTGGAATACCTGGATCTGCATTATCAGTTTCAGAAGGTCATCAGTGCGCATGGATAAATACAAATGAAGCACCAGCAGCTTTAGGCACAGGAGATTACGGTTCAGATTGGGGTTGTGGTGGAGATCCTTCAAATCCTGATTTATCTCAATATTATTTTTCAGTAGCACAAGGCGCTGCAGAGAATGCATTAATTCAAGCTTGGCCAGTTAACCCTAGTATTACTGCAGCAGCAGGAGGTATTAAAGTTTCTCCATATCCTACAGATAGAACTGGTATATGGATATCTACAAGACAGTCTAGTACTGACAACGCTTTATATAGAAACGGTAGTACTTATGCTACTACTAGTACTTCAAATGGTAGTAGAAGTTATTCTAGTGGTCTTACCACTGTTAGAATCTTGTCAAGAAATGAAGGCGGAGATACTAGTCCAAGAAGACAAGGATTCCACACTATTGGTGCAGGATCTGGTAAAGGTTTAACATCAACACAAGCAACTGACTTATATAATTTAATTACTGCATTTAACACAACAGCTGGAAGATAATGATACAAGTAGCAATATTAACAGAAGAACAAAAAAATCAAGTAGACGGTCAATTTTTGACTGATGCTTGGAAATTTGTATGTCTATTAGATAACAATGGAAATTGGACAGTAAGAAAGGAATTAATAGACGCATGTACAATAGAAGAATTTCAATGGTTAAAACAATTGCCATTGGTAGAATGGATACAACCGGTTATAGTAGAACATAATTCAGGATCACTTTAATATAAAATAAAATGCCAATACCTCAAAGAAGTAAGGGAGAAAGAGAAGACGAGTTTATACCAAGATGTGTAAGCGAAATTAGTGGTGAATACGAGCAGGATCAAGCGCTAGCTATTTGCTACCAACAAATGTCTATTAGCCTAATCAGAGACAAAGAGTACCGCAATATGCTTACTCAAAAGAATCCAATGATGGCTAATTACAAAAAAGAAATGAAAAAGAAATAAATCATTATAATACAAAAGAAATTCTAAAATGAAATTAGAAAATAATCAATCATACGTAACCAACCTACAATTCTCAGGTGGTTGGCCTGTTGGATCTGGCTCTATTAACGCTGCAACTATTGCTAGAGGCAACGTTGAATTCAGTTCTAGTTTAGCTGGAACAGGATCTTTTAAAGTAACCAATCCATTAGGATCTGTTTGGAATTACTATTTAACTGCAAGTACTAACTCTTACGATGCTTTATCTCAAAGCACTGGTAGCAATCAATACATCGCTGTATCTGGTTCTAACGGACAAAAGTTAAGCATCATATCTGCAGCATTGAACGCAAATACTAATTTGTTTATAAATGCAACTGGATCTGGTACTACTTTGGCTGTAAGCGCTAGCTTTGGTGGATCTAATGGTAACGACATTACTTTTGCAGTTACAAGCGGATCTAACACAGTAACTACTAAATTAACTAATGGTGCTGGTAAATCTAACTGGCCTTATAGTTTCCCATTCGTAGCACAAGGTTTATACGTAGGTGTTGCTGGTGACTTAAACGGAACTACAATCGATGGTTCATACGTTTCATTCACTTCTGCTTCAGGATTCATTCCAGGACTGTTTACATCAGTATCAGGATCTTCAACTGCATTGGCTGTAGTAGCATTAAAATAAAATAAACAAATGATTAACGCATTTGGTAACTATATAGGGTTCGGTAACAGAGAAATTCTACCAGAGTTTTTCGTAACTGGAAGTGGTGTAGAGGTATTGACTTTTGGAGACGAGCAAGTTTACGTTTTCTTTAATACATCTGGAAGTACTGGACAAGGTACTGGATCTTTCTTATTCGGTAACAATTACGAGTGTGAATACTTGGTAGTTGGAGGTGGAGGAGAAGGCGGTCTTGAATCTGGTGGTGGTGCAGGAGGTGGAGTATTAAGCGGATCTTTCATTGCACAAAAAGGAATCAAATACGACGTATCAGTTGGTAGAGGTGGTTGGTGGGGTACATTTCCAGGAGTAGAAGAAGACGATGGAGCTCCAGGTTCAAATTCATTTATTACAAGTTCAGCTTCTATACCATTTAGCTTATTAGCTTTAGGTGGTGGTGGAGGTAGACAGTCTGGAGCAAGAGAAACCTCTAGCTTTGATAACACTTATCAAGGTGGATCTGGCGGTGGAGGTGGTGGTTTAGCACAATATCAAGCTCCAGGTTCTGGTAGTGTAGGTCAAGGAAATGCTGGTGGTTCAGGTTCTTTCGCTAGTGCAAGTGGTTACCCAACTCCTCCATTTACAACAAGAGAATATTATATTGGAGGTGGTGGTGGTGGCGCTGCTACTGCTGGTGTTAGTGGATCTACTTTCTTAAATGGTGGATTACCTTACGCTTTACCAGGAAATGGTGGTAATGGAGTATTCGGTACAATCACTCAAACTGGATCTTATTACGGAGGCGGTGGTGGAGCAGATTATGTAGTATCTGCTAACTATAAAGTAAACAACTACTCTTTGTATCCAACAGGATCAGGTGGTTTAGGTGGAGCTAACGCTTACTCTAGTTCTTTAGACAGAACTGGTGGAGGTGGAGGTGCATCAGGTACAGATTATAGAACAGCAAGTCCTCCTTTGGCTTCAGGACCAGTTAAATATGGTAACGGTGGATCAGGTATAGTTGTAGTTAGATTTAACACTAAAGAACCTATACTCTAACAAAACAAAGCAAAAGAATATATCTTAATTATAAATCAATAACAAAAAAATGGATACTCAAACTATTATCAACAAGATTGCCACTTTAGTTGGACTTGACAAACAAGTTAAATTAGCTGGTGACGTATACGGTAAGTTAGAAGACGGTACTGCAGTAGCTACAGACAGTTTCCAAGTTGGAAATGTATTATTCGTTATTAGCGAAGCTGGTAACAAAGCATTAGCACCTGACGCTGATCATAAAATTTATCTACCAACAGAAAATGGTAGCAAATTATATCAAATAACAACTAAGGACGGTATCATGACTCAAATCGAGTTACAACCTAATCCAGGAAAAGAATTAAATATGAAACAAGAAAATTTAGCAGAAAACAGTTCAGTAGGTGTTGTTACATCTCCTAAACCAAAAGAAGACAACATGGTAGATCCAGCAATGTTACCAAACGTAAAGTCTGAATTAGCTGTAGAAGACGTAGCTTCAAGAATGGATGAAATGGCTGCAGAAATCAAGCAATTAAGAGACGATATCGCTAATCTTTATTCTAAGGTAGAACCTAAAGAAGAAGAAGAAATGGAACAAGATATGGCAGCAGCTTCTTACAACGAAGATGCGAAAGTAAAAGACATCCTTAAGGGTGGCGTTGGTGTTGGTGGTCAAGGTAAGCCTAACGATGGTGGTCCTTCTAAGTACAACATGAGTGCTCAAAAGAAATTCACTGGTGCTCCAGTTGAAGAAGCTAAGCCTTTAGCAGGATTATTAAGAACAAACAAGACAGAAAATGCTATGACTCGCGTATTTGCGAAGATGGCTAATTCTAAAATCTAATTTATCATAAAATAAAAAAATTCGAAAATGCCAACAACTACTTCGATTACTAGTACCTACGCCGGACAATTCTCTGGTAAGTACATCGCAGCTGCTTTGTTATCAGCTCCAACTCTTGATAAAGAGTACATAACAATCAAACCAAACATTAAGTACAAAGAAGTTATCAAAAAGTACAACAACACAAACGCTATCTTTGATGCATCTTGTGATTTCAGTGCTACTTCAACTGTAACTTTAACTGAAGCTATCTTACAACCAGAAGAATTCCAAGTTAACTTACAATTATGTAAGAAAGACTTTAGAAGTGACTGGGAAGCTATTGAAATGGGTATCTCTGTATTCGATAACTTACCTGCTTCTTTCACTGAATTCATGATCGGTCAAGTAGCTGCTCAAGTTGCTGCTCAAACAGAGCAAAACATTTGGACTGGTTCAGGTGCAACATCTGGTCAATTCCAATCTTTCGATTCATTATTCAGAACAGCTGCTTCAGGAGTTATCTCTGGTTCTGCAGGTGTATCTGGTACTGGCGCTGGTCAAATCACTGGTTCTTCTACAGTAATTGCTGCATTGCAATCAGTAGTAGACTTAATCCCAACTACTGTTTACGGTAAAGAAGATTTAGGTATCTACGTATCTACTGCTACAATGAAAGCTTTCCAAACTGCAGTTGGTGGTGGTTCTAGCTACGCTAACGGTTACAATAACCAAACAGTTATTGGATTGAAACCAATGGATTTCCAAGGTATTCCTTTGTTACATTGCCCAGGCTTACCAGCTACTTCAGTAGTTGCTGCTCAAAAATCTAACTTATTCTTCGGTACAGCTTTATTGTCTGACAGAAACGAAGTTAAAGTATTAGATATGGCTGATTTAGATGGTTCTCAAAACGTGAGAATTATCATGAGATATACTGCTGGTGTACAATACGGCTTCGGTCCAGATATTGTATACAACTTCGCATAATCTTAGAGGGTTAACAGAATATAGAAAAAGGGGTCATTTGTGTGGCCCCTTTATTAAAACAAAGAATAAAACATTATAAAATGCCTTGTAATTTATCATTAGGAAGAAACGAACCTTGTAAAGATCAGATAGCTGGTCTACAGGGCGTATACTTCATTAATTACACTACAGGTAGCTTTGCATTGAATGCGAACGACGAAGTAACGTCTTTCCCTTCTTCTTCAACAGCGTATTACTACGAATTGAAGGGTGCTAACAGCTATACTGAAACTGTAAATACAAGTCGTGACAACGGTACAACTTTCTTTAGTCAAGAATTAAGTTTGACTTTAAAGAAATTGACTGCTCAAATGACCAAAGAGTTCAAATTGATGGCATATGGCAGACCTCAAATCGTTGTTGCTGACAGAAACGGTAACGCTTTGTTAGTGGGTAAGAATTACGGTGCTGATATGACTGGTGGTACTATTGCTACAGGTCAAGCATACGGAGATTTGTCTGGATACACAGTTGTATTCACAGGTCAAGAACAATTACCAGCTAACTTTATCACTGGTTCAACGCTAACTAATCCTTTCGCTGGAGTTGCAAACGCACCTACAGTTGTATACGGTTCAGTAGCTTAATAAAATTGATATATCGTTCCTTTGTTGGAACTGCTCATATATCCATGTCTAAGTGCCCTGTCTGATTCCTCAGATGGGGTATTTTTTTGTAATAAACTAAACTAAAAAGAAATGGCAAAAGCTAAAACAGCTGCAGTAATTGTAGTATCAGACACCAAAAAAAGAGGACACGCTAAGAAAAGTTATAACAAGCACAGTCCAAGACCTAAAGCTTATCGTGGTCAAGGTCGCTAATAAAACAAAAGAACATTTTTCAGTTATAATATTGATAACACGAATATGACAATAATAACTCCAGATACAGGTTCTTTGCAGTATTTTAGAGTCAGAACTATGCCTTCTGCTAGTCTCAGTAGCTTTAGGGTGCGTCTGGCTTTAGCTAATGAGGAAACTAATGTACCAACATCAATAACGAATGTCACAGCATCCTACGACGCATATGACTTCTTGTGTGTTACTGCTAGTTTGAACTTAAAAGCCGAAAACTTTTATACTTTAGAAGTTGTTCAGTTGTCTGGGTCAGCAGACTGCACAGTATTGTACAGAGGAGAAATATTACCAACAACAATGTCAGCTACGATTAGAAACTCAGATCCTATGTTGAGTTACATCGATAATTCTAACGACTACATTATATACGAATACTAATTATGGAACAAAAAGAATCAAGAGTAAAAGTAGTAAATCTTTCTGGTGGATACATCTTACCAAAGGTTACTGAAACTAAAGGTAGAAAGCAACACGTAGAAATTGGAATCGATGGTTCTGATGACTTCTTTACTACACTTATTAAAAGATACGAAACAAGTCCTACAAATCAGGCTTGTATTGATGGATGTACTGACTTAATTTACGGTAAAGGAGTTAAAGGTAAAACTGGATCTCAAAAATTAGAAGACTATCTTTACAGTTTAACTACTAACGAAGAGATTAGAAAAATTGTATTCGATTATAAAATGTTTGGTAACGCTAGTATTCAATGCG
>Ga0247723_1002285_pt1 | contig 10335 bp, 11 predicted proteins | sample MSEWelMarce5H_FC_FD_189079 | JGI IMG/M metagenome (GOLD analysis project Ga0247723, IMG submission 189079) | Subsurface sediment microbial communities from gas well in West Virginia, United States - MSEEL Well Study Marcellus 5H_FC | ecosystem: Environmental > Terrestrial > Deep subsurface >...
GATTATATTTGTGTAGATTTATAATATAAAATTATACACCATGTCAGTAAAAAAAGAAAAGATCAACGGAAAAATGATTGAAGTATCAATCAAGTCAACAAGTTTAAACAAAGCAACTTACGATGCTTTAAAAGAAAACTTGAGAGTATCATTCGTAAATGGAGGAATTTACGAATATCAAGGGGTACCTTCTAAAACTTTTACACAGTTTAGATTGGCAAAATCACAAGGTAAGTTCTTAAACGAAAGTATCGCCAAGACTTACAAATACAAAAAAGTTAGAACTATCTAATTAAACTTAAACCCCTCTAAATGAGGGGTTTATTTTTTGATATTTATTATCTATAATCTATAAACAATATATTATGGGAATAGTATCAGAAAAAATTGACGGTAAACTTATTACAGTTACCATACAATCGTCCAATCTCAAGGAGTCCACTTACAACACGGAAACCGAAGATTTAACCGTTATATTCAATAACGGAAGTATTTATGAATATAATAAAGTTCCTTGGTCTAAGTTTACCAAATTTAGGTTAGCTGAATCACAAGGAAAATACTTCAACGAGAATATCGCCAAAAGTCATAAGTACGTCAAAAAAGGATGAGTTTATTTGAAGAATTAATTGAGGGAAAAAAGAAAGATAAACAAATTGTGAAATCTTTTGAAACTAAGGATACTTTATCCAATCAAATATTTGATGAGGTAAAGGGTCATTTTGTTATGCGTGAAGAAATTAAAAAAAGACTTATTGAAATTTCAAATGATTTTATTGAAAGTTTGGGTGTTGAATTCTTTATACATGATATAATCCTTACAGGATCTTTGGCAAATTATAATTGGTCTCAATATTCTGATGTTGATTTACATATTCTAATTGACTTTGAGGAATCCAAATATGAAATGGACATTTTAAAAGAGTTTTTTGATGCGAAGAAAAACATTTGGAATGAAAAACATAATATCAAAATAAAAGGATATGACGTTGAGGTTTACGTACAAGACGTAAATGAGGAACATATATCATCGGGAGTTTATTCTATATTACATAATAAATGGATTGTGGAACCTAAAAAAGATAATCCAAATATCGACGATAGAAAGATTTTAGAAAAGGGGGAAGAGTTCGGGAAAAGAATAGATCACCTAACACAAAACCCAAAAGAGATTACCATCGATCAACTTGAAGATCTTAGAAAGAAGATAAAAGAATTTAGACAGAGTGGTTTAGAATCTGGTGGTGAATATTCATACGAAAACCTAACATTTAAATTATTAAGAAGAAACGGATATATCCAAAAACTTTTAAAGCTAAAAACACAACTTAAAGACAGGAAATTGTCCATAACACAATAATTATACCTAATTTTTCTATATATCTATGTATTTATAGGATAAGAATAAGTATATCTTAACAATTTTATAAAATGGCAGAATTAAAACCACTAGGAAGTGAAAAATTAAACGGGGATGAAAAATTAAAAAGAATCCTTGAATTAACATACTTCAACAGTAACAAAAATAACAGTCGTTCTTCGAGTAAACCCGAATTAGTGAAAGAATCTAAAAACGGGGGTGTATATGGTGTCGTTAAAGAAAAAGACGGTTACTATGTAAAGAGAGGATTAAATGAATCATCACTCGATTATATCGGTGGTATGTTCATGAAGAACAAGAATAAGTTCTCTTCGTATGCCGAAGCGTTCAAGCGACTTGAATTGTTGAAAGGACAGGAAGAACTACAGGAAGCGACAAAATATGTGTTAAAGCAAAACAAACCTCAACAAGAGGCTCCAATGGCTTCACCATCTATGGATTTACCTCCAGCACCTGCGGCTGACGCATCAGGTGATGTTCCTCCCCCTCCATCTGCTGATGGTGGTGCTCCAATGGATGCACCTGCGGATCTTCCTCCTACTGAAGGTGGTGAAGATGAGGACGCTGGTAAGAGATCATCTTACATGGCCGAAGCTCAAAAATATGCTGGTAAATTAGGACAAGAATTAAGAGATTTACATGACCAAATGGAAAGTGACGATATCAAATACATTTTAAACATGATCATTTCCGCTGTTGATTTAGATAAATTATCAGATGAAGATATAGAAGATATTGCTAAGAAATTTGAAAGAGAAGAAGAGGGTGGAGTTGGTATGGAAGAACCGACAGGTGAAGAACCGGCACCATCTCCTGAAAGTGCTCCTTCCGATATGAATGAATATGATTCAATGGCAGCTTTAGATGAGTTTGTTAACACACCAATGGATACCGATGAAATAAATTTAAGTAAGTATTCAATTAAAGAAGAAGGTGATATGGAAGGTGAAGAAGACGACATTCAAGAATTGGATTTAGATGAAATAAAGACAGCAATCGGTGATACTTTAAGTAAATATTTTAAATAAATAATGCATCTAATATATGTCAATGAAATCGGTTCAGATTACAAAGGTCAAAAACAATACGAGTTCGTATTCAGTGAGACCACTGAAATTGATATGGGCGATTGGTTCGTTATACCTGCTTCGGCTTGCCAACGGTCTAAATCGCCTGACATCGAATATGTTGACGTAGTAGGTTTATTAAAAGATACAGATTTACAATTAGAATTAGTTCAAGACTCCGATTATTTCGGAGTTATTGATGCTGTGGACGGTGTAGTTTCAATGGCTTGGGAAAAATTTGACTTTGAGAACACGGAAGAAAGATTAACATTTAAATTTGGTGAACCAATAGAGAATGTAACAAAAAAATTAAAATCAAGAGGATTTATCCTCTTAAAAGAAGAAATAAAATTCAAGGAATCATGAAAAGAACAGAATTGGTAGAGAAATTAATTAAAGAAGGTTTCTCAGAAAAAACATTAGTTAAATTCAACGATAACCAACTTATTCAATTGGCATCTAGAATATTATCAGAGGAAGATGTTATGATATCTAAAAAAGATCCTCAATTTCAACAAAAAGTTGATGCGAGTAAAAAACAAAACAAAACAATTGAGACCTATGAGGAACTTAAAGGTAATCAATCTAAAATTGACAAAAACAAAAATGGTAAAATTGACGCCGATGATTTTGCAATCTTGAATAAAGAAAAGAAAGGTGAGGTTAAAGAAAACGATTATTGTGATAAATGCGATTGTGTTAAATCAAAATGTAAGTGCGAAAAAGAAGATGTAAACGAAGCGGATATGGGTCTTACTGTTAAATCAGCACCAAAATCAGCACCATTATTTGGTGGTTCTACTAAAAAATCTTCATCTCCTAAAAAGAAATCTGCACCAAAGAAAAAAGAAGTTGATGAAACTGAGGAGGGGGAAGTGGACGAATCTTTGCATGGTATTATGATAGGGGCCACTAAAGAAAAATTAAAGAAAGATTTAGGTAGAGATCCTAAAGATCATGAAGTTGAAAAAGAACTTAGTAAATTTGTAGATAGTTGGAAGAAAGATAATGAATCTAAAGAAAAAAAGGGAAAAAATCCATATAACCCAGGAAAACCTCCAAGTCCAGATTTCAATGGTTATAATAAGAGAAAAGAAAAGAAAGAAGGTGAAGTAGAAGAGGGTAATTACCACAATGAAAGAAGCAAAAAGGCATTAGAGAAATCTAAAGAAGATTTTCCACAACTTAAGAATATTAAAAAATGTGATGATTGTGGAAAGGCGGAATCTAAATGTAAGTGTAAAAAAGAAGAGGTGGATGAGTTATTACGTTTCTACGACGATGATGGAAACTCAATAAAAAATAAAAAAGGTGAACAGGATGCGGTTTCTACAAAGGACAAAAACTTTAAGAAAAAAACTAAAAGTAAAAAATGTTCAGATTGTGGAAAAGATGATAAAGATTGTAAATGTGATCATTCTCATTTAGATGAGAATCGTAAAATAAAAAATTGGGTTAAAGGTTTGGTAGAAAACAAAAATTTTCATAGCTTTACGTCTAAAAACGAAATTATGGATTTAATCAAAACTAAAATTAATGAATCTGACACAATGGTTCAACATGGACCTAATGTAAAGAAAGGTCACAATGGTGTTCCTGAGTTTATGTCATACGATGCAATTGTAGGTGCTGAACCAACGACTAAACCAAAACCAACAACAAAACCTGGAACAAAGCCAGGTGAAAAACCAAAAACACCATATAATCCAGGTAAAAGACCTAATCCGAAGCCGAAAGCGTCTTTCGAGTAAAAATTTTTAAACAAATGGAATTTTCTAAGAAAAAATTGTTATCTTTAATTGAATCAAATGTTAATGAAATGGCAATGGATTATGATAGCCCTGATAGACCACATAGTGACATTACGGGTAAATTAGCGAGTGGAGATACACCTTTACAAAAAGTACCCCTACCTAAGACAGGTAGAGAGGAGGGACAACCTTCACAAAATTTCCAAGAATTATTGGCGTCTGAAAGATATAGACAAGTTGTGTCTAAAGTTAGACAATACACGGGTCAAAATACACCAATGAATGCAGACAGAGGAATTGGTCCATTAACTCAAATGATGATGAGTGCACACAATAGGATTGTTCAAACCGAAAGAGCACACAGAGAACAGTTAGAACAATTAGCAATCGAGTTAGTTATGAAAGAAATGGGTATTCCCGAAGGTTCATTTCAATGGGACGTTAAAATAGTTGGTGTTGGTGAAATTAATACAGATAATTTTAATAGAGAACAACAAGGAGAACCTCAAATACCTCAAGTTAATATTGAAGTTGAAGAGGATTTAATGACAGATTTAGAACAATTAAATCTTGAGAAAGCCAAAAGAAGATTAATGAACGCAATGATACAAGGTGCCTCTAAAAAGGGACATTATATGTATCATTTAGTTCCTGAAAAAATAGAAGAAATTACAGGTTCACAAACCTTGTTAAATGATTATGGTATATTAATGTCCGTAAATGATAGTTTATATTGGCAATTAGGTGACGAAATGATGCAAATGATGATGGGTTCACCATCAGGACACGGAGGTAATGAAGAAGTAGATACACAAACTGACCCACCAACAATTAAAGTAAGAGCAGTAAATTTCCCAATATGTGTACATGAATGTATTAAGGGTGTTATGGAAATATTTGCGGTACATGGTCAGCCGGAAGATGAAGAGTTAAATCAAGCAGTTTCCGATAGTGAAGATACATTAGAAAAAGAAATGTGGGATTTGCGTTTAGGACCATCAATATGGGATAGGATTAGACAACAAATGCCTGAAGATATTTTAACTGACGAAAGTAAAGTTGAGATACAGAATTATTTATTAATGGCAATTTTTCAATTACCAGCAAAAAAATTCTTGGTATTATGTAAAGAAGTGATTTCTGGTGGAGATAATGGAAAAAGATTACTTAGTGAATTAACTAACAATATTGTTAAAAAACTTAATGATGAGGAAATTGATAATTTATTTAATAGTGATTTAGATGAATTAACGGACGGTACTGATAATGATGAATTAAAAGATTTTATATCGGGTATTCCTGGTATCTCATTGTCTAACGACGATGATGAGGGGGATGACGATGATGATCTTTTTAGAGAGTTAGGTTTAGATAGGCCTACGAAATAATACAAAGGTGGTTTACTTAAACCACCTTTTTTTGTATTTATACATATATGAATACCAGAACGGAACAATTAATTGAGTATGCAAAGATTATAAAAGATACACCATACGCTCTTAGAACATATTTACAAACATTTGATAATACACAGAAGAAGTATGTTCCAATGGATTTGTTTGAAGATCAAATTCAATTAATTAAGGACTACGAAGACTACAATGAAAATATTACAAGAAAATATAGACAAGCCGGTGTTACGACAGTAACGGCAGCTTGGTTATCAAAAAAATTACAATTAGCAAAACCAGATAATCCTGAGAGAGTTCTACTTATTGCAAACAAACGTGATACCGCAGTGGAAATGGCTAATAAGGTTAGACATTTCTTAGAACAGTGGCCTGAGTGGATTAATGTAGGATTTTCACCTGATAAAAACTCCGAAAGTAGATTCAGATTAAATAATGGATGTGAGGTAAAAGCGGTTGCAACCTCACCGGACGCCTTACGTGGTTACACACCAACTATACTTGTATTTGACGAGGCAGCATACATTGAGGCGGGTGAGGATTTTTGGGCCGCGTCTATGGCGTCCCTATCAACAGGTGGTAAGATTATTCTTGTATCAACCCCAAATGGTTATGACCCCATCTATTATGGTGTTTATGACCAAGCAATTCGTGGGTTGAATGATTTCCATATTACGGATTTAAGATGGTTTAAAGATCCTCGTTATACCAAAGATTTACGTTGGGTTAAATGTCAGGACATTTGTCATTATATGTTAAATAGAGAACAATATAATGATGATGAATGTGTTCTTCATGATTTTGATTTAAAAGAATATAAGAAATTAATGGAGGATGGGTATAAACCATTTTCATCTTGGTTTGAATCTATGTCTAAGAAATTTAAATACGATAGGCGTAAGATTGCACAGGAGTTGGAGTGTGATTTCTTAGGTTCAGGAGATGGTGTAATTCCAAGTGACATTCAAGAAAATATTGCTAAGAATATGATTAGAGAGCCCATTGAGAAGTATATGCAAGCAACATTTTGGCAGTGGAAAGAACCGATTATTGGTCATCGTTATATTATGGGTGTGGATGTGAGTAGAGGAGATAGTGAAGATTTTTCAGCAATTTCAATTATTGATTTTGATGATAGAGAACAAGTTGCGGAGTATATCGGTAAAATACCACCTGACGATTTAGCTGCTGTTGCATATAAATGGGCAATATTATATGGTAACGCGTTTATTGTAATAGATATTACCGGTGGTATGGGTGTTGCAACATCAAGAAAATTGACTGAACTTAATTATAAGAATCTTTATATAGAAGGGATTAATACTCAAAATATTTGGGAGTACAATTCCAAAGCGATGGAGAAAATACCCGGTCTTAACTTTAACAATAAAAGAACACAGATTGTCGCGGCTTTTGAGGAACAACTTAGAAAAGGTTTTATTGTTAGGTCTGCAAGATTATTAAATGAACTTAATACGTTTGTTTATATGAATGGTAGACCTGATCACATGAAAGGTGCTCACGATGATGCTATCATGGGATTATCTATGGCGTTATATGCTGGCGACGTATCATTCAATTTATTGCAAAAAAATGAAAACGCCAATAAAGCAATGTTAGATTCTTGGACCATGACTGAAAGATCATATGAAACAAATAAATCATTTTATTCATATGGTACCGCATTTGATCAAATAGGTTCGATGGGTACTGATAATAGTAATTTATACTATCAAAACAATTCAATGAACGTCAGTAAACAAACATATCAAGAGAACTCATGGTTATTTGGTGGTAGGCGTAGATAACGTTTAGTTTATCATTATTTTAGTTTATATTATAAAGAAAAGTATTTATATAGAATGGCAAATCAAAATTTAACTGTATTTCAGAAATTAACAAAAATGTTTGGTTATCCGGGTAAACCTCAGGTAACACAGGCACCTTCATTTAATTTCAGTAAAGATGAATTATTAAAAACAGATAATAGAGAAGATTATGAGAAAGCGATGTTACAGGCTCAACAGAGTCAATACATTGCCGATAAATGGACTAAATTAGACCAATCTCTCTATAACCAATCGGTTTACTACGAACCAAATAGATTGGCAGCATATTACGATTATGAGGCGATGGAGTTTACACCTGAAATATCTGCGGCATTAGATATATATGCAGAAGAGTCTACCACAATGTCGGAAAAGGGTCATATTTTAACGATCTATTCCGAATCAGATAGAATTAAAGAAATATTAGAAGATCTGTTTAATAACAGATTAGATGTTAATACTAACTTACAAATGTGGACAAGAGGTGTTTGTAAGTATGGTGATAACTTTGTTTATTTAAAATTAGATCCTGAAAAGGGTATAGTTGGATGTCAACAATTACCGAATATTGAAATTGAAAGATTAGAGGGTGCTGCCGGTAAAACTACCACACAAAATAAAGATTTAAAAGTTCCATCAAGAGAATTACGTTTCCAATGGAAAAACAAAGATTTGGAATTTCAAGCATGGGAGATTGCACATTTTAGATTATTAGGTGATGATAGAAAACTTCCTTATGGAACTTCTATGTTAGATAAGATTAGAAGAATTTGGAAACAACTTTTACTCGCAGAAGATGCAATGTTAATTTATAGAACATCAAGAGCACCAGAAAGACGTGTTTTCAAAGTATTTGTTGGTAACATGGATGATAAAGATATTGAACCTTACGTACAACGTGTGGCGAATAAATTTAAAAGAGATCAGGTTTCAGATCCACGTAATGGTCAGGTTGATATGAGATATAATCAAATGGCAGTTGATCAGGATTATTTTATTCCTGTTCGTGACGCGTCACAAAGTAGTCCAATTGAAACTTTAGCCGGAGCACAAAATTTAGGTGAAATTGCCGATATTGAATATATCCAAAAGAAAATGTTAGCAGCATTACGTATTCCAAAAGCGTTCTTAGGATTTGAAGAGGTTGTTGGAGAAGGTAAGAGTTTAGCGTTAATGGATATTCGTTTTGCGAGAACGATTAACAGAATTCAAAAATCTGTTATTCAAGAATTGAATAAAATTGCATTAATTCAACTATATCTTTTAGGTATGGAAGATGAATTAAATAATTTCTCATTATCATTGACTAATCCATCCGCACAATCTGATTTATTACGTATTGAGCAATGGAAAGAAAAGATCACTCTTTATAAAGATGCAACATCGGATCAATCACAAGTGGGTATCTTACCAGTGTCTCACACATGGGCTAAGAAGAACCTTCTTGGATTTAGTGACAGTGAAGTTATGTTGGATTTACAACAACAACGTTTAGAACGTGCATTAGGATTTGAATTGACGAACACTCAAAATGTAATTAAACGTTCAGGCGTATTTGATGAAGTAGATGCTAAGTACGGTATTCCTGAGGAAGATAGAGAAAAGGCAATGGAGGCGGCAGGAGGTGCCGGAGGAGGAATGGATATGGGTGGAGGAATGGATATGGGTGGTGGAGCACCGCCACCACCATCGGGAGGAGGTGAAGAACCTTTAAGTGAATCAACATTACAAAGAAAATCTAAAAAATCTAAGATTTTAAGTATGTTGGGTGAAGAAAAAGAAGATTTTAATATTCTATTTGATATGGAAAAAGCTCAACAGAATATTTATGAGATAGAGACTAAAATAAATGATATGTTAAACGATTAAAAATGAACAAATTCGGAGTTATTAAAACCAAATTATTAAATAAATTAACAGAATCTTATGCTAAGGAAAATAAAGCTGAGATTAAAAATATTTTATCAACAATTAAAGAGAACAAAGATTTCAAAGAAATGTATTTGTTTTATGAAGAAATTGAAGGTAAACACATTTCAGATAAAGAAACTGCAAAGTTATATGTTGAGGGTTTAAGTACGATGTTAATTCAAAGTAAAGAAAGTTTAAAAACATTTTGTGAATCATTAGATAAAACTTTAGATAATAATGAAGTTATTTCAAATGAATTATATGAGGCATTAGACACTTTAACTGAAAGTGATAAACTAAGTAATATCGAAAAGAAAGTTATCGCTAAGAAAAAATTAGTAGAACACTTAACAACTAAGAAAGAAATTACTGAATCAAAAGATTCGACTTTAGTTCCAAACGAAACTTTACTAAATGCCGTATTGGCAAACAACTTTAATGTTTTATATTCTAACACATTATCTGAATCACAAAAAGAAGAATTAAAAAACATTCTTTCAATTCCTTATGAGGATTTATTAACCAAAACAAGTGAATTAAAAGAATCAATTATAGGTCAAGTATCAACACTTTTAAGTGAATCAAATGATACAGATTTATCCACTAAGTTAAACGCGGTAAAAGATGAAGTTTCTCAGATGTTTCCGTCAAGATACAACTACTACAGATTAAACGAATTAAAAAATGGACTTAACTAAGTCCATTTCTTTTTTGTTGTAAGTAAACCGCTTTTAATTTTTGAGTTCTTTTCTTAACTGAAGGTTTCACAAATACTTGTCTATCCCTTAATTCTTGAACTTGTTTAACTTTTTGAACTTTATGTTTATAAGTTCTAAGTGCAGTTTCGATACTTTTTTCTTTAGATAAATCTATAATAATCATATATAATAAGTATATTACAAATATATAAAAATATTTTTGGTATTCCCAATTATTTTACTTATTTTTTATTAACACCATAAAATAAAATAATATGAATGATTAATG
>Ga0247723_1002286_pt1 | contig 10333 bp, 4 predicted proteins | sample MSEWelMarce5H_FC_FD_189079 | JGI IMG/M metagenome (GOLD analysis project Ga0247723, IMG submission 189079) | Subsurface sediment microbial communities from gas well in West Virginia, United States - MSEEL Well Study Marcellus 5H_FC | ecosystem: Environmental > Terrestrial > Deep subsurface > Rock...
GGGTGGTGGTGGTGGTGGTGGTGGTGTGATGGGTGTCATTTTAGGGAGAAGTCTGGTGAGATATCGATCCAATGGAGATTGTGCTGCATCGATCTGTGCCATTTCCATGGGGTATGTGATTGAATGAGAAGAATCCACAATTTGATTATGGCTATCATCCACACCATTTTTTGTTGATTTTTTTAGTTGTAGGTTGTGATGAAAGAGTTGATCGCCATTGAGTGATAATTGTGAAAGGACAAGTACATTGCCAGTCAAACTACACACAATCACACCTTCACTTTCTTCTATTGATTTATCACACAACCCTGCTCCACACACATGCAGATTTTTGTGTACCAAACAGAAGAGCATATGTCCAGCTTCTTTGAAACTACAATCCTCACCATTGCAATTCCAGCTACGGATAACTTGGTATGGCCGGTGGTGTGCAGTTGGTGTAATAATGTAACGAAATGCCAATTCTAATGAGCTCACAACATCCATTTTTTTAATGTTTGAACCAAAGGAAAAAAAAGACCACGTTGATCGTTGAAGTGAACGAAATGAATGTCCCTGTTTTTAGTTGAACAAAAAAGAAAATCAAATATCACCGAAAGGAATCAAGAGGTAAATTAAAATCGACTGTTTTAGGGTGTGAATTAGATTTTCAAACTGTGTGTGTGTGAAAAAAATTAACCTGGCCGATCGTCACAATACCCAAACAAAAACTCCAATATTAGCCATGGAAGACGGGAGTCAATCACCTACCCAATATCACGAACCCGCAAAGTCAAAAACGAAACCCAAACGATCGCGGTACCCCCCTCTCGCTCTGTCAAAAACATCATCGTCATCATCGTCACCACCACCACCACCACCACCATCGCAGCCACCCACCACCACCACCGCTTCGCCACCGCGTAAGAGATACCAATCACCAGAACCAGAACCAGAACCAGAGCCAGAAGCAGAAGATGACCGAGACCAGAAGGGGTCTGACAACAACAACAACAACAACAACAACAAGAAGTCCAAAACTGAGCGTGAAGACGAGGCCAATACTCTGGTACACGAAGACCCAGACCCAAACTATGAGGACCATGATTTGCCTGACTATGAAGATCTAAGTGGACAAGGCGACACCACAGCAACCGAGGGCAAGACATCTGGAGATGGTGAAAGCGATGGAAAGTCGAAGGTCGAGCGAGAATTGGAGGCGATGGTGTCTGTGAAGGATGTCATCAATGGATTGCAAGATAAAACATATAGTTTTGTCAAGGAGTATGAAACCAATACTATGGCCAATTACACCTTAGTAAAAACCTCTACCAGTCAACCTGTCTCCGTCTTTTCGGGTTTCTTTGGTGGGATAAAGGCTATGAACACGGGAGTACACGGGTGCTTGGAATTTGCCATGAAACCTGGCAAAGCGATGAAAGAAAAAATCGACTGCGCAGGCTATCTGGTAACCACGGACGACCCGGAGTGTGTCAAATTGATGAACGAGTTGAACGATGCTGCCATTGCGTGGATGTTGGAGCGCAATATATGCGAGAAAAGTCCCTTGTCCAATTACAAGTCCGGTTCTGTCTCAAAACGATTGGCAGAAGTCAAGGCAAACGTCCTTCGTTCATCAGTTCTCGTGCGACCCAAAGAATTTCCAGCCAAACCCCAGTATTTCGCCATGAAGGCCGATATGCTAAAAAATGTTTTCTGTCGCGACGGGATGATCGATCGACAATGGCCAGAAAAATTTGGCGCTGACAAATTGGCTCTTGTCCAAGAGATGGTCGCAGAGTTGGAGAAGCAAGGCACGGATGACCGGAAACAAGGAAAATCCTCTTCGAGACCACTGAAGCAATTTAATTGCGTCAAGACATACAATCTGGCTACCAACAAATTTGAAGAAGATGTCTGGAGAACTCCCATTCAACTCAGTGCCCTCTTGGTGGGTGTGGTCTGGAAAACTTTGACCTTCAGAACTGGTGTCGATCAACACAACAATGCGCATGCCAAGATTCACTTTGATATTGCACGTTATTATACCAAACCCAAAGGTGGTGAGAGTGAACAGAATACCTTACCTGGTGGAGAGTGAACAGACTCAACATTCCCTCCTCGTAGTTCTGGTGTTGTTGTTTCTCCAGCTCTTTTCTTGTCCACACACACAAAATAAAAACTCTGTCGTCTAATTTTTTTTATTGTTTTGTTTGATTTACGAGAGCCATGAACGACAACAACACACACAATCAATTGAGATTTGTTTTTACTTACGATGAAGCCTTTTCGTTTTCTAAATTAATTGAAAACGAACTCGATCATGTCGATGTGCCAATTATAGGTGGTGACAGAAACGAGCCTGATATGTTGGCAGACTCACAGTCGAAAGCAATCTATCTGGAAACAAAATCCAAAATGGAGATTCCAGTCCATGTCACCAACCGAGATTCAATACCATCCAGAATAGACCAGTTGTGTGGATACTCTTGGATGTTGTACATGATCAAAAGAAGGCCTGTTGACTGCCTATCTTACATGGACAATTTCATCAAAAAGGAACACAATACTAAGAGTATTATTGTGGATGTCAAGCAAAGGTGTTCATTGTGTGAACATGTCCAATTTCTTTTTTACCTTTTCCATTTCTATCGTAGCATACAAAAAACACAACTCATTGACTACAATCAACATGTAACACGTCCTCCGACTGAAAAGATACGAGTCCTTCAACAGAACTTTGTGCCTCTCTATGTGGATGAACTGGGACAAAGTGGTTTATGCTCGAATTCCATGTTCTTCTTTCTTGTTTCTCGTTTGACTGTGGTTTCGGCCATGGTGATCAACACAGCCGCTTCGATGCTCGACAGACAGGACACGACTGACAAAATGTTGGCGACAGCTGAGATCAACTTGAACATCACCCTTTCTATTCTACAGGCAGTAAAATCTCTTTATGTTTCTGAACAAGCCGCCCGAAAGGAGAGTGCTAATTTTGAAGATAACAAGCGTTTTGTGTTTGAAAAAACAAACAGCAACATCTCCTCCCCCAACACTACTAGTGGTTATTTTCATTATTCCATGCATACCTCCACGGGTTATGCCGATGATTCAAAAACACCAACACCCGATGTTTACGAACTCACATCCAAGCCATTTCTCCTCAAAATCGATCAGTCGATTGAAATGGCAAGGATTTTGATTGCCTACATAAGATATGTTATGTGTTCGAGGAAGGGTTACCATCGGGTAGGAGAGGCAATGTGTTACATTTACATTGCCTTGAATGGTGCATCGAAGCTCGACTTCCCCAACCAGGACAAGATTGACGGAGCCAACAATGCCTCTGTGTTGAGCACAGTGGTAAGTCATGTTGCACAGATGGTGATTGGCAGCAATCATACCATCCGCCGGGGTGATCTCTTCGACATCAAAAGTCGTAGTTTTGAGATCAGGTTCTCAGAGACCAACAAACCACCACGAGGTGAAGAAGAAGAGGAAGATTATGTGTTTTGGTTTTCCAAAAATGCATTGGTCTGTCCAATCAGCAATGTGACCCTCTACCACAACGAACGAGAGCAAAAGCGCGCAGTCACAAAGAAAATCTTACCACCTGTTGTCAAAACCACGGTCGTAACACCGGATCCAATCAAACAAAATCAACATGATGTGGAAACACAACAACAACAGGCATTAACGACTGATGTGATTACAACAACGGGAGTGAATGATCGAACACAGATCCGTGGAGATTCGGTCACCAAACAACAGGGTGTGGATAGTGTAAACAGTAACACCAATTTGTCTTCTTCACCCCAGCTCTATCATTCCATCAAAGATGGTTCTGCTATCATGCCCAAGAAACCGCTCGCCCCATATTACTATCTCTGGTTCGAACGACTACTCTATGATTTGTTTCGTGTCTCGTCACTCTATTGCGTTTCCATTGATTTGTATAACATGGCAATGATGTTTTCGGCCAGCAGCAAAGGATACGCACCCATGGAAATGGATGTGACTGCATACAGAGAATACAATGCATTACAGTCCACGGCTAAACTCATGAATCCCTTGCTTTCCAAACGGGTCAAACAAAACAAGTATTTCCATCGCATTGAAGAAGAGATATCACATCAAACAAATGTGGAATGTTGGAGCATGGATTATCTAAAACGCAACATCGACATCGAGGAGATTGCAACTGTTTTGAATAATCGAGAAATTGAATTTGGAAAATCATTTGATTTAATTTCATCTAGTCCATATACTGCTTTTCGATTCAAATAAAAGAAAGAAAGAAAAAAATCCCTTCCACCACCACCAACACCATCACAACAACTTTACCACCCGTCTGTAAACTACAAACTCCAGGAAATTTGATTCTGCAACAAAAAGATGATACACACCAGAGGGATGCTCTTCGACGGAGATCTTGACTCCACTGGTGTTGGTGAAACAGTGATAAAAGCAATTAGAGAAGATTCTCACGCGATTCTTGACACAGTCGTACACCATCAACATGCTGTGGCCGAGAGCGACTTCACAGAGGAGAAAGATGAAACGAGAAACCAGAGTGGCAGAGAGAAAAGTGGAACCTTCGAGTGTAAAACAGTCTTCCATGACCTCGGGAGTTGCAGAAGACGGTGCGTAGCGACCCATGTTGACCGCGAATCGATTGTCGGCAAGAACACGCTCGGTGATGAAATAGACGTTGCTCTCCGTCAAAAAAGCCGCCTTTATCGGGTCACTGTCCCTGGCCACGAACAAAACCTTTTTCTTGTAGGAGCTGTTGGCAATGAAAACAGGGATGTCAGCTTTCTTGACGCTTGGTTTGGCATCTACCATCAAATAGTTGGAGATAAACTTGGTTTCGCTGGCGTTGTCGAGCACAAGGCGGATAGGGGAAGGGAAGAAGGAGATCACGCTGGGGCGGAAGGATTTGTAACGCCTATTGGTGGTGAAAGTCACAAATGTCACCACTTTCAAGTTGGGGGCAAAGGCCATGTTGCACATCCCGTGGTTGCCGTGCTTGTCTATTGCTTCGATAAAGACGTCGTTGTCGTGGATGCAAGCTCGCCCCTTGAAGTAGACCCTTCCGCGATCCTTGACCTCAGCAGATGTGCCCATTTTGTGGACAACCGGGGTGCAGTCGTGGCCATCGGTATCGCTGGAGCACTCAAAGACCAGCAACTCAAACTTGTCCTTGGGGAACTCAAAGACCACGAGGAAGCCACGAGAAAACTTCTGGAAACTGTGCACCAAGTGTGGCTGTGTGGGTGACGGAGGCTGGTGGACGTGTTGAACACGGAGAACACATACGAAGCTGGAGCTGGTGTGGCAACACGATGAGATCGAAGACGACAACATGACATCCCTGGTTTGCGTGGGTTGGACGGTGATGTGCTTTTGAGGGTCGATAGAAAACCGAAAGGGCTTGTTGGGCAACCGGTTGGCGGGAACAACGACATTTGAAAAGTCGTATGAAATCGGCTCCATGTGACTCTTCATGCGCAAAAAGAACTCACGTCCACTGGCTTGTGGATCAGCATCCTCATCTGGGACGTATGTCAAGATACTAGACACGATTGGTACACTGGCCGACAAGAAAACTCCCTTTTGGTCAAGTCCATTTTCTGCCGAATCCAGCAAGCTGCCGATGCGAGGGGTGGGTGTCATTTGCACGGTGATGTCGTCATAAGAACCAAAGTCAAGTTCTTTCTTGTCCTCTTCATTGCCATCCTCATCATCGTCCTCGTCTTCGTCCTCGTCGCCATCTGCTTCCTCTTTTCCATGTCTAGTCTTGCTCATCTTATTTCTGTCTTGTCTGGTCGGGTACACGGGTGGCTTTGAAAAGACAAAAGGAAACAGAGGCGAGTCTTGCTGCTGCTGCTGTTGCTCCTTCTCGTCGCTGTCGAAAAATCTCCGCTTTCTTGATGACTCGTTGCTGTGTGTCGGTGGGGATGGCGGTGATGGCTCCGATGATAAAGAAGTATCAAGCAAACAATCCGATGATGGCTGTGGTGTTGAAGTCGTTGGGGGCGGAGGCAAAGGCTCCAACATTTCTGGTAGCTGTGAATTTGAAACCACCGGCATTCGATGAGTTGATGTCATGGGAATAAGTTGCGCAGCAAGAGCAAACCCCAATCCCATCTCTTCAGATCTGTCATTGTCGCTTACACTGTCGAAGCATAGACGTCGGCGAGTTGGTTGTGGTTCGGTAAATAAAGGTGGGCATTCAGAGTCAGATTCAATGGGTAAAATCGGAGAAAATGAGTCCATGGTTCAAAAGTGAGTGGTGGATGGGAGAAATGAAAGGAAAATCCCCCCAAAAATAGAGCTTAGGAAATAATGACTGGAAAATTTTTTTTAATAAATGGAAAAAAATTTGACTGGAGAATGTTATTGGGTAAGATGGATTTTGACATTGAAAGATGGTTCAATGATATCTGTGAGGTATGACTGGATGGAATATAGCAAATGGTTGATGTCGGTGATGGGTTGAGAGCTGGAGGAAAGATAGGAGGCGATGAGTAGTTTAACTCGATCACTATCAAGTGAATTGAGCCTTGCTGATAGCATGATGGATTGTTTGAGGTTGAAATAAGGGTCGATGATTTCTTCGTCCACCTTGGCTCGTTTTGTATTGGATCTTGTATTTTCCTCTTCTTTCATTTTTTGTTTGGTGGTTGTTGTTGTTGTTGTTGTTGTCGCATGTCTGTTCAACGACTTCTCCACCATGTGGTCGACCTTGTGCTCGGTTGCAATGTAAGAGGAACATATTGCCAAAAAACGAGCCTCTTTCTCAGAGAGCACGATGTCATCTTGATCTTTGTTCTCATCCAAGATTTGGATCATTTTTTCGTAAGCTTGGACAACACCCTTTCGTGTAAGCATGGATGATAGCTTGTGGTCGATTTGTGTGACCATGGGTCTGAAATCCTGTAACAGATCTTTGTTGTTTTCAGCTGCCCGAAACCGATCACCTGAACAATCGCGTACAAATCCCAGTAGCAGATGAGGCTGTTTCTCGTCGCGTTGAAGGGTTGGCAACGAAGAGGTTTCATAAAACTTGGTTGCTTGGTGTGGCTCGCATGAACCTCGGAAAATGGATGTCGAATTGATCCAATGCCATACAGATGGTACTGGAAGTGAGACAACAGATTCGTTGTTGTTGTTGTTGTTGATTGCGTGGATTTTTCCATCTTTTGTAGTGCCTGGAGAAATGGTGTTGGAGAAGACGACAAAGTGATGAAGAGATAGATTCAAGAGTGCTGTGAGTGGCCTGATAAAGGTGTGAAGAATAAATGATCGTGTTTCTTCGAATCGTGTGTAAAACAGGGCAGTTGATTTCTCATCCACCGGGCCAAAGTCATTGAGTGCAAAAAGTTGCTCTCCTCTTGATTTCATCCATGTGGAGATATTGCATCTCACCACATGATCACTGTCATCGCGTTCAATTTGATTGAGGGCCAGTTGCTCAGCGTTGAAGTGTAAGAGGAAGGCATCCCATGATTTTCTTTTACAGAGTTCATGGCGAAGAGACCATACATAGTCGTGTTTGTTGATTTCGATGGTAGTATTCAAAAACCAATGAAAAAAAGAGTTGTGGTGAGAGAGGGAGGAGGACTTGAAGTGGGTGGACAGATTTTTGATCATGTCGTCGATTTGCTCTGTCTCTTTAGCTGCGATCATGAGACGATATTGGTGAGGCGAGTCATACAGCTTTGCAGTTTTCTGGCGATTGGCCCGATAAAATATGGTTGTATCAAATCCATTAATTGGGTGAAAGCACAGCAATTTCAATGCATTGTGAAACTCGATCAGCTGGTAAGATGTCATTTGCTGGACTTGGCGTTCGTCTTGATGGGTCATGTACTGATAATAGATTTTTGCAACTTCCATGGAAATGGGACCTCGATCGATTCCGCCCATGTAGGAGTAGTAGAAGGTTACCACGCTGTCACGATGGCCAGGAAACGAAATGGAGCGATGACGCATGACCAGGCCGTGTCTTAAGGTCTGTTTTTGGTCTTCGCTTGTCAGTGTACCAACAAAGTGGAAAGGTCGAGAAACGAAGACTTGGTCTGCCATTTCTTTCAGAGGGTTGTGAGCTTGACAGTCGCTGATAAGATAGAGATATCCAAAGTAAGGATGTGTGTGATCGATTTCCATATCCGGATGTTGTTGTACAAAGGCTCTGACTCGACTTTCTCCTGGTTTTGTGCACAAAACGTCGTTTGGTTGAAACGCTGCTATTTCAGATCGATGGTTGTACAACACATTCGTGCCCACATGTGATGGCATTAACATGCGTGTTGGGATAAAAGACGAAGAGGTGGTAGAGTTGGATTCTAAAGCCAATTCTTCTATCAAGGACCAGGAAAAGGGGCAGCCAATTTCTCTTTTCTTTACACCGTTTTCTCTGGTAGTTGTCATAGTCAGTCGGTGAACAGATTGGTGTAGATGCTGATAAACAGCTTGGTAGATAGCCGATATTTTAAAGTTGGCACCCGAGCTAGTTGTGGTGGTGGTAGAAGAAGGTCGATTCTCAGCCACTGGCTTCATTTTTTCGGCCAATGTATTGATACAATGAGCAGGTGTACCAGTTTTGGTGTGACTCGACTTTGGAGAGAAATCTAAAATTGATTTGGCTACACAATATAGGAACAACAGATTGAAGTTTGGCGGTGGTGGGTAGGCGGGTAACAACAACAAGGGTTGAAAGGGTGAAAATCTCAATTTTGACAAGATTTTGTGGCGAGGGAGAGACATGAAACCATCGGGTCTTTGCATTAAAACAGTCTGTTTCGTGCTGCACATTTCCACACAACCTCTGGAAGAGAAGAAGGTCGACCAATTCTGTGACATCATGTTTTGTATCAACCTGGCTGTCACATCCAGAAGACAACTATTGTTGCTCTCTGCCTCTCGTGGAATGGTGGTTGTGGGAGAGGCTGAGGGAGAAGGTCGGGTGGCTGATTTGGATTTCCCATTGTTGGACACTGAGTTTGCGTTTCTGTGATCATGCTTGCGTTCTAATCCACCAATAGTTCCAAGTGATGGGTGGACATGAAAGAGTAGATACATGACGTAGGCGCAAAAGTATTTAAGATTCATTCTTTCTGCCAGCTGTTGAATCGTCAACGTCGTGTCTGCTGCCGTGTCGATAGCATGTTTCAAAATCGCCTCCACTTGTTGCAGATTGGGCTGTTCTGCTGTGTGTTCTTGTTTCACGGCTGGCTGTTTTTGTGAGGTTGGTCTGTTAGTCTTGATGGGGGGTGTGGCTGCTTTGATGTCCACTTGGAAAACCACAAAACAGTGCATTGGTTGACCCTGATCTCTAAAATCACGAGCCGTGTACCAGCGATGATTGAAAACGAGCCAAGCTTTGATGGCGACCCAGAGCAGCCAGTTTACCACAAAAAAATTACAGCAACCAATCTGGTCTTCGTTGGTTGAGAGTGATGTCATAATGCGATTGACAAGCAAGATCCATTTCATCGACTCGGCTCCTTCAAATCTGGTGACCAAATCGTGTAGTCTTGCGGATTGATGGCTGGTGGTTTGGGTGATCGAAAAACCATCTAATGGCAACGATGAAGATGAACGGAGAGGAGGGCTGGTGTTCACGATGCTGTCTTTGTGGAAATGTGGCAAGTTTGACATAAATTGCAGCAATTCGTTTGCGGATGAAGCAGTGGGTAGCCAGGGTGGTATTTGTCCTGGATCTACCCTTGTATAGGGACTCGAAAAATGATGTGTGTGAGACAATTGCAAGGTGATTTCTCTGGGGTTTTTTACTGTAATTAAAGGGCGACCTGCTTGTTTCCCTCGACGAATCACAGCATCAGCATCTGATGATTGTGTTGGTGGGGGTGGAGAGTAGATTGCGTCTTCGGTCAACAAAACCGGTATTGGTGTGACAATCCCCGTCTTTCTGTTTTTAGCAAGCTGGGTGCCAGGTGTGACATGGGTGGACTCAATTTGAAGAAACTCATCGTTTGTATACGATGGTTCAGTTAAAAACAAATTAAGATCATACTGAGACTTGATTGCTTGGGGAAGAGGGTGTGTATTCAACTCAGTAAAATTGTCAAAATCAAACGTTAGATTGTTGAGATCGGCAAAATCGGGTTCGTTCTCCATCAATTTTTTTTTCGATGGGGTGGTTTGAAAAAAATGACTGGAAAATTTTTTTCCTTTTTTTTGTTGGCAAGTGTGTGTACGTGTTTTTTTTCATATAACTCAAAATGTCCAGTAAACGACCAACTCATCAAAAAGACGTGGATGAGACCTTTCGGTTTTTTAAAAAACTGAAATCTTCTTTGACCACTCAACCTCCACCTCCACCACC
>Ga0247723_1002288_pt1 | contig 10327 bp, 3 predicted proteins | sample MSEWelMarce5H_FC_FD_189079 | JGI IMG/M metagenome (GOLD analysis project Ga0247723, IMG submission 189079) | Subsurface sediment microbial communities from gas well in West Virginia, United States - MSEEL Well Study Marcellus 5H_FC | ecosystem: Environmental > Terrestrial > Deep subsurface > Rock...
GTTTAGTTATATATTCTTGTAAGATTTTACGATAGAACCGTTTCTTTTCTTATCAGTTTCTTTAGCATCTTTCTTAGCAGCAGCAGCTTCTCGTTTTTCTTTTGCTTTTTTATAAGCTGACATAGCTTCAAGTTCTTCTGATGAAGCTCCTTTATAATCTGTATCAAACTGTGCTAAAGGATTCATGTTCTGTGCTCTAAAGTTAGGACCAAATCTATAGTTGTACATATTCTCATATGTTTTCAACTCTCTGTTCTCTAGTTTGTTCTTAGCATACTTGTCAGATATAGAATTCAAAGCAGCTTGTGTTGTAGCTTTTGTATTAGCTAATGCTTCTGTTTGTCTTTCATATTGCTTATCAAATATACCTAGGTTAGTAAGCTTAGCTTGATTAAGCATGTTTCTATTCTCACTATACACTTTGTCTTTCATTTCTTGATTAGCTCTGAATTGATTAGCTAGTACAGATTGATTAGCTTGATATTTTTCTGCATTTAGATTAGCCTGAGCCGCTGGATTATAACCCATCATTCTTTGTGCTGCTCTATAATCTGCTTGGTTAGCATTCAATTGATCTTGATATGATATATCATAAGGAATTCCTAAATCAGGTTGGAATGTCTGTGCTTGCACAGGAGCCACTTGATTTGTGGCCATAGCAAACATCTCTGGATATAACTGAGCTGTATCCAATCCTTCTGCATCGCTAGGTCTGATACTAGGAAGTATTGCATTAAATGCAGTTGTTGCTGTATCCCACCAATTTGTTTTCTCAGGTGTTTCTTCTACTGCTACCTCTTCTTTAGTTGCAGCTGGTGTAGTAACTGTTGGTGTAGTTTTTGCTTCTGTAACATCAGGTAATGTTTGATTTATTACAGTATCCATAATTGAATGGAAAGGTCCAACTTTCTTATCTGTTGCTAATTTAATTGCAATAGCTTTCTTTTCTTCAGGTGTTTTTCCTTTTTTAATAGCAGCTTGTACATCTTCAAAATCTTGTCCTTTATATGATTCTAAATTTTTAACTAATTCTTCAGCACGTCTAGGATCACTAAATGCAGAGTACACTTTCGGTTTCCATACATTTTCATATGTACTCTCATCTTTCCATAGATCTTCTCTAGGAGTTTGTCCAAGAGGATTATAATCTATAGAACCAGGTAAGTTACCTTTTATTTTATATACACCATCTTGTGCTTGTGTAAACTTGCCACCAAACTTAGCATATTCTTTCTTAGCTTCTTTATCCACCTTAGCTTTACCTCTAGCAAGATCATCAGCAACCAATCCATGTTCTTCTGCTGTATCATTGATAGCATTCTGAAGAGAAGCTGCATTTATTTTTCTATCAGCTATTTCTTTAAGTTTCATATTAGCTCCTTGTATGTTAGCTTGCAATGCTGTAAGTGTTAACTTATCAAAAGAGTTTATAGGATCAAGAGCATTAAGTTGCTTAGATGATTTATCTATAATACTGTTTTGTTTCTCTTCTATCTTAGATAGATCAGCTACATAGTTTTTAAACTTTTTACCTTTAGCATTTTTATCTCCTAGCATATCTATATATTGATTAGGTATTTGTAAGTTACCAAACACCACTCCTGATTTTTGTACTTCTCCTGTTTCAGGATCTATTGTTCCACCCTCTTCTAATTCTACCATAGGTTCTCCTCTTTCTACTTCTACTGGGTTACCACCGTAAGTTACACCAATTCCTGTTTCTCCATTAGGAGAATATTCTTCATGACTCTTTCCTCTGAACATTACTGTTTCTCCTGTACCAGGTAAATAAGGGTTACGTGAAATAGTTTCAGCTCCTCCACCCCAATGTGTTTGCAACTCTCCACCTAATCCATAAGATTGAATCTTACCACCATCTTCATAAGTTTCCATAGCTCTATCACTAGGAGGTGTATAATCTCTTAGATGTCCACCAGCTCTTAGTGTATCCATTCCTTCATGTGCATAGTCATATACTTCTTGTTCATTAAGACCACCGAATGAAGCTATAACTTGTGGAGTCCAATCATTAGATACCCATCCACCATCTTCCATATAAGATTGATTCTGTGCTTGAATACCTTTAGCCATATTAGCATTAGCCATTCCTTGCATGTTTCTTTGTGTAGCATCTTGTGCTTTCTTCATTCTCTTAGCATTAGTATCTAAAGCATTACCAGCTATACCTCCAACAAATCCACCTATTGCAGAACCAATAGGACCACCTATCATACCAAGAGTTGAACCAACAGTGCTACCAATTTTACCACCAGCATTTTGACCACCCATTAGTGATTGTCCTATACCTGTAGCTTTTTGTGATATTGCTCCCCATGGAGTTCCTCCACCAGCAGCAGCTCCACCATCTTGCATTTGATATAATCTTCCACCTTGATAGTATTGTTTTATATTAGTATCATTCAATGGTTCATATCCACTATCCATGTATATATCATTTGGAGCAAATGTATTTTGTATCTCTCCAGGATTTCCACCTACTGGTCCACCATCTTTACGCATAACAAAGTTAGGAACATTAGTTGGTGCAATTTGTTTAGCAGCTTTTCCAGTTAATTGTCTTGCAGGAGCAGCTCCAATTCTCTTTGCTCCTTCTCCTAAATAACCTGCTCTACGTACACTAGCAGGAGGAAGTCCTTTATTAAATGGTATATTTTTAACATATTTAATTTTACCTAAAGCAGGTGCTGCATCCAAAGCTTCCCATGCTGCTTTTTTATATTCTCCTTCACTTGCATAGTCTGAAGCATTACCTATAGCATTTGCCCAGTATGCAGGATTTCTAAGTCCTAACACTTGATCAAAAGCATTTTTACTATGTTTAGAAAAACCTTCTGCTGGTAACTCTCCATATTGAGCATAATGTCCAAATGTTTGCATTGGGTTAGCTACACGCTCTCCTATTCTAGTTAACATATTTCCTTCATCAGGGACATGAATATCTCCTTGAGCTCCTCCATATTTAGGTTTACCTTTCATTGCTTCTGCATATGATTGTATAGGTTTCTTAATAGGAGTAAGTTTTCCTGTAGGAGTTTCTCTATGTTGAATAGGTGTTCTAGTTTGTGTACTTTGTTTAGGCGCAGAATCTCTTAGATTTTCTTTTCTAAATCTAGGATCATTTAACTCTGCTAATAGTTTTGTATTATCTTTGGCAGAACCTCCAGTGTAACCAAGTCTCTTAGCTTCACTCCATGGTAGTCCTGTTTTATGAACCCATGTATCTCTAGCAGAACTTGAATCAAATGTTTCAGTTGATTTACCTTGATCTCTATTGTATGTTTCCATGAACGCAGCAGACTGTGCATCTGTCATTTCATTTGGATCACTGTAATCAGTTATTTGTTCTAAGTCATCATCTTCATTATTCTGTGATCCAGGTAGTGGATCTATTTCCATTACAGGTTCTATTTCTTCTTCCTCAGTAATTTCATTTCTTTGTCTACGCATTTGTTCAGCAAACTGTGGATTTTTTAGTGCCATGTTTAATGGAAGATCTCCTTCAACATTGTCACCATCTTGTAACATCATACCATTTCTAGCAAGAACATTTGTACCTACACCATATATAGGAAAGAATTCCTCTCCTGTATTAACTGGCATTTGTGCTTCTCTTTGCTTAGCTATGTTTTCAGATTGTTGTCTTCTTGCATCTACATCAACACTTGTTGCTGCTTTAAGAGATACCTTACTTACATCTCTTGCTTGTTCAGCAGCTTTTCTTGCTTCTTTTTCTTTTTGCAATTCTCCAATACCACTAATAACATCTCCAACTGGTCCTGCATATTTACCTAATGCTCCTCCCACTTTAGACCATGTATTGTCTTCTCCTTTGAAAGGACTATCTCCTACAGAATGTGCACCACTGAAAATACCTTGAGCCATCTTTCCACCTGCTTGATCTCCTTGAGGATCATATGCATTAAACTTAGGAGTTTGCATTGAGAAACTATTTTGTTTTGGAGAAAATCCTTGATTAGCATTCATTGAAAAATCAGGACTCTTTCCTAAATCATAGTTACCACCAAACTGTGCTCTAGGAATATCTACACCATATCTTGCTGCTGCTGCCACTGAACTTGCACCTGCTGCAGCTCCACCCATGTCACCCATTCCACCTTCACCTCCCATAGCACCACCAGCTAACTTCATAAGACCAGCAATATCAAATCCACCACCTCCACCACCTTGTGGAGCAGCAGCTTGTTGTTTAGCTAATGCAGCTTGTCTCTCAGCTTCTGTAGAACCTGTAAGCATTTTATCAACATCATCAACTTGAGTTTGATAACTTAAAGGTTTATAAACTCCTTGATGTGTTTGTGATGCATTTATTGCAGCACCAGTTTGAGCTTTCTTAAACTCTTTACCATGTTTCTTCATAAAGGCTTCCTCCGAAGGAAACTTTTTATAGAACTCCTTTTCAGATTTAACTCCTGCAATTTTTAAAATTTGTGCTTTCATGATTTATATTTGTTTAGCCAGCCTCCTGGTTGTGGTTTATTATAATTTGTAAAGTTAGTCAATTGATCTAATTGTTGCAAAGTTTTTTGGTCTTGTTGGTTTACACCATTCTTAGCCATAGGATATTCTGTCACCTTCTTTCCTTTGAACTTATAATTCTTTCCTGGTTTCATTAGTTTAGTATCTCCTGTATCTGATATACCAAGAACATCATAAGGAACTCCTTCCATTGTTATATCATTAGAATTGATTTCTGTTATCTCTCCTGGATGATCCCATTGTCCTCTATCATCTTTAATGATCCCTCCATCTTCTTGTTTAGGAATTTCTTGATATCCTTTTCTCCAATGTGGTTTAGATCCAAATGCTCTTATGTCAGCTGCTGGAATCTCAGATAATGTTCCACCTGTTTCAGGATTAATAACTCTATGAGCATAGTGTCTTCCTTTAATAGGAACACCTGTGACTGGATTTAATTCTCCTCTTTTATATGTAGGAAGTCCTGTTTCAAAAATTGCTCCTCCTTCTTTTGGTAAATAATCTAAATCTGCATATCCTTTTTGAAATGATGGAAATGATGTAGGCCTTGCTGCTACTCTATCTAAAAAAGTTGCATTTTCAGGTAAAATTCTTTGACTTCTTAATACTCCTGTATTTTGAAAATCTTCAAGAGCATTCATTCCTGCAACTCTATATGATTTGTTTGCATCATTTAATCTTTCTGCATAAGGATTTAATTTATATACATTAGATAATAAACCTTCTTCTGTTCCTAATGCTTTTCCTACAGCCTTTTTAGCAGAGTTATATCCAGGAACTATGTTAAGAGGATTTACAAGATTGCTAACAAATTGTCCAGTTGTTTTTGCTCCTATGCCTTCAAGACCTCCTGTTAATAATGGAACACCTATACTTGTAACATATGGCATATATGAATCTTCTTGCTGCGCTCTTAATGGAGCAGAGCCTAAATCAGAAGCCATGTTTCCAATCATCACTCCTGGGTTCATCCATTCATCAATAAAGCTATCTGGATCTTCAGGAAATATTCTAAACTTATCTCCTGTAGCTTGTGTTTCATCTGCAAGTTGTTGTCTCCAATTATCTTTTGTAAAAGATTTCTTTTGTGCAGCAACACTTTTATTTGTTCTGTCTTTTCTATCTTGAAGAATAGCTTTATCTTCTGCTACTTTATTTGCTTTAACTTGATCTTTATATTCTTTAGTATCAAACCATCTTCTTTTATCTTCAGAAATTGATTCTTTATCTATAGATTTTTGTAGAGGAGTGTTGCGTTTTTTATCTTTTGCAAATTTCTTTGGATCAAACTTAACACTCTTACCTGTTTGAGCTTCTTCATAGTTATCCAACCATGCACCATTCTTACTAATAGATTTAGGTTTCCAATCTAATCCTTGTTGGTAGTATTGCATTTCTTTACCATTCTGTGCAGAAGCATCTGTAACATCAGTTTGGTTTCTACGTGGTCCTTTACTAGGAGATCCATGTCTAGCATACATATGTCCTACAGCTCCTGGCATTACTCCTCCCATTTGAAACTGTCCTTTAACAGCAGGGTTTTCAAATATAGGACCATTGAATATTCCTTCACCAACAAATCCTTCTGGTAAGTTTACTTTTGAATCATTATAATTATCTAACCAACCTTTAGCCATTACTTATAAGAGATTTGCGCAGGAGCAATTATGAATTGACTCACTAAGTGCGTTGTACAATTGTCATCTAATATATGACGTATCTTAAGCTCTTTAGCTCTTAGTGTAGCTTTCTTGAAACTTTTGGATCCATAATCCATATTGCTTTGGTTAATCACCTTATCAATAGAAAGGTTTTCACAACCTGTATTAAACAATGGAACTTGAGAACTTTTCTGTAGAGCCCAGAATGTATTGTATTGATAGAAGTTATCACTCTTAGTGTATGTGATTGTTTTACTATCTGTATTGAATATTGGATACTGCATGTACGCACGCATATCATTAAGAGGTTTAGCAACAAGATTCAACACTCCTGAACTCTGTTGTCCATTGTATAGAATAGCTTTGTTAAACCACTTGTTGTTTGTTTCTATTCTTGTGTTATCATTAAAGACACCATCTGGTATAGATATATATTCATATGCTTTTGTATAATCTTTTACGTTCTGTAAGATTTCATCTTGATTAGTGTAAGCAAATGGATATTCAATTATGTATGGTTGTGTAACACCATAATAAGAATTGTATAATTGTATATTAGTTAAGTGTCTCCATATACATCCTGTAACAATTTGTTTTAATTTTATATTAATATATTCCTCTTCTGTAATCTCAGTTACATACACTGTCTTTTGTATTTTACAATTACCTGTAGATTTTAATGTAATTGATAACACATCATCATTCACAGAATAGTTAATCCCATCAATGAGAGCTTTCTTAGTCACATCTTCTGCTATCACATTCCCAAACTGATCATAGATTGTGAATGGTCCAGAAGATGGTGACACTTGAGTTAACCTTATTGTTATTATTTTTGACATATTAATTTATTAACAAGATCCATTATTACTTAATGTTACCTCAGCAGGTACAACTATACTTCCATTACGTGCACAGAAGGTTTGTTCAGTAGGTCCACCTGGTGATGGGTTACCAATATTTATACTTGCTGGTTCTCCTAAACAATCAATATAAGTTACTGCTACAGTACCTGGTGTTGATTTACGTATTGTAAATGAGAAACAATTTGGTAATGTAGTAGTGGTTGTTGTTGTATCTGAAGGACAATTAACTATTTCAGTTATTATACCATTAACTACATTGAATACATTACTACTACCTGCTGTCTCATCTGTATAATACCAACCATCAGGTATCAATGTACAATCTGTACCTGTTGTACCATCATATACAGTTTGATTAATTTCAATATTTACAACTTCTGCTAAAATATCATTAAATTCTACATTTGGATCTAGTCCAAAAATTTCATTGTAGTAGTTCATAGAGTCACAAGCATCTGCTTGACTTCCTGTAGATACAACTGTTGAAGGAGGATATATTATATTATATCCTATTATAAAGCTAAATGTTTGCACGTTTGTAGGTCTTTGACATGGTTGTTGAACTATATAACCTTCTCCTTCTATTTCACAATTAGTTAATATTAATTGTCCTTCTATTGTACAATCTATAAATATAGTAGTAGAAGTAGTTGTTGTAGTAGGTACAAATATAGTAGTTGTAGTGGTAGTACTTGGTGTAGGTACACGACCTCCTGCAATGAAATCAAAATCATCACAACATCCATTGATACCAGAATAGAAAAAGTTATTTTCTGCTATATACCAATTAGGGATATAACTGTGAAAAGAAACCCAGCTTTTAGTATTTACATTAAATGAAAGAGTCCAAGACTTATTACAAAAGTAATCTGAGTCTTTTAAACTTACAACTCTTTTGAATATAATATTATCACCTAACGGTTCATCTATATAAAAATCTCTTGTTGCATCATCATATTTGATATCTTTACTCAATGGAATGTAATCTATTTTAGTAAGTATTATTCTATCAAACTTACTATCATATACACCATGTAATCCTACACCATTAAAATTATTATCTATATCTACCTTTGGAAAGTATCTTAAGATTTCAAAAGCTAAATGGTCTGTAAAGAATCTATTCATTCCAGAACCAAATGCAGATAAGTCTTCTACTGCTGTTCCTTGTATAAGAAATACTTGTCCTCTTTTAGCATCAACTGTTATCTGTCCCTGAGGAATCTTTAATAACATTTTGTTTTGACTACCTACGTATCCAAGATCTGTTTCTGCAAAGTCAATAGGAGGTGCTCCTTTGAACATATTAGGATTACCTACATATGCAGCTTGTGGATTACTTGTATCAATTGTAAGGAGGTTGTTATACATTAATGTCTTATTCTCAAACCTAGCTAATACAGCTTTGTTTTGAATACCATCTAATGATATAAGTTTACCATAGTTCTGAGGAAAGTCATAATAAGAAATAGCTCTATATGTTAACCAGCTATTTACTCTATTGTCAGCATCAGTGTTTTGTGCATCTGAGTATACAGCTCTAAATGGATAGTATGTATAACATGGTGCCCCATTATAATCTGCTGGTAAATGTGTAAATGTATTTTCTTTATTCTGTTTAGAGAATGTTACATTATATGTATATGTATTATCATTAGCGATAGATACAAAATCTTCTTGCAACCAATCATCAGGAATACCTGTTGATACATGTGGCCAGAAGTCTCCTTCTTTATTATTGAATGCTTGTCTTAGATCTGTGTTATAAGAACTCTCACAATAGAAGTTAGGAATACCATATGCAAACAAATAAAAATATCCATCATAGAATGTTCTATTAGGATTAGTATCTGATTTAGCTGTTGATGGTACTAGACGTTGATCATTAGGACAATCAAACTCATGAGCTTTGTATGAAATTACATTAGATAGTGTGCCTGAGTTAGCTGTATAATCTGATAGAATAGATCTAGCTGAGTGCCAATATTTTGGATAAGCTATATTTCCAATCTCATCATAGAATATATCACTATCATCAGGAGCATTAACTCTATTGTCTATAAAGAAAGGAAGCTTAGTTTTAAATGCAAACCTAGATATAAATGTATCTCCTCCAAATATTGTAGCAGAAGTATTAGCTGTTACACTTCTTTGGAATCCTGTATCAATTGTATCATAAGAATACATCTGTCCATATTGATTTACAAATGTATTTTTCAATGAAGCATAATAAGAAACAACAGTTATATCTTGTTCTCTTGCAGGAGTAGCACATCTACCACTACCACCTATAGTGAGTCTGGATCTATCTTTGATTCCTATACTAGCCATCTCTGTACTATTACTAGGAAATGGTAATGGTGCAACTGAAGTAGTACCATCTTCTCTATATTCATCTGTTTTTAAATAAACAGAAGATTCTCTTTGATAGTTATTCACATTGCGATCATCACCTACATTTTGTACTCCTGGAATTAAATATCTTTTAATATCTAATGTTCTCTGTTTATCTCCACTATTAGTAATTATTGCATTGTAATCATAGCTAGCTGTAGAGTTAAATGAATAAGCATAGTTTCTTCTAGTTATACCATTTATATATATTTGTAAATATGCTTGGTATGCTGTCCACATAGCAGTGGAATTAAATGGACTTGTATAAGCAGCTAATCTATTTGAACTAGCAAGAGCATCTTCTTGTGCCTCTTTAGAAAGAAGTCTATACTTAGCATTACTTTTGACTGGTACAAAATGTGCTTTACCAGCACCAAACATTACATTCTCAAGTTTAAGAATATCTCCTAAGAATGGTTGACCAAAAGAAGTTTCTGGAGAATTAAATATTTGTCTATACGTACTAGAAGGATTGTTTGATATAGGAGTGAGTGGTGCAACAGCTCCACAAGATGTATCTCTCACTGTAGATTGTAAAGAAATGTCATTACAACCGCACTTACTAGAACCACTTACTCTATAAGGTTTTTGATCTTTTTTAACACGTATACAATAACTATTACCTGGTTTCATCCATACATATGCACCTGGTCCAGAAATTGGATCATCCCATTCTGCTCCCCAACCAGAACATTGTAAACCAGGCCATCCACAATGATTTCCTGATCTTATTTTATACACATCATAATCAGCATAACTAACTGTACCTATACAATTTGAATCAGATATATTTGGTACTGGATTACATCCACGACTATAATCAATTGTATTAGTTACACCAGGACTTGTTATAGTTGGTTTACCTATAGAGCAAATATAATGAATACC
>Ga0247723_1002289_pt1 | contig 10325 bp, 31 predicted proteins | sample MSEWelMarce5H_FC_FD_189079 | JGI IMG/M metagenome (GOLD analysis project Ga0247723, IMG submission 189079) | Subsurface sediment microbial communities from gas well in West Virginia, United States - MSEEL Well Study Marcellus 5H_FC | ecosystem: Environmental > Terrestrial > Deep subsurface >...
CATTGTTCCTGTTGTTAAAGCCCCTGCCAAGACCACAGCTAAACGTGGAGCTAAAAATGCCGCTTAAGAAGGGCTACGGTGATAAAACCGTGAGTGCTAACATTAGGGCTCTTGAAAAAGAATTACCCCTCCAGAGTACCCTCTAACCACCCCCGAAGGAGCAGTCAAAGAGTACCCTGGAGGGGAGGTTTAAGTTAAGCACTTAAGGGCTATGCGTAGAATAAATGGTTTCCAATTGTAACTGTGTGAGTTAATCGTTTAGACCATTTGGGTAAGACGTAGTTAGCATGATAGAACAATGATCCCTTTGTAGGATCTTTGAGTCTACCTTGTAAGTAGTTAGTAGCAATAGCATGAGCTACTTGATACTGTGATTTGTTCTTTGGATAGTGGTTCTTTAATAGCTTTACCCAAGAGAATTGGTAGGGTTGATACACAACCTTACAAATAGAGGAGGAATAGCCCTGAGCCAGTAGTCTGTTTATTGTGACTGCTGCTACTGCTATCTGACCTTTAATAGATTCCCCTCGAGCCTCATGGTAAATGTTATGAGCTAGACAATCTATATCTTTCTTTCCAAAGGCTAAAATAGGCTTAGGAATAGTGTGAAATACAGCTGATTCAGTTACAGTGCTTGTTTGCATAGGAAAAAGAATCAACAATAAAATTGCTAAATTTCTCATAGTTTGCACCTTCTTTCTCTTTAGCGTCCCCTGGTGGTTTTTAGCTTATAAATACTGCTGTTTTAACTTCTGCTTCAGGGTGACTACTAGGCTCAGTCACAAGGTCGTGGGGTCCATAGTACCATTCATCGAATACATTTAATGCAATATTACAAGTACCCACTCCAGTAATCTCTACTACACCACCCTCATAGCCAGCTCTCACAATCATAAGATCAGGATCTAGCTTGCTTAGTTCTGCAATAAGTTCTTTAACTTTCATGGTTGTTTCCTTGATCTGATTAAGTCTTCATATTTAGCTATACCATCCCAGAAGCCATCCTCGTAGTCCCTAGAATGTTTACCGACTAACTCTACCTCTTTACGAAGACCTGCACACTTTTCACGTTCATTCAAAATAGCTAGCTTAATAAAGTCTAGTACCTCAATTGTCTCTTGTTCATCTATTGCCCTCATGAGTTCTTTTCCTTGAGTTTGGCTTCAATGGCTCGGACGAACATTCCCCATGTCTGCTCGTGTGACTTGGCTATATTGCAAAGCCATGTAACTTCCTCATCCGTCAGCCCTACCCATGTGCGCTGTGCTGCTTCTTTTTCAAGCACATACATAATTGTTTCTTTAGATTCCTGTGTTAGTAACCAACGAACAATATCTGCAATTGAATGATCGTCTGTAATAGTATAGCTACCATCAGGGTTAACCTTTATTTCCCTTTTAATTTCGCTCATGAGTTTTTCTGCCTAATGTAAGCCTCAAGATCTCTAGCAATGAACCAAGTGTCTCCATCATAGTACCTACCAAAGTTATTCACAACTTCTTTTTCAGTTAAACTCTTCCACTCTGCTCTAGATTCAAAGTGATAGGGTTGACCTGTAGCCTCTATCTCTTGACCTAACCTCTGAACTTCACGCATAGCGTTCTCCCTTTTAACACGATCAAACTCATCATCTTCATCTGTGTGTATCATTCTACAGTTATCCTTTTAAATTCCCCAGGCAATAGTTCACCTAGGCTTTCAGTCCAACAAATTTGACACCATAGTCCTTCATGCCCTTTGATATTACTCCTAATGGCATGTGGATGTTCACCATGTTTGGGGCAATGAACAACCCATGTCTCATAACTACTTATAAACTTAGCGTCCATCAATAGCCTCCAAGCATTTAGTGTGTTGATGCTGATAGAACTCATTTATACTATTTGCTGAGATAGTGTAACCTTTAGGATACCAGACAATATTGTATGCACGAGCCTTTTCAACAGCATCCCTACAGGCTTTACGTTCTTTGTCTACTGCAGTCTTGACTAAGAACTTAATATTTTTATCTATAGCATCGAGTACTGCTTTAGCATTCTCATCTACAGTCAGGTCAGGATTAACTGTCACGCCTGTAGCGCTAATTCTTAAAGCTTCAACTGAGGGAGAACCATTAAAGAACACAATACTGTTTGTAGCTTGTTTATGTAACTCATATACCTCAGTCATAGTTTAAACCTAGTTGCCTAGCATTCTCAGCCTTTTCATCTAAGGCATCCTGAGCTTTATCAAACTCTTTATCACGTTCTTTTTGACCTTTATCACGACCAAAGATCAAATCCCATCTCTCTTCATATTGCTCTTGAGCCACGCTAAATGGCCTTGGCGTAGATCCTTTACTCATATTAGTCCCATAGTCCTTGATAGTATTTTCCAAATAGCCTAAATCCATTTTGGATTCTAGCCTCGTGTTTTTCTAGACCTTCCATATCAATCTTGAAGGTATCGTTTGGTCCTCTTACCATTTCAGATAAAAAGGGGTATTCTTTAGATTTGATGAATTGAACATCGTGTGTTCCAGAATAAAACTTAGCATCATGATCGATATCGATTTTAGTGCCAAATGCCCATATCATTTCATCTAATACCCACTCCCATCTTTTAAAATAGTTCTCATCAGACTCCCATGAATGCTCAGTGGGAGGTGCACTACTACGCTTAAGGTGATCAGGTACATCTTCATCATCCACCTTAGGTGCGCCATTTAGATTTTCTCTAAATTTAACTAATGCGGGGTGAATAACATATGCTAATGTATGATCTAAACTCCAAACATCGTATCTATCAATTGTGACATCGATTTCTCGATCTTGGTCATCATGGCGGTATTCACCAATTAAAACTTTCATGCGTTCCTTTTTATATGCTTGATTTCAGGTATCTGCCAATGATCGTCAATTACACTAATCATTTTTAAACCCCTTTTATTATCCCACAATACAAATGGCCCTTTTACACCAATATTTAAACTCATAATATCAAATACATTTTGATTATAAATACCAGTGTATATTTGATTACTAACCACTGCTCTCATCATACGCCTACCATGTATTGAAGTATATTCACTTACAAAAGAAATTACAGCTTTATCATAAAGTTCAAATGTTTTAAAACTACCTGAAACATAATCTTTAAATCGTTTTTTCAATTGCATCATAACTAGTCTGTTAAATAAGTTTTACATTAATCAATTCTTGTGTGTTGCCATCAAACTCAAATTCAACATTGTCATTCTCCCAATGTTCTGAAGTGCGAAGAGCAATGTCTTTGCCAACCATCCTCGCTTTTAGTTTAAATTTAAAATTAGGCTTAACTACTGGCTTCAATCGATATTCCGTGTTATGATGAAAAGGAGGCAATGCACCTCCAAATGCAGTCAACGTAGGAATATCAACCCACTCAGTAAGACTCTTATATTGAATTACTTTATCTTCAAGATAAGCAATAATTAAGTCATGATGCGGATGAATTTTCATAAAACTCCTGGGTGATAAAATTGTTTTTCATAAGTTGGTTTCTTACATGATCAGGCAAGAAATAAACACCGTCATAGTCTTTTAGTTTCATGTTTTCATCAAACCAAAGACCACCTCCGTTTTCATCTCCATAGATCTTGTCCTCAAACCAACCATACTTACCATTTGTATCAATCTGAATAGTAAATCTATTAGTTGATAAGTCTAAATTGTAACGACTCAACTTCTGCCTCTTCTAACGAAATAACATTGTATATTGTATTAAGTGTCTCATAAGTATTATCAGATAACTGTTCAACAATAGCGCTTGATAAGATCCATTGGTTTACTAGATCAGGCCTACCTTCATGGCTAGCACAAATGCCTCTTAAGTGATAATTAAAGCTATCATGAGAAGCCTTGTAGAACTCACCTCCAATCCCATTAACCAATATAGCTAATGGTTTCCCTTTACGGAATGCTAATTCATCCTGAAACACTTTTGTCAAGTGTGCACGAGCATATCCCTCATCAAGAATCTTTTGAATATGATCCGTAGACAAGAACTTAAGCTTTTTCCATGTAAGGGGCCCTTTACCGTCTTTACCATACGTACCCCAACGAAACCAATCACGGATCTTAGAGTGAGGATCATCAGTAAATACTGAAAGGTCTTCACCGTTGTCGTCTTCATACCAAGTACGCCTAATGTACTGTACACCTCCGTCAATCATATACAATCGACCATTTGCATCCATATGCTCTACATAGTCGTGAACATGACATGACTGAAGTACAGTACCGTCAGGTGTACGCATTACATTAGCTAGTAGTTTTCTCTCGTTCATTTTTTAATTTCCATATAATGTAAATACCATTAGCATTTAGTTTAGCCCACTCGATAGCTTCTTTGCGAGTCTTAAACTTTTTGTCAGGATTATCCTTAGTCCTACATAGCCATTTCATGATGCTAACATCCATAGGCCAATATTAGCAAATGCATAACCCGTGTATGCAATCGTCATACCCATGTTACCTAGGTAAAACTGTTCAGCAGCTACATAGGTGTAGATAGCGCCTGTAAGTGCAATTAACCAACCACTCATTTTATTTCCTCATAGTGTGTCCCATTATAGGATTCAATAAATTTCCATTTACGCTCACATGAACTACAACTTAAATTCCCAGTTGTAATATTCAAATCAGCTTGTAAGTTATTACCGTTACGATCATATGCAGGTAAAGTATACGCAGCAGTTCTAACAGTATTAGTAATGTAGAATCTACAGTCACTTCTCAAACAACTTAATAATTCAAAATTTGTCATGTGTGTTCTATTATTTCAATTCCAGCTTCTTTTATAGCTGATAAGCAGATTGGACAAGGTTTAGCATTTAATGGGTCACCCTGTCTACCATATCTAGCTACAAAGATTCTGTGTGCTTTACTAAGATCTTTGCATTTAAGAATAGCATGTACTTCAGCATGAAGATAAATCTTATATGGTTCACCAACCTCTTCGGCATGACGTGCCATTAGAGGGTGGCTCTTCACATAATTATTATATCCAACTGAGAGTACACGACCCTTCTTATCATACACGATGGCAGTCAGGGCGTGTCTCATACTATTTAATATTAGCCTTAATTATAGTTTGCAAATCAACTAAAGTTTTAATCTTCTTTTTAAAGAATCTACGATTAGTCTTTGCATGGTTTAGCATTATAAATGCATGCTTGCTATCACTACTAGTATCAGCCTTATCTGCTTTTTCATAATAAAAAGATTCAGATCCTTTTATTGTAGCAGCAAATTCTTCAGCAAAACTAATTTGTTCTGCAATAATCTTTTCTAAACGCTGATAATGCTTCTTAGTCAAAGTACGCTGTGTCATTTTTTCTTTCCTCAAGTGTTGCTAAGTAATACTCTTTAATATCATCAATAATATTGTCAACAAGAATGTCTACAATATCAACTCCTTTAAGTGTAGCACTTAATACACAAACAGACTCTGCATAATCTGGGTCTAGCTTTAATCCAGTACCCCACTCAAGGGCACCTTTTTCCTCTGGCAAATACTCTACTTCTACCTCTAAATACAGAGGCTTATAGTTTGTCTTGTAATAGACATTATAAGTAAATTTTTCAATCATCGTGTTAATGCTCCAAGGATAATATTAATTGCTTGCACAATATGCATTTGTTCCATAGGTTCTAATTGATGCCAAGATCTAGCACCAGGAAATTTAGCTCTAGCAGCTTCATAGAATTTTTCCACATCACTCATGGTAGTTTTAAATCCATTTCACAATAAACATCATCGTTAAATCTTTCACAGATCCATTCTTCAGGATCTCCAGTTCTAGCCTTCTTAATACCATATGGCATTTCGTCAAAGTAATAGTTATAGAGATCATCGAATAGCGCACTAGACATATCCCAACGTTCTAGGAACTCTGGAATTTCATCTTTATGTTTTTCACATATCTCGCTCAGTGTCATAAATTCTTTCTGCTAAGTCACAAATTTGAAAGAAGGGTGCTCTACGAATTGCTGGGGTATCAGGTAGCTCAATCCAGAAATCATTCCAGAAATATGGCGTATTAGTTTTCATATTACGATCAGCATAAGACTTTCTTACTGCATTAAAAATATGTATATAGTAGTCATGTGCATAAACTAACTCAACTACTTTTGCATGCTCTTCATCTGAGATCATATTCAACCTTATTTAAAAATACTTCAGCTTCTTCTTTAGTTTTAAATGGACCATACATCTTGTCAGAATCATAATGGTATGCACTAAATGTACCATCCGTAGGATCCTCGCTAACATCTCCAATTGGATACCCAAATAAATCTTCAAGAGTATAAACTATTTTCATACTGTGTTTCCTAGGAATGTCCATGTTTTAGGTAAAATAAAGTTAAAATCTTTCTTAAATTTAAATCTCATAAACACCTGAAGTTCTTCAAATGTTTTGGACAACAAGATTCTCTTGACATAAATCTGTGCAAGTATCTGTCGTGTGTTTCTATCTAGTAATTGAACTTTAATTGTTCCATCACGTTCTGGTTTGAAACGGTTATAAGCAATAATGATATTATCTAGCTTAATGTTTTTCTTGGCGTTCATTCTCGATTATCCTAGAAATGTCTTTTCTCAATGTTGCTAATTCATCTAGTGTATCAAGAGTTGCTTCCCCTGATATTTGAATTAAACTTAATAACAAGAATCGCTTAACGAGTTTATCCTGCTCTCTCATTAGTCTATGTGCTATTTTATTCAATCCAAATTACTCCTTATACAAAATATCAAACAAGTACTCAATAACTTGATGGTCTTCATAACCTACACGTAGCATATCCTCTGCATCAAGAATAACCTCCTCTGTCAATGCGTTTCTATTAAGAAACTTAATTGCAGTTTCGGGATGCTCGGGATGAATAAATGCAGCTACCATCTCTAATAGTTCTGTTTTCAGACCAAACTTAGCGTCTGCTAAACAGTCAATTAATGTTGTAGCTTCCTCAGTGTAAGTTGTTGGACCTACTGGATCTTTCTCATAATCATACTCATAGTCAGCATAATTACTATAGCCATACGCATCTTTATTGTAAGTAGGGAAAGATGTGTAGTTACTGTAATTAGTTTTAAGCTCATCTGGATCAGGTACACTTGGATCACGAACAGCTTCAAGAGAATCCCAGTTAATTTTTAATACAGCTTCGGCTAGATCTTTTAAATGCCAAAGATCAAGCTTTTCATTTGCTGTGTGCTCCGAGTAATAACCAGCACTAATGTTAGTACATTCAGGGATAATATCAGCAAACTCAGCAGTATCAGTGTAGACACCTGTATCATCTGGCACAAACATAAAGTCTGTACAAGCATCATTCAAAGCGTCTGACAATGCATAGGCAAAATCATCTGAGCAAGTACGACCACACATTTGATGAGTAATAATACTATGAGTACCTTTACGATCAAATGTAATTGCACGTTTAAATTGTCCAACCAGTCCTGGATCATTTAATGCAAGCCAACTAGAACCTATACCGCCTTTTTCTTCACCTTGAAAGAACACATAGTAGCCAGGCACTCTGTTATCAATCATGTGAAGCAATAAAGAAACGCCAGCACCATCATCAGCACCGAGAGGTTTACCTCCGTCAGCTAACAAATATTGACCTTCATACTTAAACACATTATCACCATCTTCACGGTGGACAGTATCTACGTGAGCAGTGAATAATGTTTCATTAGAAGAGTCATCACGCATGTCTACATGGATATTGCCACAGAAGTCTACTGAGAGATCTCCCTCACCAACACGTTCTACGATATAGTTACAAAGCATAGTAACACCTGTGCCACCATGTGGTCTCTTCAGGGATAATGCAAATTCTAAGTCTTTAATTAATTGAGTTTTCATTCTGATTCTTTCGCCACTTCGGGCATATTTTCTGGATGATATGTCTTTCCGTCAAATTCTTCTGGGGTAACATCATCCAATAAATACCACTCATTAGATCCATTACAGTAAAATAATTCACTCTTTGGATAAGCTACATTTGCAATCAAAACCCAATCTCCATTTGGGCCAACTTCCTCATCTAGTACATACTCACCAGAATTAGTCTCGTATGTATTGTCTAACTTAGCAATTTCACCATTATGTAGTTCAACTAGTTCATGACTATCTAAGTGATCCTTATGATAGTAATCTCCCCTGTATTCAACAACATTGTCTTGGTGAACCCGTTCTGTATACAATGTGCAATCAATATATGCGGAAACATAATACTCATCGGCACAATTTTCGCAGACATCATCTTCGTCATACACTGAGCGCATATCGTCTGCATGATGATACTCGTCACAGCAGCTGCAATGTTCGGTTGCGCTGTCGCATGTTTCACCATCAGTCTGAGTGCATTCATAGTCACCATCTTCAACAATGTAAAGATTGTAATGTACGCCTTTATATAGACGGGTACTACATTTGCTTACTCGTTGTACTTCACCATCAATATAAGGAGCTAAAAAGTCATGACCATAACTAATCAGCTTCAATGGTGTTTCATAAGGCCACCCGTCTACATGCTTGTAGCCAGACTCCTTTAACCAGTACTCTAACGCCTCATCAGCATAACTGTAATCACTACCTCGTTTATAAGTACGAACAAAGTATTTCTCTTTGTCATCTTCAGAGTGCCATACCAAGCCACGACCATTAATTGTACGTGTATCTGGATCAAGCCTAACTGCAGTTTTCCAACCTAACTCTGGAGCATAAACCATATAAGGATGCTTACAACTCTTATCATAGTACTCATGGCCAGGAGTATAGCTAGAATCCCATGTCATGCAAGAACGTGGACCTAGTTGTACACTGGTGATAATACCGTCCTGTGTATCCCAGATCTCATAGGTATCATTACGGCACTTAGTAGCATAATCACGAATTTCATGATCCTTCAATTGAGGAAACATTCTTCGGATATAGCGACCAAATGTAGTAACAGTCTGACGATCGTTAATACCTGAACGCTCATCACGAGTAAACGCAACATTACTTGCATCTTTAATCGATTGATGGGGATACTCTAATGCTAACAAACGATAGTCTTGAGGTACATGAGTCTTCATGATCTCTTTAATAATCGGATGAAACTCATAAGCTTTTTGTTCTCGTGAATGCCAATTTCTTGACAGGCGGAGAAGCTCTAATACTACAGGAAACTTAACTTCTAATTCTTTAACTGTGATCATTTATTCTCTCTCGAAAGATTTAAAATATAATTTGCTTTCTGGAAAACCCAAGGGTTTCTGTGTGGCAGGTGTGCTCCAGTAGCACCATCCCAATCTCTAAATTCCCAGTCGTAAAAATCAATCCTTAAACAATCTGGGTGTTTTTCTTGTAGTTGTTGTAGCTCATCAGCCCATGCTTGCCACTGATGATCAGAGATTATACTTTCATTTAGCTCATAATAGATACACGAATGTATTAACATTTGTGCTCTTCGTCTTCTTATTAACTCTGTTAATTCAGGAGAACAAACAGATTTAACAATCGTTACCTTTTTAGGGCGTGGCATCTCTATTTAATATTTTAGTAAACACTTCGTAATGCGCTTTAGGTACAGGACCATATTCTAGTATATCTAAAGTATCTTGTAATAGTCTTGTATCTTCCCATGTGTAAGGATTATATTCAAAGAACAAATGGCTGTTTCTTAATACACGCACAGCTACATGGAATGCATCCTGCTGAAATTCTGATATTGAATTAAAGTTGTTTACTTTGCTCAACTCCGAGAACTCGTCCATTACTTGTAATGCTAGATCTGCTAACTGTTTCATTGTATATTTCGCTTATTAAAAAGTTTCTAACACGATTTTTTGTATTCCAACGAGGGGTGTAGCCATCGCTATAATAAAATCTACGACCTCTTGCCTCAATAACCTCTCTACGTTTCCTATCAATTTCACCTATTGCTAGATTCATGATACGTTCACCATAAAAATAAAAGTTATCCTCTTCAGGAATCATTTCAAAATTAGAAGTAGAATTTAGCGCCTTAAATTCTTTCCATATTTTATTAGATTGATATAGTAGTTCATTAGATGCCATCGGTTACATCCTTCTTGCATAATGCACAAACCTTGTTTAGTTTAGGTAATGACTCTAATGCATCTGAAAGTTCTTGGTATGCATAATGACTAGCACAAGCATAACCGTTATCAAAATCAGTAGCAGGATCTACTTGGCTCTCTTGAGCTAATCGATCTAAGAGTCTTAAAATGTGTTTATAATTTTCAATTGGAATTGTTACCATTAAGTCTTTCTAAAATACGTTTTA
>Ga0247723_1002290_pt1 | contig 10323 bp, 14 predicted proteins | sample MSEWelMarce5H_FC_FD_189079 | JGI IMG/M metagenome (GOLD analysis project Ga0247723, IMG submission 189079) | Subsurface sediment microbial communities from gas well in West Virginia, United States - MSEEL Well Study Marcellus 5H_FC | ecosystem: Environmental > Terrestrial > Deep subsurface >...
GTCCATGGGTGAGCTGCTTGAGCAGAAGTTCATTGCGCCACTGGTTCCACCAGCTGAGAAAATTAGCACCCGCATCGATGCCAGCCATGTTGGCATCTCAAACGGTGACTACAAAGTTGGCGAACTATCCCGTGAGGTTGAAAAATACCTTGCCAAAGTGGCCACAGAAGCCGCCAGAATCGCTTCAGAGCGCAAAAAATGGATCGCCTTCACACCGAGTGTCGATAACGCCGAAAGCCTTGCAGACAAGCTAAACGCACTTGGCATTGTGAGCGCCGTTGTGTGCGGTGAGACACCCAAACAAGAGCGTGAAGACCTGATTCGCCAGTTTAAAAGCCACCAGATTCACTGCCTGGTTACCGTGCTGGCGCTGTCAGTTGGCTTTGATGTGCCAGATGTGGACTGCATTGTCTGGTGCAGGCCCACCAAGTCGCCAGTGCTTTATGTGCAGGGGATGGGCCGAGGCACACGCATTGCAGACGGCAAGACCGATTGCCTGGTGCTTGACTTTACCGACACCGTGGAGCGCTTGGGGCCGGTGGACACGATCCAAGGCAGAGCCAAGAAGAAGTCAGGCACACAAGAGGCGCCCTACAGCATCTGCCCCGACTGCGGTGAGCGCAACTTGCCGGCAGCCATGGTGTGTGTGCATTGCGGTGGCACGATCAGGGAAGAAGAAGCCAAGCCGATGGATGCCAAGGTTTCTTATGCTGCGCTCTTGTCAAGCCAGACCGCCATGGCCGAGCTGGTGTGGCACGACATCACCAAGGTGGGTTACGCCATGCACAGGAAAGAAGGAAAGCCTGACAGTATGAGGGTTGACTACTACAGCGGCCTGTTTCGCGTGGCCAGCGAGTGGGTGTGCTTCAACCACATTGGTTACCCAAAGCAGAAGGCACAAAACTGGTGGCTTGAGCGCGACAAGGTTTACATGCCATCTGGCACACAGAACGCATTGGATTGTTTGAAGTCACACAAAATTGATGAGCCAGTCAGAATTGCTACCCGCAAAAATGGAAAATACACAGAGGTAAAACAATATGAATTTGATCGAACTAAACGCAATCAAGAGGCATCTGGACAGCCAGGTCAAGCAGCTCTCTTTGATTCAAGTAAATTGCCGACAGTGCAACAACTTCAGCACAGGAATCTGCAAACAATTTGAAGCAAAACCACCGCTAGAGTGGATTACCGGCACGGTTGAGTGCGAACATTGGGAGTGGGACGGAATACCTTTTTAAAGGATTGACATGAACCGTGAAGACATCATTAACTTGGTACGCCAAGCGGCCAACGAAGAAATGGAAATTGCTGTGTTGTCTATTACTGAACTTGAGAAGTACACAGCATTAGTAGAAGCCGCAGAGCGTGAAGCATGTGCAAAGATTGTTGAATCCAACGCTAATGCTTGTAGTTCAGATAGTCTTGCAAAAATGTATTTGTATTCAAACGCCACCGCCATCCGAAAAAGGGGACAAACATGACCGACTGGACAAAAGAGGAAGACGAAGCCTTCAACGAGGTTGAAAGAAACAGCAACCTTGGCAAACAAATACTGCGTGACTTAGGGCAGCCATATCACTTTGATGTGTATGTGTCGCCCTCACAGCGCAATCAGGTAATCGAAGAATGCGCCCAAATGTGTGAAAAATTTGGGTATGAAAATCATCACGGGATCATTACAGATCACATTGCAAAAGCCATCAGAGGAATGAAAACATAATGGAAGTCCTAATCTACACCAAGAACAAATGTTCTAATTGCGTAACAGCCAAGATGATTCTGAGGGCTGAGAACATTAGGTATGTTGAGGTTGACATTGAGTCAAACCCTGCGCTGCTTAACGATCTGCCAGATGGCGTGCGCCAGATGCCGCAAATCTTTATTGATGGCCAACATGTTGGCGGCCTAGCCGGATTACACGCAGCACTAAAACAAATTAAATGAAACTTTTAAACGAACGAATGCACAAATTACAACTCTGTAATCAATGCGAAGAAATCAAGCCGCCTGAAGGTGGCATCAAGATTGGCCAGAGGTGGCTTTGCCAATTTTGCTGGATCAAACGAACAACTGGTAGATACCTAAGACAAAATGCCACGGCCCAAACCACCAGAACCGCTTAAAGGGCGCCAGATCAGGCTCACGGATCGTCACATGATGATCTTCCAAGAACTTGGCGGCATTGAATGGCTGCGAAAGCAGTTGGACAAAAACGCCAAGATGCCGACCAAGTATTACCGCCTTGAACTAGACGCGCCCTCAAAAAAAGAAATCAATGATTAAGGAAACACACACATGAGTTACATCGTGGCGTCATTGCCGCCTCTAAAGTGCTTTGTGAAGCGCGAGTTCTTGTACAACGATCACAAAGGTCACAACGAACTAGAGCCTGCCATCTGGGTCAGCCTCAAAGCCTTGCGTGGACAAGTGTTTCGCATTGAGTCGCTGTTGCCCAAATATGGCGCCCTCTACGACAAGCTGCCGATCCATGCTTATGTTTGGCATCAAGACGCTGGCAATCTGCCCATTGACACGCTACAGCTGTGGGACTGCATGGGCTACCGCTTCACAATCATTGAGAAGATTGGCTTGCGTAATCTTGGCGTCAAGTTTCTTGGCAAAGACAAAGAATGGCATTTTGGCCGCTACTTGTTCACGGTGGACTTCTGTGCTGAAGGTATGGATTTGGACACTGGTTTTACCGAGCAGGCCGAAGAACACAAGTCGTTTAACTGGATTGCGCTAGACAACGGCCAGTTTGCTTGCCAGCCAAACAACCGTTGCCTGTGGTATGACCAGAGCCTGATTCCTACGGAGACAAAATTCCCTGACTTTCAGGCAGCACAACGCCTGTGGACAGTTGACGGCACGCGCAAGTGGTCTGCCGGTGACGATTGGTTTTACGACATCAAGGAGAGAGCGTGAGTAACAAACCAGACTTTTCCACATGGAGCCAAGCCAACTTGGCCAAGTTTGCCGATGAGGCTTACGCCAAGTTGTGTGAGCAAGATGACCACATTCAGCATCTACAGTGTGACTTGAAGACGGCCATTGAGGCTTACCGAACCCTGACTAAGCAAATGCCCGAGTCCCAGTCTTGTCAATAATCAAGGATTGTTTGCGTGGTTTGGCCTCTGGCGTATTGGGTATGCTCACATGCGTCCAGCGGTCAAACTCACGGATCACCTGGTCAAACCCAAGGTCTGACGCAATGATCGCCCTGACCACTTGGTCTGGTGTCATAGCGGGTACACGAATGTCAGCAGCGCAGCCAATACGATGCTGAGAAGTGTCTTTACTGCCCACAGCGTCATTGACAGCTTTTGATCGGAAAGCTGAATTGACCATGATGGGCTTGCCGCCCAGTACGGTTTTAAGTTCTTCAAGAAATTCAGCCAGGCGTTTAATGTTTTCAAGTTCAGCATCGTTTGGTGTGTTGTCTAACGCACGATGGTCTGTGTGCGTCAGTTCTTCTAAAGTAAAGTGTGGTGTCATTTCACTGGCCCTGCTTTTGAAAGTAAATCGGTTTTGGCTTGCGACCCTGCGCTAGAGCCAAAATAATAAGCAATGATGCCAGTCCACGCTGTGCCCAGGCTGCCAAGCATCATCAAAATAGCAGGATTGTTGCTGTCAATTTGATTGAAGAACATCATTACCATAATGCCAAAGAAGCCAATCGTCACAGCACCAGCTAAAACTGGCGGCATCATTGACCTAGTAGTGGCTTGCATTTCCCGCGCTGACTTTCTGTCCTCCACCTCCAGTTTGGCAAAGTTTAGACCTAGTTCTTGCGCCTGCTTTTGAAGTTCAATTTCGGCCAGTTTGACTTGTGCAATTTGATCGGCTGACAACTTATTGTTGGCGATCATGTCCTGAACTTGGTCAGGTTCAACACCAACGGCTTTTGAAATGGCCGAGACAGCCATGCCAGCTAATGGGCCACCAAGCGCTGTGGCAATTGTGGGTGCAATTTGTTTAAGCCAATCCATTATTGTTTGCTCCTTGAAAGCATAGTTGCAGCAATTTCCATCATGGTTCTTGTCACCTGAATGTCGGTGGGTTCATTATCCCAGCCCACAGTAATTTGGCCAACAAACCGGCTTGGATCAGGTGGGATGCTGATTCGGCAAGTGTAGGCAACCCCTTTGGCGATATACCACAGGCCCATTTCAGATTGCGCTGATTTGTATTCGCCACAAGGAATCTCGCTGGCCATCAGCTTAACCACATCAGCATTGTTGGCTGCGTTCTGGGTAAATAATCCAACATCAAGCCCATCGTTGGTTTTGTCTCGGCCTTCTTTGGTGTAAGCGCGGTACAGCACTCGCGTTCCAAACATAGGGTTTACTTTGAACACGGCCACAATGGTGGCGTTGGTGGTTTTGAACAAGTGGGCGGCAGCGTCCTCCACTCTGTCCTCAACAATGCTAGGCATTCGTTTGGACTCTTTGTACGCGCCCATCAGCAGTTCTTGGTTCTGCCAAACAAAGTAGCCAGAAAAGGCAAACACCGCCATAAGTATCAGCGCAAACAGCTTGAACGGGCTATCCACATATGACAACACCTTGCTCAATATGTCTGATGGCTTTTCTTCACTCATAGTCCAATCATTCCAAGTAATTTATTTACAATTTTGTCAGACAGATCGTCCGGCAGGAATTTAAGAAACCCAAGCACCCACCAAACAACGCACATACGCACGAAGATTTTGAGGAATAGGTCGAACTGCTTTTGGTACTCATTCACCGACCACACCTTGTCTTGGCGCACAGTTCAGCCATTTCGTTAAGCCCCCAGCCAATAGCGCCAATGAGCATCACAATCACAACAATCCCAACTGCCCACTCCATTTGCTCTTGCTCGGTTTCCTTGCGCTTTTTTTCTTCTTCCTTGGCTTGCCGCGCCAGATGCGCGTCTTCAATGTCCATTTGCTGCTGGCGCTCTTTGATCTTTTGCCACACATCAGCGCGGCCAGTGGCTTGAAATAGCATCATCAATTCAGCTTCAAAGCGTTTGGCCTCATCGAGCGCCATTTCAATTTGTAGCGCAGTGCCAAGGTTTGATTTGTTGCCAGATCGTTTAGCCTCCACCATAGCTTTGGTAGCCACGCTCTTGGCGTCAAACATCTTGGCGATAGACGGGGCCAAGCCAGCTAGGTCATTTGCAACCTTGCTGGCTTTCTTGACTACGCTAATTGCGCTTTGTAGTCCCGCAAGCGCCGTGATGGGATCGATGATCATTTGTCAACTTTGCCATCCAGTTTGTCAAAAATTTTGCCGAGCATTTCCTTGATGTCGCGCATGTCAGAACGGTAGTCATCACGGGTGACATAGTTCAAAGGCATGTTGCGCACATCGCCATCAAGCCGGTCAATGGCCAAGTAAATGCGGTTTAATGTCCAACCACCAAAAAAGCCAGCAATGGCCACGGCAATGTTAAATAAAACTTGGTAGTCCATTATTCGGCCATGCCTGTTAAGTCAATGCGCAGTGCGTTTTTGTTGCGTTGTGCAGGCGCCAATTGGTTTGGTTGTTTAAGAGCTTCTTTGACTTTGCCAGTCACTTCACGAGTACGGGCAAATTCAGCAGCTGGCTTTGCGCCTGGGAATCTTAAAGTTTGCAAAGCCTCAAGGCCACGCAAAACAGCGCCAGAAGTGTTGCTGTAATTCACAGCACCAGGTTGTTTGACAAGCACATCTTTAATGGCATCGCGCAAATCCATAATCTCATTGCGGCCTGTTTTGCCAAACATGTAAACCAGTTTATCTTCGGCATCAAGCTGATTGATTAAGGTGTTCAGGTTTCTAAAAGATGGTTGATCACTCTTAGTGAGCATGTCTTTCATGTGCTGAATAGTCTGGCCTTGCAGTTCTTTGTAGGCTTGTTGGCCTTCTGGGCCAGCCTTCTTGAGCAACTTGGTGACTGTGCGCATTTCTTCCAAAGAACCGTCAAGCACCACATGCTTGAACACATCATCAAGCGCCACACGGCGGTCAGCGTAGCCGGCCTTTGTGCCAAGCAACTTATCCACACGCGATACATCTTCAAATTCTTTGGCCAACTGCGCTCTGGCAGCGCGTGCTTTTTGGTACAACTCACCGCCAGCACCTTCACCCAACTGGGTAATGATGTTTTTCATGGGCTTGGCGTTTGCAGAGTCCTTGACCGTGCCAATCTGTTGATAGATGTCTTCAAGCGCACGGACAGAAATTGTGCCAGTGTTTTGCGGGTCATTCATTCTTAATGACTCAGCAACAGAATCTAAAATTGGGTCTAATTTTTGGCGCTGTGTTGGCGTTTTGGTTTCAATAAAGTCAAGCAGATTTTTGTATGGCACTTGTTGCAAAGTCTCGCCAGCATTGTCTGCTTGTGCATACAACGATTTATATGCGTCATACTTTTTGGTGTACTCATCATTGAGCGCTTTGTCAACGATCTTGCCAACAGCACGCATTTGAGTTGGGTCTGCCACTTCAGCGCCAACTTCATTGGTCATGCGCTCAAAGTTTTGCACAATGGCTTTTTGTTGGTTTGCTTTAAAACCAGACATTTGTTCAGCCAATTTAGTTTTAGCTTCTTCAGAAATGCCAGTTACCACACCACGCTGAACTTCAGATTCAAACTGTTGTTGTGCTAAGTTCTTGGTGCGTTCACCAGCTGTGGCTGGGATGTTCAAGCGTTGCAAACGCTCTTGGCGCATCAAGTCTTCAGCAGTACTGGCCGCGCCCATGCCAACCATGCTTGGTTGTTGTTCGCGTGTCATTACATTGGCCAAAGCATTACGCACTGGTGTGGTTGCCTGAGTGATGGCAGGGCTAACAACAGCGCTAGTTTGCCTTATAGCGGCAGGCGCCAAAGCGTTAAGGCTTGTGCCAAAAGAACCAAGGGTTGGTGGCAAACCACTTGTAATTGGTTGCAAAAATTCACCAACAGCACCTAAAATTTCTCTTGAAGTTTGTGTGCGCGGTTGGTAAAACTGCTCACGCACTTTTTTAGCCATTGCTTCACCAGCAGCACGGACTTGAGCAGAACCTTGCGGCGCAGGATTGCTTAACTCACCATAAATGGCAGCAATAGGCGCAGCAACACTAGACGCCAAACCACCAGCAATAACCGCTGGCGTTTCAATAACGCCCATGATGCGGTCACGCATTGAAACTTCTGGCTGTTTAACACCAGTCACAACATTTTCAGCGCCAGGTATTGCCGCAGCCGAACCCAAGCCAATGGTCTTGTAAAACTCCATCTTGGGAATCTGGCTGTAAAACTTCTCATGCAACGAGTCGGCCAGCTTTATATCTGGCACGGCATCGTATTGCGGATACTGTGCGCGAAACTCTGCGAGTGTTGCCATGATTAAAGTCCTGGTAAGCCCAAAGGATTGTTTGCGGTTGCGCCTGGCAAAACACCAGCACCGCCCATTTGCTTGGCGCCTGGCCCTGCTTGGATTTCCATTGCCTTAATGGCAGTTTTACGGGCTTGTTGTTTTTGTGCAATGGTGGCAGCATCATCACCAGGCTTGGGAAAGTAATTCTTTTCCGCAGTAGCAAATTCACTTGCACCAATTGCAGCGCCTGATTCTTTTCGCAAAAGGGCTGTAATAAAGTTAATTCTAGCTTGTGCAACTTGTTGTTGTTCTGGGCTAAGACCACCAAGAATTTGTGGTAAAGCATTAAACAAAGAGCCTGTTGCACCTTCTAATTTATCCCCAATCAATGGAACTAAACCAACAACGCCACCAACAGTACCGCTGATTAAACCAGTATTTGTTTTGCCTGCTTTTTCTAATGGTTCCAAAATAGCATTGGCTTCTTTCATCCTCATGCCAAAGGCTGTGGCATTGCCTTGAGATTCGGTCAGTGCAGTGCCTTTACCGCGCAAAGGCGTTCCAGCCACAGGAGCTGTTGCAGGGGCTTGTTGATCAAGCACGCTATTCATGCCAGGGATGGCTTGAACTCGAGCGCCTGGCATACCAGACGCAGCTGGTGCGGCCATTGGAGTAACTGGCGCAGCACCACCAATAGATACTGGGAAGGCTTGCAATGTGCGTTTATTGACACCAACAATTGAGCCGTCTTCAGCTTCTTTGAGTTCATAGCCAGGATTGGCTTTTTCCCATGCAAATTTGTTTTGATCAAACGCCAAACGAGCCGCAGCATTTTTGTCAGCAAACGTCATGCCTTTTGTAAACTCACTGCCTGGCACAATGGTAGCCTCACCACCAAGTCCTGGTCTTGACATGACACGGCCACCAGTGCCTGTGTCTTGAGCAAAGGTGGTTGGCTTGTTTAACTCCATGAACTTTTCAGTTCCAAGTTTTGACTGATTGATTAGATCAGCAAATGCTTGTGGGCCTTTTTGAATGGCGTCTTGAATACGCGCCATTGATTGTTCTGCCGTTACACCACGCGCTGCTAAAGCAGGGCCAAGAACAGGATCAGAATGATTGGCTCTGTGCCAAGCCAAATACTGTTCTGGTGCTTTAGGATCAAGCGGATTGATGGTGTCAAGAAATTGGCGTGACTGTTTTAACTTGTCATCAATTAACTTGGTTTCAGCGGCTTGAGTTTCAGTTTTAAGTTTGCCCAATTCAAGCAAACCTTTTTCCACAGCAGGCAACTTCGCCCCAAATCCACCACCGGCCAATGACTGACGAAGCGCATTGGCATCAATTTGACCAGTCTTTGGATCGTATGCTTTGGCATATGCTTGGTTCAGCGCATTGACAGATTCCTGTTCGCGTTTGGCAGACTCTAATTGGTACTGCGCCATTGCATTTTGATTCTGAGCGTTTTGAATTTGCGCAATTTGCCCATATTGCACCAAAGGGTTTGCAATCTCAATACCTCTAACGCCAAGAGAAATGTTTGGATCAAGTGCCATAATTTAGTCCTTAAATACCGCCTGTGCCAGCGCCAGGTGCAAAGTATGGGTTAATAACAGCACTAGCGTTTGAAGTACCACCATAGCCTCGCAACGCATTAGTTAATGCGTTGCCTTGGCTGTAATTCAAATATGTACCCAAGCCACCAGTAATTGCATTGGCCATACCCACTTGGCCAGCCGCTTGCGCTGCTGCGCCGCCAGTCATTAGATTGCCAGCGGTGTTTGCGTAATTTTGACCAGCCTGCGCTACTTGACCAGTGGCGGTTTGACCAATGCCAGCCAATGCGGCTTGACGGTTGTACAACTGGTTCTCACGCGCTACTTCTGTGCCGTAGCCAGTAAATGCGCGGTTGTAAGCGTTTTGAAATTCTTGCGAACCCATCTCTTGACCGTAGCGTTGCGCTGCTTTTAAAGCACCACCAGAGATTAAACCACCACGGGCAGCGGCTTGGCGATCAAGCGCTTTTTGGCCTTCAGACAAACGAAACGCATAACCTGGGTCAGCTTGATAGTCGCTTGCGCCAAACTTAAACGCGCCAGGTACATTACCGGCAGTGCGTTGTAGTTCGGCTAGTGCGTTATAACCAGCTTGACGATAGGGCGCATAGTCCTCTCGAGTTTGTTGAAACTGTTGGTTTTGAAGTTCAGCCGCGCGATCTGCGGCGGCTGATTGTGTAGAAGCGGCGCTTTTAGCTGCGCTGCCTCCAATTAACGCACTGCCGACTACGGCTCCAGCTACCCAAAATGTCATGGCAGCACCTCTAATAGTTGATGTTTAACTTGATTACCGAGACTATACATGCTATTAGGCTCTGCTTCAACCAATTCGGCTTCAGCTTCCTCAACAGTTTTTGCCTCGATGGCGTGGAAAGTCATGCACAGCGCATCAGTAACTGAATACACCGCACGTTTAGTACCAGGTTTACTTGAGAACAAGTGAGGCCCAGTAACCTCTTGCACTCCATCGTCTGTGGTGATCGCTACCGTACCAGACACGATTAAATAGAAGTGTTCTTTCTTGTGGACTGCGCCCACGACTAAAACTCCGGCATGACGAAACACTTCACGGCAGTACATACCGCCATGGAAATAGTGTTTTGTCTCGGGTTCGTATTGAGGCAGCTTAGACACTTCGGCCTGCAAGGCTTGCACCTTGTCTAGCATCGAAGTGGGCTTGTCAATCTCAAACCCTTTACCGTAGACAATCCGCATTAGGTCACCTCACGCCCAGAAACGCGAATGTTGATTGCGCTGGCTGTGCCTGCAATTGTACTGATAAAGTCGCCCACGCCAAGCACTTGGCCAACCAGTTCAGGGAATGTGTAGACCTCACTAGCCTGCAAGGTTTTGGTTTTAGTGATCAAGTTGGTATTACCGGCAGAACCAGCAACAGTAACCAAGTTCACGCTGATCGTGGCGGCAGACGCGCTGATAT
>Ga0247723_1002291_pt1 | contig 10322 bp, 31 predicted proteins | sample MSEWelMarce5H_FC_FD_189079 | JGI IMG/M metagenome (GOLD analysis project Ga0247723, IMG submission 189079) | Subsurface sediment microbial communities from gas well in West Virginia, United States - MSEEL Well Study Marcellus 5H_FC | ecosystem: Environmental > Terrestrial > Deep subsurface >...
CCTGCTATACTTACTAGTATAAAGATTGAACAATAAGTAAATCTCTTAAAGAAAGGAATTCAAAATGAATTCACTAAAAGTAAAAGGATACAAGTTATCCTATCGTATGGAGTTAGATACTAACCCAAACTATCCTCTAGGTAAAGAGTTTAGTACCTGTCTAGGAATTATTTTTAATTCAGAAATTGAGGCTAACAATTACTTAGACCTCTTAGCCCTTAGAGGCACAATTCTAGAAACTAATCTAGAAGAAATTGAATACACTCCACGCAATAGCGTAGTGTATGCTACTACTAGAAGTTGGGAGTAATACTAATGAAAGATTTTGTAGAAAAATTAGAATTAGAAACCTACTGGGAAAGTCCAGCGTTAGGAATTCACCCTGATTTAGCAAAAATGCTAGATGAGGCAATAAAGAAAGGTAGTTACACTAAATGAATTTAGATGAATACAAACAAATGGTAGAGGCTCAACGCCTTGCCTCATTAGGTAAAGGCTTAGAAGCCCTAATGAAATCAAAAGCAATACAAGAAAAAATGAAAGAGGAAAATAAATGAGTACCTATGTACCAATTAAATCAGTATGCGGTGCGACAAGCACTAGCATAGACATCTATGACCTTGAGTTAAATCCTCACGGAGTTATCTGTTGCGATAACTGTAAGTCAATTCTTTTATGCCGTAAGGCGTGGGACTTTTTGTATAAGGAGAAAAAATAATGCCACTATTTGAATTTACCTGTTTCATAAATGTTGAGGCAGAGGACTATGACTCTGCTATTGAAATGTTTGACAGTAATGTCAAATACGGCTTACTAAATAAAAACGACATCTATGTCGCAGACATTGAGGAGAAAATAAATGACTACGCTTAAAGAAAAATTAGATGAAAGCGCAAAAGCGTTAGAGCCAATTCTTTGGGAACTACTAGATGAGATTGAGGAGAATAAATAAATGAAGAAAAATGTTTTAATTAGTTTCGTAACTGAAGCAGACACAGACCTTCAAGCAGTTTTTAATTTGAATAAAGTTTTTGCTAAACTTAGCGAAAACGAATTAGAAAAATTTAATGCGTTTGAAGTTTTACCTGTTGAATAAATAAAAACCAAGATCGCAGAAATAAAACTCTGCGATTTTTGGGACGTCCCGTGTGATGCGAATCACATTCAAAATACGGCGTGTCGCCTTGACTTTTTGGGTTTGGTCTGCTAGTATTGCTACTATAACAATTAAATAATGACTAATAAGGTAGTGAGCCTAGCAAATAAATGTGACCAGTATCACAGTGAGCCTAGCGAATAAATGCCCTAAAATGTCAGCCCCCAATGGTAAGATAGTCTTATCACTAAAAACGAAAGGAAGTCTAAAAATGACTTACACTATAACACTAGAAACCTTTACAGGTTCTACCTCTAAAATCAAACTGCCCTCACAAGGTGCGGTTGCTCAATTCATCTCAACTTACCCAGCACAATTACCTGTTGGCGTATCTGTAAAAATCGCTTGCGATACTCTTGGAATTAGTGGCACACTTCGTGGCACTCGCTTACTAACAAACTCAAACTAAAGAATAGGAAATAAATAAATGATAAAAGTAGAACACTCTCTAAAATTCGTAACAGAATTTGATGAAACTCACCCAATAGCACTTCAAGCCTTATCGATACCTCACTCAGATTTGGTGACAATGCTTGAAAGTATGCTAAAAGATTTGGTAGTGCCTGCACTTACTCCAGTACTTGATGAAATCAATGCTCGTGGCACTTACGCAATTCTAAAGGTGGCAGAATAATGATGACACGAAAAGACTATGTAATCGTTGCTCAGATTCTTTCATCTTATAAAGATTTAATCGGTGATGAATTTACTTTTCACGATTTGGTTGATGAATTTGCGGGATACTTCGCAGAGGATAATCCAAGATTTGATTTCAACAGATTTATTTCTGCGTGTAATCGTGATGAGATGTCATCAGTTTAATTTAATAAAATAAAATCCTGAGCAAGATCTAAAACTGCTCCACACTAAAAATTTGGGACGTCGGGGTCGGGCGTGTCGTCCACAGACTTATCCACAAGGCTAATTGTGTGAGTTTTATAACACGACTTGAGCGTCTCACTATTTGGATTTACTGGCTAGTAAGTTGATAATTTGTGTCTAATAGGCTAGACTTACATAGTAAGAAAAAATAAATAAAAGAAAGTCTATCCGCTTACGGCGTGTCTAACCGAAAATGTCAGACCCCTATGGTAAGATAGAATTATCAACAAAAAGAAAGAGGTTGCCCAATGGCTACTAAACTATACACAATAGAAAACCTACTTGTAGGAAAAACTTATCGCTCACGCTCTCGCCACTTTGAGGGAGAAATTGTATCTGCGACTCCACGCCCAGCAATTTGGTATGGAGATAATACCGAAGCCTATTTAATTGAGGTTAATGCTAAAGGCTTGCGAAATAAGTTTGCGACTATCGCAGTAAAGGTTGGTGAGTAATAATGGGATACATAGAGATTTTTAGAATTGACAATGAAGGCGCAGGTTGGATAGACTTGTCTAAAGCAACAGACCAAGAATTACTTGATTTGGAAATAGGTTTATTTCAGGAAGGGGCTATCTAATGGGAGTAATGAAAGAATTACACTTAGACATAACTACTTGCGACCTATGCTATGGCACAGGTTGGTTATACTTTGGAAATGAAATAGACTTTGATACAGAGTCTTGCGATTGTAACCCTCACCAATTATTTATCACTAAGGAGAATAACTAATGAACGAATACCTATACTCAGTAACGACTTCCTATGACGGAAGCCTTGTAAATACCTTGCGAGTATCAGACTTGCTAGAGGCAGTAAACACTTGGAATAAGTGCGTAGACTTTGGAGATGCTAAAGAATACGCTACCTATAACCTATCAGACCCAACAGGGAAAATGTATACAAAAACTTTTTATCGCAACGGAAATGTGAGTGTGAAATAATAATGGGAAGCGTAACAGCAATTGGACTAGCCGATAGTGTATTAGATTTAGAAACACAATTAGCGTATCACTTACAGGGTAATCACTATCCACCCGTACCGCTATCTATGGTTCAGCCTTGTATAGATGCTATTGACGCATACTATGATGAGGACTTTGATAGATTTATTGCAATGCCTGAAGGCGTATTCTATAAGGGAATGAGCCACGCACCTGCACACGCTATTGTAGACCAACACCACCTATCTTGGTTTATTGACCCAGTAGATAACTATGAAGATGAGGAATGAAATGTCTGATACAATGATTTCTATGGATCTAATACACGCAGATAATTTATCACCAAGCCAGTTAATGCTTGGAGATTTAATTAAAATTGATAATGACATCGTTGAAGTTATTTTTATTGAAAGTGATTCTACTGGAGATAACTACGACATAGAAACCGAAAATGAATTCGGTGAAAGAGAAGTAACACAGTATAGTTATACTGATGAGATTCCTCTTTATGTTTTTATTGAAGAAGAAGAATAGTTAAGTTTATTTTTATGCACTTCCCCGCATAAAAATGGACGTCCCGCAGTCGGGCGTGTCTGTGCACAACCTGTGGATAACTATAGTCTACTCACTAGTAACACCAAGAAAATTTCTTTAAGATAGTTTATTTTCTTTTCCCCGATTCTGGGCAAATTTTTTGTGATTTTTATCACACGATCAAGATTTGACATTTTTATGAGATGTGTGTTAGTATTGACATATGAAGAAATCAAATGAGGAATTACGCAGGCTTATGGAACTACGCCGTAGCAACGCTGCCTCTGCCGTGCCTTCTAAAAGGGCTTACAATCGAAAGAAATGTCAGTCCGAACTGTTACAATTAAAGTATCAACAAAAAGGAGAATAGCCCAATGACCTACGAAAACGATGAAATGTTAGATGAATACTACGCAACTGTCTGCCCGTCTTGTAAAGAAAATGCGGTAGATGAGTATGAAGAAAAATGCACTCATTGCTTACTAGAAGAAATGTCCTATACTTACAATGAAGACATTGCTCTAGAAATGAGTCTTGGACTTGACTACTAATACACTTAAACTTAAACGCTCTAATGATAGAAAGGTGGCTAACCTTGTCACAAAAAATGGAAAGCAAGCCGCAATCGCAAATACCTTTGGTCTACCTGCTGGAAAGGCTTTCTCGTGTCCTGGTGCCACGAGTGTATGTGAGTCAGTATGCTACGCAGGAAAACTTGAAAAACTCTTCAAGGGAGTAAAGGCTAACCTATTACACAATTGGGCCCTGCTTAAGGACGCAGATCAATTGACTATAGAAACACTGTTAAGTGAAATGATAAATGATTTCAAGACAGACTGTATCAAGAAAGACGCACCGATGTTATTCCGTATCCACTGGGACGGAGATTTCTTTAATGATACCTACACTAATGCGTGGAAAACTATCATCCTAAATAATACTGATATTCAATTCTGGGTATACACTCGTGTTAAGTCTGCAGCGCTTATTCTAAAAGATATTGACAACCTGTCTCTTTACTTTAGCACTGATAGTGAGAATGTAAAAATAGGTGTTGACTTAAAAATTAACCAAGGCGTTCGTCTTGCTTATCTTGCTAAGAACTTTGCTATTGGCCAGGCAGATATAAAAGAAATGATCGGGCGACCTGCTGCTAAGTGTCCTGAGAATAATAAACAAATTCCACTTATCTCAACTAACGGTAGCGCTTGCGTTTCTTGTAAGTTATGTGTATACTCTAAGAGTGATGTTATTTTCTCTGCGAGTAAAAAATAAATGAGTACTGCATTCTATATTGGTATAGTACTAATACTACTAATCTCTGCATTAGGTGGTAGTGTGTGGTCCTGATCCCCTGAAAAATGGGACGTCGCAAAATCTTTGATTTGTCAAATTACGACACGCATAAAAAATGTGGGGTTTATCACATTAAAAAATGTCATTTGGATTAGGATTTATGACATTTTTGTGCTAAAATTATACTATAAGCAAAACCCCCACAACAGAAAGGCAAGACCCAAATGACACTAAACGGATACACTTATCAAATCGGTGATTTATTCACAACCAGCAAAACAGGCATTACGGGACGCATTAGCGATTTCAGCCCTGTCAATGCTAAACTAACTAGAGTTTCATTACGCTTGGCAAATGGCGCACACCGATTTGCTATGGTAAAGACCTCTAAGTAATCTCAAAATGTGAGAAAATGTCTAAATGGATTTGACATTTCTACAACCAAAATGTTATACTTAGGTATAACGAAAAAACAACCCTAACAGAAAAGGAAACAAAATGACAGTAGCAACAGCAACATACAAGGTCGGCGACACTTTCACAACACAGAAGTCAAAGGTCACAGGCACAATTCAGGAAATCACTCCACAGGCAAATGGAAATGTCCGAGTAAAGTTAGATGTAGATGGCAAGCCACGCTACACAACTTGGACAACTAAGTAAAATAGTTTAACGAAACAGGGGCAGTTTAAGAGAGTGTTCTCGCCCAATGTCGTAAGTAAGAACTCTCTCCCTTCGGGGAAATGTCAGACCCACCCCCTATAATAGAAACTAACCCACAAACAGAAAAGAGAAACAAAATGGCAAGAGGCAAAGCAATCTCAGTAAAAATCCCTACACAACGAGTAATCGCAGGACTAGAAGCATCACTAGCAAAGTTAGAGATGGACTACGCAACACAATCAGCAAAAGAAGCACAACACACACTTGCTTACGAGGCTTGGAAAAAGGAAATTGGTCAATGGGCTATTGCTAATTTCTCAAAGGCTGAGAACCTTCGCACCAACTATCGTTCTTGGAACAAGAACCTAAATGTTGATTTTGACATCACAGTATCAGAAGGAGAGTTCCCAACAGAACCTGAAAAGGATTTTGAGGTAATTCACTCTCACAACTATCGTGAAAGCAAAAACGAAATCACTAACGCAATCCGTATTCTGAAAATGACAGATGAGGAAACAGTAAATACATCAACATACAACGCAATCGCACAGTATCTATAATTAGATAATGAAATCACCTGAGTAAGTGTATAAACTGCTCACACAATTAAATAATTGGGAGTAGGTTTCAAATTAACCTAGGTGCCTGCTCCCTTTATAGTTGAGGTAAGAGGCTCAGAGCCTCTCTCAATTCGCCAGGCTGATTAGGGCGATCACAGAAATACTATAGAGCCAGTTCACACCAACTGCAAGAAGTGTAACTACCTGAGTAAGTATCAAAACTGCTCCCCGCAAGGGTCCTTGACAATTGTCAGTGGCCAGTAGTATAATTAAATTAACCAACAACAGAAAGAGGCCCCTATGGACCAGTCAACAAATAACATCGTAGTGAATGCAACAGAAGACTTTCTTCGTGATTCACTAGCAAAAGCAACATTGCGTATTGGAGAACTAGAAGAGCACATCTCTAAAGTAACTCAGCGCTCATATGGTGAAGCAGCGGAGCGCAACCGTATGCGTAATGAAATGCAAGAGTGGACCTTGGAAGCAATTAATTGCGGTACTTTAAATGAATCAGAAGGCCAAGAAATTGCAGACATCTGTGGTTTTGAATTAACAAAAGAATTTGAAGTTGAAGTTACAGTTATGTACTCAATGACAATCAAAGCACGAAACGAAGAAGAAGCAACAAACGCCGTGCACGATATTGATTTTGACACTGTCTCTTATGACGATGAGAATATTTCTTGGCTCTCATCCTCAATTGACAGAGTGGATATTTAGTAGGGGGCTACTAAAAGGACCTGAGCAAGTCTGTACGTAAACTGCTCACTTTTAAAATCCCTGCAAATTTTGGGACGTCCCGCCGACCAGTCATTGTCAAGCCGACACGCCGTTTACGATAGGTGATCTTTACCACAATGTCCGATTTATCCATATCTAACTATCCCGATTTGCATATGTCAGCCAGTCCTGCTATACTTGAAATATCAACACAACAGAAAGAAGGAATATCGTGGCTCACGATTTAGAAACACAAAATGGCAAAACCTCATTCGCATCATTCAGAGAACCTGCTTGGCACGGATTGGGAACAGTCTTTACAGAAGAAAAAACAACAGCAGAAATGCTACAAGCAGCAAATCTAAATGGGTGGAATGTTCGCCTAGAAGATTTGGAAGCCCCTACACATCTAACAAGCGACAAGGCATACCAATATGTCTTGCGAACAAATCCTACCGATAACGCTCAGACCGACATTCTTGGAATTGTTGGAGAACGCTATCACCCACTACAGAATGAAGATTTGTTTTCATTCGGTGATAATATCCTAGACGGCGGAGGTCGTTGGGAAACCGCTGGTTCAATCAAGGGTGGTCGTGTTGTATTCGGTGCGTTAGCACTAGAGCGTGAAACAATTCTTGACCCTAATGGTGTAAGCGATAAGGTAAAAACTTATTTGCTCATCAACACATCTCACGATGGTTCAATCGCTATTCAAGCAAGCATCACACCCGTTCGTGTCGTGTGCGCTAACACTCTTAACCTTGCGCTTGGTGGCGTAGGTCGTAAGAAGAACAAGGGTATCAAGCAATCTTTCAAGATACGCCATACACAGACCGCTAACGGCAAGGTTCAAATTGCTCGTGAAACTCTTGGTCTTGCTAATGCTTATATGGACGAATTTGATATTATGGCTAAGGCTATGATTGAAAAAGAAGTTAGTGCCATTGACTTTAACAAAATCATTCTTGCTGCTTATCCTAAGCCAGAAAAAGATGCTAAGGGTTCAAGCAAGAAATGGGAGAACAAGGTAGATATGATTAACGATATTTACACTGGTGAATTTAACGGAATGATTGCGGGTAATGCGTGGGGTGCGTTCAATGCGCTAACCGAACGCCTTGACTGGTATCGTTCTGCTCGTGGTGGTTCTAACGAGTCAATTCTCGCATCAGCATCAGGATTTGACCCTGCTATCAACGCAGAAAAAAATCGTTTGCTAAAAGTTGTTCAAAATGTTATGTCTTTAGCATAACAAAAAAATCCTGAGCAAGATTTAAAACTGCTCTCCATAACTGGAGCGTTAGCATAGTTGGTTAATGCGCTACCCTGTCACGGTAGAGATCACGGGTTCAAGTCCCGTACGCTTCGCAAATAAATATGCAACGCAATGCATAAAAATTTGGGACGTCCCCTGTGACCTGCATCACATAACATTTCTGCTAAAATAACTTTACGATAAGGTGATATTTTCCCCAAAATTTCTTTACGAAGACTTGATATTTTTCCCCAAACCTGCTAGACTTAGTCTATGACCCAACAAGTTGCAATATATGAAATGAACTACTCCTGCTCTCCTGGTGGCGTTGACTGCTGGGAAGCAACCATTAATGGATATGGTACCAGTACTACTGGATCTGATTTCAAAACTGCTGGAGATGCCCTTAACTGGGTACTTGACAGATACCCTGACGAAATGCTAGAATTGACAGTAGTATCCCACCCTGCCTACGAAAAGGAATTCGTATGAACACCATAGACGACCTAATAAATGAAATATATGAAAGCAATTACTCTCACCTAGAGTTTGAAGAAAATATGGGTGGAGAGGCTTGCGACTGCCATATCCATACTACACTAAATACTATTGCCCACTATGCAGGAATTGAGGTAGGAGAATGAAGGTTAGAATCAGTCTTGAACAAACCATTGATATAGATGATGCTATGTCTAATGATATAGGGTTTGAACTCTACGGTCCCCCTGATATGAGCACGGAAGATAAAGTAGATTATCTAATGGCTCGCTTTGCTGAGGACATAGATACTATGGTTAAGTATGATGAAGTCTTAGGTAACATCTCAGTAGAATACATATAGGACTAATGCTAGGATATAATAAAACAGATCTAGACGATATGACAGAAGGTTTGTCAGTGGTGCTTGGTACAATTAAGGATAACCCATATGTATACAATAGCGTATGGAAAGCAAGAGACCTACTTGAGGGCCTATGGGCAGAAGGGTACTTTGACTAATGAGTGCTTGTTGTAATGCTTCCGTAACCTTTTTTGAATCTACCCTGGTCTGTAAGAAGTGCTATACAGAACAAGATATGGATGCTATTCGTGTGGACTAAGTATGATTATCTATGTACTGATTGTGATGCTCTTTATGAGATAACTACCCTGCAAACTATCCCTGATTGCTTTGAGCCTCAGTGTGCGTGTGGATCAGATAAGATGGTTGGACTTGGGGTATCAGATGGCAATGCCCCTATCATTACAGATGTGAGCAAGGTCACACCCCGTACAGTTGTAAAAATCAACTCCAACCCGTATAATTAATATATAACCACAAACAAAGGAAAGATATGACCCTAGAAACACAAACCATAGAAGACCCAAGTATGTACGCAGATTACTACTCTTGCGACCTTGCTATCTCTATTACAAATATCAAGGCTAAAAATAGACACCACGCAGAAGCCGTTATGCAAACCTTTATAGATGAGATTGCTAAAGTAATGGATGATGAACTCAGTTGGGATGACGCTCAATGGGAGATAGAGGAAAATGTATTTTGCCCTGAGTATGGTACTTGGGAGGTACGATGAACATAAGAGAATTTGAAGAGTACATCAGAATACACCTTATCTCATTACAGCAAGACTCTGAGGAAATGCAAAAGCAAATGGGGTTCATTGATGACCTTGACTCAGATGAGTATAAGGACTTAGAGTTAGAGGATGTCTCTACTACTGGACAAATGCTTGCTTGCTACCACTTTTTGTCAGTGCTAGAGGGTAACATATAACTATGATGAATATGACCCTAGAACCAAGACTACAGAAACTGATTGATATGGGAGAGTCAGGAACTGACATCCTACACGGTGAACTTAAAAACCTAATGCTGGAAGCCGAGACTGATTATCTTGAGATTGAAAAAGAGGAGCGTGAGGGTGGATACTCTGACGCAATGCTTTCTATGGACCGCACACGAGCAGAAGGAAGAATGGACGCTCTTGTAGAAGTCTATGCCCTTACATATCAACTAGCATTTGCTCTCAGTGAGAGGATAAAGAACAATGGATAAGTTTATTGAAATGGATTTTGATGAGTGGTGTGAGACCTACAAGCCAATCGTTAATCATATAGACACAAATGCCTCATTTGATAATGGTGAGGGTGGCATTATGTTTGAGACCTACGGCGATGAGGTTGAGTTTGTAAAGCAGCAAGACGCTAATAAGATATGGATGTATGGGGACGGAGACGACGGTGGAAGTTATATCTGGTCTGGTTGGGGCTTTGTTAATAGGCTTGGTTATTTTATCACTGATA
>Ga0247723_1002292_pt1 | contig 10318 bp, 9 predicted proteins | sample MSEWelMarce5H_FC_FD_189079 | JGI IMG/M metagenome (GOLD analysis project Ga0247723, IMG submission 189079) | Subsurface sediment microbial communities from gas well in West Virginia, United States - MSEEL Well Study Marcellus 5H_FC | ecosystem: Environmental > Terrestrial > Deep subsurface > Rock...
ATACAGATGAATCTATTGTTTCATATGGAGCTTGTTGGTAAGTACCGCCATCATCAGGTAAGAAAGAGATTCCCGTACATTCATTAAAGTGTTCGTATACCCATGCACCTACTTCCATCCACTCATGCTCTTTAACAGAGATAGTAACAGAGGGTTTATGTTCACACCAGTGACGTTGGTAAGCTAACCAAATCTTTAAATGCTGAAGAGCAGTTAAATCATTACGAGTATATCCAGTAGACTTCATAGGGAAGCTGAACACAGTTGTTTGGTCAGGCTTCATTACACAGTCTTCATGGTTAACACCTTGTTCAATTAAGAACTGTGTTAATGGATCTTTCTTATCTTGGCGTATACGACGGATATAGTGTGGTGCATGTCCAGCATGAATACCACTTGAAGTAAGGGTTAACTGAGATACAGTACCTTCAGGTTTAACGCATGTAATAGCTGCTGAAGCAGAGATACCTAGCATCTTAGCCCATTGTTCATTAGTCTCACGAGCTACATTTCTAAGGTGGTTAAGAACATACTCAAGAGTAATTATGCTATCTCCACGGAGAATACGGTTGTCTAAGATACCAGTCATAGATACACCTAACAAGCGTTCTTGTTCAGTGTTTTGTTTCCATACATCACGTAGATAAGGGAAGTGAGTAAGGGTAGACTGCATAGTACCCATGATAGTAGCATAGCGTACTTTAGTTGTGAGAGTATCTAAAGTATCATCAGCAGTAACAACTACAGTTGAGAGGTTACAGAACTGATAGGGCTTAAGAATAATCTCTGAGCAAGGGTTAGTACCATACTGTACATTGAACTCTCTACGACCCCACTTAGCTGCTTGCTTTTGGGAGGCTTCACGGTTGAAGATACCACGTTCACCTGAGTGACTGTTGTATATATCTAACCATTCCTTCATAAACTCACCGATAGAAGGTTTTGTTTGGTATACAGCTGAGTTGTTAGCTAATGCACGTTCACCATACTTTTCCCACCAAGTACCTGTCTTAGCAGTAGCATGGTCATAGTTACCTAAGTCACCTAATGAAATCATTGCTGACCTACGTACACCACCTACAACAACTACTTCACCGATCTTACACATGATATCGTGACATTCAATAGCAGATAGTTTACGACCTTCAGCATGTTTAAACTTGTCTACAGTGTAGTTAAACAAATCAATCAAGGGTCCTGGACCAGAAGCTCTACCACCAAAAGTCTTTAATGGCGCTCCTGCTGGACGTACTAAGGACACATCCCACTGAGAGATCTTACCAGCATATAGACGAGCTATTAATAATTTGTATGCTTCACACCAGCCTTCTTTACTGTCTTCTACAGTAATAATTTTATCACTGTTAGTTAAAGTAGGAACATCAGGTAATAGAGAAGTATATTGGTTCTCACACGAGAAGCCCACGCCAGTACCACATAATAGGATGTACATGGCCTCATCAAAACAACGCGGATGATCTATAGGGAGATAGCTACAATTGTATGCTGCAACGTTAGTTCGGGTAAGGGCTTCCCCAGCAGTCATAATAGAACGCATAGATGGAAGAGAGTTTAAACTTTTTATCTCATTTTCTAGGCAAGGCCATACAGAGTCATGTACAGGTATTGTGTCTTTAAGTTGTTCTTTAAAGAAAGAGATCCATCGATCAGCTGTTTCATCCCAGTTCTCTCTACGATTCTTTTCAGGTAAGTATCGAGCATAGCGGGATTTAGCGATTAGTTCTTGATATGAGTTCATTAATGTCCTTGTTAATTATTGTTGTTCGGTATTAGGTACCGACTCTTTAGCAAAAGAAATACTTTGAGTTATAAACCTCTTGTAGGTTTAAGCTTCCTGTTACTGGTTGAGGGAAAACGAATGATTCTTTATTCTCCATGAGAGTGTCTTGCAGTAGGTTAAAGAAGTTTTCTATGTCATACTGCGCTACAAAGGTCATCTTAGTTACTTCTTGTAGAAAATCCACTTCATCAGCATGGGTACTAAACGAATCATGGACAGCACCAAAGCTACCGTTGAAACCAACAACAGTATTAGCCATGTGAGCAGCATCATAGGAATGTACAACATTAGGACTAATACCCGAAGCATAACTCCTACGGCATGGTACTCGTTCGCCAGTCTCTTTATTGAGGACATCCACTTTAATAACGTGCATGACACGACCATCTTTATTTCCTTGAATACCCCGTATTGTACCTCTTTGTTTACGTTCGTGCTGAAGGTAAGCTTTATAAACAACAGGGAAACCAGAAGGAGTATGCCAAGCAAGGTGATTTCTGTTTGAGTTGAGTTCATGTTCTGCAATCTTTTGAAGATATTTAGTTGTCTTAAGTGGACCAGCACATACTTCATTGATAGCCTTAATAAGGTTACCAGCTAAAACATCACATTGATCCTGATCTATGTTGTACTTAACAGTATAACCTTCTACATGACAGTCATCGTACATGTTCTTAGCTATACGTTTTTTACCAGCGCTATATGCTCGAGTCATTGAGCCTCGTTTAGCGATACCCTTACGGATATGCTTCATAGGCATTTGTTTCTCTTCAAACCACTCAGGCATAGTCTTGATAAGTTCTTTAGCAACAGCTACATAGAAGTCTTTCTGGATAGGAGTAGGTACTAAGGACACTAAAGTACCTGCTTGTTTATCTTTAGACATTGCTGCCAGATGTTGCCAACCATTGTTGCTACCATCAATAGGTATAGGAAAGCCAGACATGTAGGGTTTACCTTCAGACTTAGCTCTTTGATAGTTTACTATTTCATTACAGCAAGCTAAGAAACTATAAGGCTTTTCAGCTGTTTGATTAATTACCTCATTCAAGCTAGTAGAAGTAATAAACCCTATATGTTGGTTAACCCACAAAGCACGATCTTCTAAAGTCATTTTATCTAAAGAGATAGTATCTAGACCTTCTTCTTTCAAGTATGCAGCATAATCAGTACCGAATCCCTGCTGTCCAAGCTCATCAAGGGAGAATGATTTATTGTAACAAGCTGCTGTGTGGACACATAACCAGAAGTAGCCTCGTTCGGTGACTTCTTTCTTATTAGCAAACAAGAAAAGGGATCGGGCCAAGTCAGACCCTTGGAACTCCAGAAAAGATTCGGCATAGTATACTCGTCCTCGGTAGTCACAAGATACCTCCTGATAAAATGTTTTGTTGTTTATTAATCGAGCTTTCTTTACTACTTGACTGTACTCAAAGTATTTACTTATCAGTCGCTGTAGCTTAGGGTCTTTCTTACCGAAGAACTTTGTGCCATCTATATGATTAAGTTTCTTAGGTAAGTGTAAGTTTTCATGGTGGATATTGTATTTGTATATCTCACCATTAACATCAACTAGTTCTAGTATTTCGGTAGGATGATTCTCTTCCATAGCCTTTAATAGAGGTAGGTTTAACGACCAAGGTTGTTGGCGTAATGTTTCCATACTTCTAATAAAAGGTTTACTTAAATACTCATGAAATAGTTTACTGTTAGTCCATCCTTTAATGAATGGTTCTTTAGTAAGGTTACTGTATAGTCCAGCGATAGGCAGCAGAGGTTCAAATGAAGTACCTATAAGCGTAGGCTTAAGGTCATCTGTTTGATTAACAATACGCACCATATAGGGAGCTTTACGACCTTCATACTCTCTGAAGATGTCTATTAAACCGTCTTGTAAGAACGTTTCAAGGAGAATATCTCCCAGAGAGAGGGTGGATTTGATGTTGTGTTCATCAATTCCAATAGCACGAGCGATTCTTTTCCCGATAAGATCAGATGCAAAGGTGAGTTTAACTGAAGCACTGTGCGTAGCATTCTTGTTACGGATACAGTATCTAAGTAGTGTGTCCCAGGATTCATTAATAAATCTTTCAAGATCATATTCCCATGTAGGGTGATGTGCAAGGAGACGCGCACCCTCATTAAAGATCTTGTCTGAATTAATTACTACCTTGGATACACGTTCAGAAAGATATTGGAGTGGATTCATTATTCGAAGTCTACAAATGAAGTTTGTTTAAGACGTCCAGTGTTTGTGTCATACGATGTATTACCACAGTCACCAGTGCGACCAGTAAATCGAGACTTTAAGACTCGAAGTCTGATAGTGTTACGGAGAGCTTCCGAGTCAGCTATCATGTTGCGACAGAAAGCAATGATGTCAAAGCTAATCTGCTTAATAGAGCCTGAACCTTTGATGTCATCTATAGAAGGCATATGACCTTCTTCAAAGGGTTTCTCACCTTTACGCAAGTGAGATACAACACCAAGCCAGATGTTGTGTTTCTTAGTGATCTTAAGTAAGTCAGACATGAAGGAGTCAACTGCTTCATTACCTGTTTTACCTTTAGCACCTTCAGATACAGCAATAGTGATGTGATCAAGGATAATATACTTACAACCCATCAATGCTAAGTGTTCTAGTTTATCAATGAGTGACTCATCACTAACAGAACCTTGGTGGTCTAACAACACTAAGCGTTCATCACCAAAAATAGTTTTAAAGGCTGTATATTGTTCTTCCTCAGTGACATTATCTGTCTTGAGGTTCTTACCAAGCTGCATACCAATAAACTTTTCTGCTGTATCACCAACAGATTCTTCAAGAGATACCATACCGACCATGTCAGTTGTCTTGTCAAGAATCTCCATTACGATTTCTTTAATAACAGTTGACTTACCTGAGCCAGTACCTGATGTGAACAAAACAATCTCACCCAGACGCATACCATAGAGCTTCTCATTGAGTGTCTTGAGACATTCAGGATAGGCTAAAGATACAGTGTTTTGTTTGAGCTTGAATTGTTCCCATACAGCTTCACCTTTAACAACGTCAGAGGGGCTATATGATCTTGCATCAAAGATACAGCTCATTAATGTAGCACTACCTTGTTTGATTAGTACGTCACAAGGGTCTTTCTCAGGTAGAGTAGCTACCTTAACTTTATCATAGCCAATAATCTTAGCTGCTTGTTGAGTAGCTTTTTGTCCAGCCTCATCTGAGTCAAACATAAGAACTACTTCATCAAAGTTTCTTAACCACTCACGTTGTTCAAGGATTAACGCGGTCGCTGATGCCGAGGGAATGGCCACGGAGGGGTAGTATCGTTGATACTTGTCATACTGCGCTTGCGCCACAGCGAGGGCATCGAGTTCGCCTTCACAGATAATAATCCTCTTTCCTCCAGTAACCGTTGCTTGGCCAAAGAACTGGATGTCTTTAAAGTTGCCATGGATGACAAATGTTTTAGGTAACTTTCTCTCTTTGTATGCCACGACCACTCCATCCTTAGTGTAAGGATAAAAATGGCTAGCAATAGTACCGTCCTCTGCGTACGATACTTTAACTCCATAGTGAGCTGCTGTAGCCTTTGTAATACCACGTTCTTTAAATCCACGAGTGTCATATTCTTTAATTTCCTCTAGTGTGTGCATTGAGTAGTTCTCTTTGTGATATTCAGTTGGTTTATAAGTAGGATTAATAGGAGAGGATTTTTGGCAACTAAAACAGAAACCAAACTCATCATCCTCTTTATAACTAAATGCGTCTGATGACGAACATTTAGGGCATGGTGCATGTATCCATCTAGACATGTTAGCTCCAGTCTCTATTTTCTCTTAGCTCACGAATGAATTTCCTACGTTCTTTTGCTTGCTTCTGTGTTTCCTTTTTCTTTTTAAACTGGTCTTTGAATTCATCCTTCAAGGATGGTTCATCATTGGTTAATGGTTTAAGTTTCTTATTCATAAGACTTAGGTTTTAAAAACTTGACTGCTCCGATGTTACCGTTATACCAGAGACGCTCTCCATCAGGTGTTTCATCTCGTGATAAGACCTCACATTCCCATTGCTCTTTAACTTCGCTGTACGTAAGATCTCCAGCGCCAATACACCATTTGTATATAACAAAAGTAAATGATTCAAGTCCGTAATACTCAATATCATCAAGGAGTTCTCGACAGGAGGATTTATATAATCTCCAATCACTTTCTGTTCTAGTAACCCTTCGTCGCTTAAATCCGGATATTGTCTTTCTTGATACACTTATGAGCTGCTTTCTGCCGATGTATCTTCTTCCTGTTTGGAGGTTGATAATGGCGTAGATGAATCCAAAGGCGTTGTCTGGTCTGTCTGTAAGAGGGTACCAGTGTCCGTAGTCTCTGTCCATGTAAGTCTTTCTTTTAGTTCTTCAAAGCTTAAGGGTCGGAGATCATCATTGAACTCTCGAATGTAAATACAGTTAGCGCATTTAACGAAGTTATTGTACCATGTTTCTGGTTGTTTGTCTTTCCAGATCTCGATAACCCTGTCCCACAGTCGGATATTAGGTGTATCTTTAGTCAGCTTGATAGCTGTCTTTTCACCTATACCACGTAGACCTTGGATGTTATCTGTTGAGTCTCCAGTAAGAACTTGCATCATCAAGAACCTATATGCTTCAGAGTCATTGACATAGTAGAGTTTATGATTCCTGAAGTTATAGTGCCAACCAGTAAGACCATTTAAGTCTTTATCGATATGACATATGATGTATGTTTCTCCATTATCAAGAGCAGTACGAGCATATACACCACATAGATCATCTGCTTCAGCACCATGTGACGCTATACAGAAGTCTTTGGCATACTCATAGAGCATCTCAATACGTTCTTTAACTTCAGGCTCGATAGTGTCTTTACGAGTACCTTTATATTCAGGGTCTACCTGATATCTAAAGTTATCTTTACCCTTCATAAACACTAGTCCATCCGCTGCACCAGTCTTCTCCATAATATTATCTAGAGCTTCGTCTAGATGTTTCTTACAAAGAGCTGGTGAAGGAGTAGTATAAGCGATCTGATATAGAATACTGTCTACATCAATGATCGCTAAGTCAAAGCAATCTTCTTGTTCAATCATTAATGCACCTCAGCATAATTAGTTCCTACATGAGCGCCACCACCCATGCATGTAATACCAAACCATTTAGGAGCCTCTGTAAAAGCTTCAATAGCTAGTTCTTTTACTTCTTGGTCATAGCTTTCAGGCACTACAACAGCTACTTCATCATGATAATGTAGAGCAAAGTAGTGTGGTATCTTTCTTTCCCATAGCTTGTCTTGTAAGTATACAGCAGCTGCCTTACAGGTGATACCTTCAGTAGTCTGTAGTATGTAGTTAAGCACTTGATGTGATGAACTTACAAACACTATACGACCATCAAGACCTCTTACCCAAGCATTGTCAGATCCAAAAGCGTTAGATGTTCTCTCATACTGTCCTATGAGTCTGTCTTTAAGTTCCTTGAGTCCTGGAATTGAGTTCTCAAACTTTCCGATAGCTTCTTGTCCCAGTTTAGCATCTCTCTTTCCCGATAGTATGAGACCAAGTTTACCCGCCCCACCACCAAACAAGAAAGCATAAAGAAAAGGCTTAGCAAGCTTCCTACTAGTACCGAGTGCGTTAGCGTTGCGTTGATGCACGTCTCCATTGATTACCTCATTAGTAAAGTCATCGTTATTGATATAATGGCACAAGCCACGCATTTGGTTACCAGCTGAGTCAGCTCCGACAATGACAGTTCCGCTCTCACACTTGAGAAGAGACCGCATTTCTTTGCCATAAACAGAATCAACGCTAGGTAGATTAGCAACGACTTCGTGACGACATCTAAAGGTAGGAGTGCCAATAGTCCACATGCGACCATGCAAACGATTGTCACCTGACTCTCTAACTTCTTTAATCCATCCCTCAAGAATACCTTTCCTTGCTCTAAGGGTATAGTACTCGCTGATAAGCATAGCTTCTGGACCCAAGAGTTCAAGCGAAGATTCAGTGAGCTTAGGGCTTTTGTTAACGAATTTGCCATTAATTTTTTCTACGTTCCATTCATCTGGAACCCATCCTATAGAATAAAGATAGTCTTTGACGACCTCTGTGTTGCCTACTTTGCCTTGTTCAAAAGCGATACGGCAATATGGTCCCTCAATAGGGCGATCTGTACGACCACGTTCTTGTTCAATACTAAAGTGTTTGACCGTTGCTACTGTATAGCATCCATCTTTACGCCATGCTGGTTCTTTAAACTCATCTGGCTTATCTACTTTAATACATCTCATACCGATACGTGGTTCGAGAATCGCCTCGATATGATCCATCTTATTGTTAATCTTCATTAGAAGTGTTTGCGCTTCAGGCATATCAAACATCCATCCTTTGTTTCGGATAGCAGCTTCAATAGCAGCAAAGCGGTTTTCTACTTCTAAACCTTTAGCATACATTGGGAACTTACCAATGATCTTAGTTGCTTCTGCTGTAAGTATCTTGTAGACTTTAACGTTGAGTTCAACGTCTCGTATACAGTATGTTAGCATCTCTTTAGAGTACTTAGTAAAGTCTTCAAAGGTTAATTTAGGAAAGCCTAACTTAGAACCCCAACCTTCGAGACCATGTTTGTGATCTCGTTTGTATTGGTTTGTTTGAGACATTACCCAAGTGTCTATTACCCTTACATTGTCAGGCGGGTACCATCCAGTAAGGTGATTCAACACTACTAAGTCATAGCCAATAATGTTATGACCAAAGATAATGTCTGCCTTACTAATGAACGCTAAGCCTTCTTGTAGAGAGGGTAACTCATTGTCGTGATCAGAGAATGAATAGACATTTCCGTTGTCAGCATCTACAGCTACCATGCACCAGATGGTGTCAACAGTAGGCATAAACCCGTTTGTTTCAATGTCTACACATAAACGTAATTTACTCATACTAGTAATGCCTGAGCATACATTGTTGTGTAGGGAGCTTCGAGTGCTCTTGCTTCCACTTCACAGGGGTCAAAGAAGTATTGTTCTTGTTCATCATTTTTATCGTAGGTTAATTTAGGAATACTAAAACCATTTCTACCAGTTAGAGCTTGGCAAGCATGAACGAACTCGTGGCATACTATGTTAGCCATTTTATCCATTGTGTAGGGATTGCCTTCCCAACCATGTAAAAGAGGATCTCTTATTTGTATTAAGATCTTTTTATTATCTTCACTGAATATATGTAGCCCACAGGTTTCTCCTTTAGGGTCATCATACTCGATAAAACATATCTGTATGTTTGCTTTATCAACTATTATTTCTACATTAAATCTATTTATGTAGTCATCTAGTATTCTAAAGAATAATAATTTAATTTCTTTTTCATAGTTAGGTACGCAGGATACTTGTATTTTTATATTGTTGTACTTACTACTCAGAGACATATTGAAACGATACATTAGGTGAGCCAAGAGCGTTTAACTCTTTAGCCATCATCATCATTGTTTCAGCCTGATCTTCTAGTGCTTCCTTAAACTCATTGAGCTTATATTGTAGATACAAATTATAAAACAAGAATACAAGTAGTAGGATGTTAGTCCACTCAGAAGTCATCTTTAAGTAGTCCTGTGTTTGCTATCCATGCAGAGTCAGCAAGGTTATTACGACCATCATTATGGTTTATTGCTACACTGTTCTTGCGTAGAAAGTCTAAACCAGTAGTGTCTTTGTAGAGCCACTTGTAGACTAATCGTCTAATACCTACTGAATATATGAGCTTAGCACAATCGATACAAGGACTAAGGGTACAGTATAGAGTAGCATTAACAGTACTGCTGTTTGTTCGTGCCACTTTAGCAATTGCTTGAGCTTCTGCATGTAAGACAATATTACTTTGAGTATCATTATCAGTCTTTCTAGGTGTTCCGTTATACGAAAATGAAATGATGTTATCATCTTTAACAATGATAGCACCTACTTTACGGTCTTCAGCATAGCTTTGATTAGAAATCAAGTCACATATGCTTAAATAAAATTCATCCCAGTCACATTGAGATTTCATTAATTACCTTTCTATTATAGTCTTCCTCAAAACCAAAACAATGATCTAAGATCTGATCGAACTCAGCTCGCTGTTCTAGTGTAAATGGTTTCTTAAGAACCATTGTTACAAGCACCTCGTCTTCAATAGTAGTGTCTACTATCATGATAATACTCCATGTTGTTTATCCCAACGGTTATAGTTCATTAGTTTTAAATCATATGAACGGTTAATGGCATTACTATCTAGTTCCCATTTGCTGGACAATAAGTCAAGCATACATTTAAGTTGCCCAACTTCTGTTTCAAGATGTTCTTTATTAGTAACACCAGTATTTGGGTGAGGATGGTTTAGTGTAAACCTAAACACTTTGCTGATAGCTTGAATTACTTCAGCACATTCTTCTTGGGTTGCTACAGGGATTAAATGCACTCTTCAAGTTCCTCTACTGAAACTATTTGATATGATTC
>Ga0247723_1002293_pt1 | contig 10317 bp, 2 predicted proteins | sample MSEWelMarce5H_FC_FD_189079 | JGI IMG/M metagenome (GOLD analysis project Ga0247723, IMG submission 189079) | Subsurface sediment microbial communities from gas well in West Virginia, United States - MSEEL Well Study Marcellus 5H_FC | ecosystem: Environmental > Terrestrial > Deep subsurface > Rock...
ACCAGAAGCTGCGCGAATTCCGCATGGAGGCTTACAAAAACTTTGGAATTGAGCCTACAATGACCGCAAGTGCTCCTGATGCAATAGGGGGCGGGTTCAAACTTCTGGGAGTTCGTCCCAGTTAAAAATTAGGATGCGCAGCAATGCCCATATACAGCGTTCAAGGCCCAGATGGCCGTGTTTATGACGTAGAAGGGCCTGCTGGCGCTTCCGAAGAACAGATTCTTGCTTTTGTTCAGCAAAATCTAGCATCCCTCCAAGAACAAAAACCCAAAGAAGGCCTCCTTGCGGGGCTTCAAAAGGGCGCTGAGTCTACGTACTCACAACTGCGTTCCGGTCTTGGCGCACTGGTTGGCTCCGGCGAAGAAGCGGCTAGGGCCGGACTTGAGCGCGGCGAAGATATTGGCCAACGCTATGCTCAACAAGTCAGCATGGACAAGGTCAAGCAAGCCTACGAAGACAGTGGTTTGCTGTCTGCCGCTGGCGAAGCCATCAGCCAAGTCCCCTACGCAATCTCAGAGCAACTCCCCAACCTAGCCACATCTATTGGCGGCGCTCGTCTTGGCGCTTTGGCAGGCGCACCGTTTGGGCCTGTGGGTTCTGTCATTGGTGGTACTGCTGGTTTGGTTGCGCCCTCATTCTTGCAACAGTTGGGCGGTAACGTCGAGCGGCAGGCAGCCGAAGGCAAACCGGTCAGTGTAAGCAGCGCCGCGGGCGCAGCCGCCCCCCAAGCCGCGCTCGATGTCGCTGGTAGCTTCATTCCCTTGGGCGGCAAACTGGTCAGCAAACTGACTGGGCTTCCTGTTGAATCCTTGTTGGGACGCACCTCTGCACAAGCCACAAAACTGGCAGACGAGAAGTTGTTGGCCACGTTGGCCAAAGGTACTGGAACCGGCGCACTGGCCGAGATTCCCACTGAAATTGCACAGCAGATGTTGCAACGTGCGCAAGCAGGGTTGTCACTGAGCAGCCCAGACGCGCTGAAAGAATATGGCGAGACCGCCTATCAGGTTGGTTTGCTTGGGCCGCTGGGCGCTGTTGGCCGGATGTCCGAAGTTGGCGGAGCCCGTCAGCAAGTCGAGCAAGAGCAGGCACTGGACATGCGCCAAAAGCGTTTGGCCCAGATGGAGCAGGAAGAGAAAGACCGCGCCGCGCAAGAGGCGGCAGATGCCGCAGAAGCCGAGCGCCGTCAGACCCCTGAGTTTGCACTGGAAGCCGAAGCTCGATACAACGACATCCAGCAACAATTCATCAACCTGCGCGAGTTGGCCAAGGGCAAAGTTGACCCCACCGATCTGGCCGCAGTCGAGGCGCAGAACGCTGCCAAGCGTGACCTCAAAGGTTTCAAGAAGACTGACGAATACAAACAAGCCATTGCTGACTACCAACAGACCGCCGGTGTTCGTGCCCAGTTGAAGAAGCAGCAAGAAGAGATTGACCGCCAGAAGGCGGAAGACGACAAGCAGAAAGAGATCGCGCTTCAGTTGCAGGCGATGAACCAGCAACCCGGCGTTCAGCAGACTATCCCCGGCCTTGAGCCGATGGAGACAGAGAACGTAGCACCGCCCAAGGAAGAAGAGTTTGTTGACTACGCTCAGCAAGCCCGTGCTTTGGGCGAGCAACTCGATGTGTTGCGTGATAAAGCCAGAACCGTCAAAGGTTTGGACGAGAAGATTGCACTGGGCGAACAGTACGACAAGATTGAGAAAGCCCGCAAGGAAGCCGAAGACAAAGCCAAGGCTACCACCAAGCCCGCCCAACAACTGAGCATCCTCCAACGCAAGATGTCTATTGCCGAGGAAGAAGGCGACATCCCTGCACAGGTTGCACTGGCCAAGAAAATCCAAGCGTTGGGCTTTACAACCGAAGACTTGGCACAGGCTGAGATTCCGTTGGCTCCGTTCAAAGCCAAGTCTGAGTCCGCAGAAGCTTTTGGTGAACGTGTAGTTGGCCCTGAGATTGCCGCAGGCCGTGAAACAGCAAGACAAGAGCGCGAAGCAAGAGAAACCAAACTTCAGACTGAAGGCGCGGCACTACGCCGTATTGGCGAAGCCAAGGGCAAAGCTCCTTTGGAAGCCCGCACCGCCCTTGAGATTGCGGCGCTGGAAAAGCAACGCTTGCCCCAAGACAAGACAGAACAACTGGACATGTTCGGTATGCCGCTTAGCGGCGGCGTTGTCACAGGCGAAAAAGGCGCGCCAACCAAGTCTCGCGCTGAGATGGTTGCTGAGATGCGCATTGCCCGCGCTACCGGCAACAAAGCTGCTGCTTCTGAAGCCATTGAACAAATCCGTGACTTTGATGCCAAGGCCGCAGGCTACACAGGCGAGAAGAAAACAATGGACACCAAGGGGCTTACCCAGCCTGCGGTGCCGTTCAAGACCCCGGCCATGCCCGGCGAACAACCTTTGCGCACGCGCCAGCAACAAGCCTACGCAGATGCCAGAGCCAAAGCCTACGCTGACATGGTGGCAATTGTTTCCCGTTACAACCAAGGCAAAGCCAAGTTGGCTGAACTTGAAAATGCTCGTGGCACACTGGTTGAGAACTTAATTGGCGACATCGAGGCCACACGCGGCGCTCGTGTTGAACAAGCTGAAGCCGACCAAATCCGCCGTGACGCAAACGAGTTGTTGTACGACTTGGTTACTCGCTTTGGAGATACGCGCAACCTGTCCCAGAAGGGCACAGCCAAACGCCCCTTGTTCATTCCTTCTCAAGACACGCAAGGAAAATTTACAAGCGAAGCGCAGTACCCCACAGCAGAGTCACGCCCCGCTGGTCTGCAAACGTTCACAAACCCCAACGCTGCGGCACTGGCCATCAAAGAAGGTTTGGACGACATCCGCAACAAGGCAGTGTCCGAGGGAACTACTTCGGTTGAGCGCACATTCACGCCAGAAGAAACTTCTCCTGAAGCTTTGCGTGAGGAGCTTGACCGTGCGTTTGCACAAGAGCCAAACGAAAAGACCCGACCCCTGTTGGAGCAGATCGCCGACAATTTGAAAGTCATCAGCGCCAATTCTGACAAGCGCAACTTGGCGGCTGAGTACGTCTACCGTGCTCGTAACGGTTTGGAAATCAACACCGGCTTGACCAACGAAGTCAACGACATGCTGGCCGGTATGGAGCGCGGCAAGCGTTCTGAGACCGAGCTTGTGGGCGGCGAAGTTAAACGCGCAGTCCAGATGGACTTGGACAAGACTTTTGGTAGCGAAGCTCTGCGCGGTCGCGTGTTTGATACGCCAGAAGCGTTTGACCAGTATTTGGCCAGCGATGCTTTGCAGCAGATGCGCTCGACCATAGGTATGACCAAGCCTACGTTGTCCCGTCTGGTGGCGCGTATGGCCCCGTTTGTTAACCGCGCAACAAACTTGCAAAAGCAAGTCGATGGCTTGCAAGCTCAATACGATGAGCTTGTGGACAGACGCAAAGAACAGTTGGCACTGCTTGAACAGATGACCGTTGAAGAAGCGGCAAAAGAAAAGCAGGACATGCTTCGCGCTGAGCAAGCGTTGAAAGACGCTGAAGCAAACTTAAAAGCACTCACCGACCGTTTGGATGACGAGCTGCGCGGTTTGCAAATTGCTTACATTGAAGCAGAGCAGGCGTTCAGTTACTCTGTACAAGTGTCGGAAGACATTACCAAAGCTATTGCCGCCAACGCTGAAGGTTTTACAAAAGACGAAATGGCGGCGGTAGCTGACATACTTAAAGCCAAAGCAGAGTTGCACAAACTGACACAAGCAAATGCAAGCAAAGCAGGCGCTGTTTGGAATAGTACAGAACCTCAAGTTTGGTGGAAAGAAGCGCGAGAACTACAAAGCAAAATTGTGGTTGCCACACGGCGGTGGCGTGCAAACTTTAACTTGAACCAATCTGAGAATCGAATAGTCAAGTTTCTAGAACAAGATTTGAATTTTCAAATGCAGTTGCAAGAAGAAGCCGCGCAAATGGACACGTTGGCAACTAACTTGTTGAATGCAAGCCTCGAACTGGATTTGGCCAAGAAGAAACAAGACCGTAGCACCAACAACAAGAAGGCTTTGAAAGAAGCCAATGCGGTTATTGAAAAAGCAAAGCAAGGCGTTGTAGAAGTCAGAGCCCAAATCCAAGAACGCAAGGCAGTCATCGACCAGCTAGAACGTGAACTGGGTGTTGAGCGCATGAAAGTTCACCACCGCATGACGGACGACACCGCCGAAATTGTGGTTCTCAACGCAATGGCCGACACCAAAGAATTGGAAGACCAGTTGGCTGCTTTGCGCCAGCAAATTGACAATCTTGCCCCCGGCACATCTGGTGCATTGAACGCGTTTATTCGCCGCCGCGAAGCAGCCAAGGCCGTTAAAGAAGAAACCCAAGCCGAACGCGAAGAGCGTGATCGCGTACAGCGCCGCCTTGAGAACGAGCAAGCCGCCCGTTTGAATGCCATCCCCGGCGAGAAGATTTCTTTTGAAGGCCGTCGCCAGTTGATGGAGACTTTGGACGCAACGCCTGAACGCCTGTCCGAACTTGATGATGTCATTAAAGATGAGAACTCCACGCCTGCGGATGTGGAAGAAGCGACCAAGGCCAAAGAACGCCTTGAAAAACGCACATTTGAAATTGGCACGCTGCTGTCCAACGATGGTGAAGTAGCCAAAGCCGTTACAGGTTTGATTGACTCGCGCATTGCAAAAGTTGAAGAGAACATCAAGAACGTCACCCAACGCATGCAAGCGCCTGACAAGTACGACGCTGTTCTTGAAAAGAAACGGTTGTCTAAGGCTGACCGTGAAGCCGCGCTCGAAGGCAAGAAGAAGCTCAAAGCCTCACGCACCAAAGAACTGAACAAGTACAAGCGCGAACTGGCAGAACTCAAGACCAAACGCGACATCAAGCGCGGCATTGAACGCACCGAAGTCGGCACACAACGGTATGTAGAAGACATTGCTGAGGGCGGCGAAAGAACGCTTGTCCCAATTGACAACAAACCAGAAGCCGCACCAGAGATTGGCGCTAAACGTGCGCTGCGCCAAGCCTACGAAGCCGCCGTCAAGGACGGTGCTGAAGAAGTTGATTACAAGGGTAGAACGTATAGCGTCAACGACGTGCGTGAATACTTGGCTCCTCGCAAGATTGGCCCGGTTGTCAAGAAAACAGTTACCGCTGGCAACATTCGCACAGGTGAGATTGGCACAACAGAAGAACGCCTGTTGCCCACCAAAAACAAACCTACGCAAGCAGGCACAACTCGACCAGTCACCAGCTTGCAGGCCCAACGCGGCGCAGCCAAGGATGTGGCCAAGCAGCAAGCCGAGAAGCGCATGGATGAGATTGATGCTATGCGCCCCAAAATTGCCGCAGCAATTGACAAGGCTGAAGCAGACAACGACACTGTTCGCCTTAAAAACTTAAACGCTTTGGAAGTCAAGCTGGACAAAGAATACGCCACGCTTGAAAAAACCATGTCGTTTATTCCCAAGCCAACCAAGGGCATGACGGCTGCGCAGCTTGCTGAAGAACAAGACCGCGCTCGTAACCGCGCGGGTGAAGAGCAAGACTTGGAGGGCGCTTCGGTCAAGTACCGCACCGTTGAGGCTGGTGTCAAAGGTAGCACCGTTGAAGAAGTTCAACGCCTGACTAATCGCATTACCGGCGACTGGAAGATTAAACCCACCATTAAGGTTGTGGCCACAGAGAAAGACTTGCCCGGGCGCATCCAAGAACAGGCAGAAAAAGACCAAGTTACTGGCCGCATCCCCGGTTTGTATGACGCTGATACACGCACAGCGTATTTGGTGGCGGAGAACTTGGAAGACGGCGAAGACGTTGCCCTGACGCTGGCCCACGAAGTGGCAGGCCACTTTGGTTTGCAGCAAATCCTTGGCCAAGACTACGGCAAGACTATGGCCGAGCTGTACAACGGCAACGAGACTGTCCGCAAACTTGCAGACAGCAAGATGCAACGCTATGTCAACCTTGACCGCGACACAGCAGTGGAAGAAGTTCTGGCTGACATGGCCGAGACCGGTGCCGCACCTACCCCAGATACGCGCAGCGCTATGCGCAAGATCATTGACGCAATCAAGGATTGGTTTGCAAAGACGTTTGGCTACCGCAACGTGCCAGACAATGAAGTGCGCCAGATTGTGGCCAACGCTCGTCGTTATGTGCTGGAAGGTAAGCGCCCCGACGTACAAACCACGCCAATCGGTTCCGGCAAGGTTATGTACCGTGTTGACCCCAAGTACACAAACTCTGACTTTGCGTTTGCTGGCAAAGTGACCGACAAGTTTGTGGCCAAAAACCGCACGGTGTACGACAAGGTAAAAGCCAACGCTTCTGGCTTGGTGTTTGAGACCCAGTACGTTGACCGTTTCGCTGGCTTTGAGCGTTTGGCCAAGATCATGAAGCCGTTGGTTGGGACACAGATGATGTACTACCTGCGCATGTATGACCAGCGCATGAACTTTGTGTCTCAGGCTGTTGGCAACGGCGCGTTGCAGATCATTGAGAAAACCCGCAAGGACGGCAGCATCGAGCGCGTCATCGAGGCAGGCGGCGGAGCCAGCATTGCCAACACCGTGCAAATCTTGAAGCAGGCTACACCACTGGTGGGTAACGGCGAAGCTGTAAACAGGTTGTTTACTATGTACATGTCGGCCATCCGTGCCGAGGACAAAGGCTTTGCCGCCCTGCACTTTGGGGAAGACCTGACACCTGCTGACTTGAAGGCAGCAAAAGCGTCGATTGATAAAAACCCAGAAGTTAAGAAAATCTTTGATGCGGCCCGTGCGGAGTACAACGCCTACAACAAGGACATGATGAACTTCCTTGCACAGACTGGCGCTATCTCCAAAGAAACTGCGGCTGCTCTGACAAAGAACAACGACTACATTCCTTGGTATCGTGAGCGCAACGGCGTGGCCGAACTGGTGATTGGTAGTGAGTCTCCCATCAAGATAGGCAACATTGCCGAACAGCCGTACCTACAAGAGTTGGTTGGCGGCGACCGCCCTATCCTTGACTTCATGACCAGCTCCGTCCAGAACACCAACATGCTGGTGGACATGGGCCTGCGCAATCTGTCAACCAAGAACGCCGTCATTGAACTGGCCAACATGGACTTGGCCAAGATCGGCAAGAGCAAGATGGCTGGCCCCGACGTTGTGCGCTTCAAGGTGGACGGCGAAGACCGCTACGCCATTATCAACACTGACGACGCTGGCGTACCTGCCGAGGTGCTGGTCAAGGGCATGGAAGGTATCCCCACCCAGATGCCCGGCGCGTTCCGTTTGCTGGGCATGCCTGCCACGTTCTTGCGCAAGGTTGTCACAGCATCGCCGTTGTATGCGGCCAGACAGTTGTTCCGTGACTCATTGGCCGCGCCTATTCTGGTTGGCGCTGATTTTGTTCCTGTCATTGGCGCACTCCGTCAGATTGGCAAGTCGGCAACAAAAGAAACGCTGGAGCGACGCGGTATCACTGGCGGTCAGATTTTTACTGGCGCAAGCGAAGACCTTTCCAAAATCCTGCGCGACATTGCAAACGACAAGAGTGGCTGGCTGGAAGCCTTTGGCAAACTGGAAGCACTGAACATGGAGGCTGATGCCTCTACCCGCCGCGCTCAATACAACAGCTACGTCAACCAAGGCTTGTCAGAGATGGAAGCCACGCTGATGTCGCTGGAGTCCATGAACTTTAACAAGCGCGGCGCGTCTCCAAGCGTTCACTGGGCAAACTCTTTGATTCCGTTCTTCAACGCGCAGATTCAAGGTTTGAATGTTCTGTACAAAGCAATGACCGGCAAGTTGCCGTTCAACGAGAAGCTGAAGATTCAAAAGAAAATCTTGTTGCGCGGCGGCATGATTGCAGCCGGTACGTTGGCCTATACCGCCGCTATGCAGGACGACGAAGCCTACAAAAACGCCACACCAGAACAGAAGTACGGTAACTGGTTTATTCGTGTGCCCGGCGTTGAAGAACCTGTGCGACTGCCCATCCCGTTTGAGATTGGCTACATCTTCAAGGCGTTGCCCGAAGCCCTGTACAACAGCATGGTCAACGAGCATGGCGATGAAGAAGCCGTCAAAGCGTTTGGCAGTATCCTCAAACAGCTTATCCCCGGGGGCACTTCTTACGGCATCCCACAAGCCATGCGCCCAGCTATCGAAGCGGGTCTTGGCAAGTCGTTCTACACAGGCCGCGACATTCTGTCAGCCCAAGAGCAAGCATTGTTGCCTGAAGACCAGTTCCGTGAGAACACATCCGAGGTTTCAAAAACTATTGGTCGGGCCGCAGGTGTGTCGCCAATCATTTTGGACAGCTTGGTGCAGGGCTACACAGGTGCGTTGGGCTTGGCGTTTGTTCAGGCCGTTGGTTTGGGTTTGCCCAAGAGCGAAGGCCCCGAAGCCGCCGTCAAACGCTTGTCGAACATGCCGATTGTCGGAACCGCCTTCCAGCCCAACGATGCTGGCGCAATCATTACCCGCATGTATGACCGCATGAACGAGTTCAATAAAGTTAAAAACTCAGTTGAAAGCTTGATGGCCCGTGGCTACAAAGCGGAAGCGATGGAGCTGTTGAACAAGCGCGGCAACGAGTATGCAGCGGCGGAGATTGCGGACTACTACACAACCACCATGCGCGAGTTGACTCAGTACGAGAACGCAATCCGGGCATCCAACGCATCGCCTGAGCAAAAGCGCCAGCAACTGGACGAGCTTCGCAAACTTAAAACCCGCTTCGCCGCAACGGTGGAGCAGGCTACCGATAAAACCATACCCCGATAAGTCCGTCACGGATACAGGGTAGGGCTTTGGCATCGAACAGGCGCAGGGTCAGCGCCTTGTTCAAACCTTCACGCTTGATGGCAGCAGTATCGAGGCAGGGGACGAAGAACCCCTGCCCCTTCTCAACTTTGCTCCACGGGTACGTGATTGATAAGCGCTTCATCTGACTCCGTTACTTTGCGGCTGATGTGCATAGCCGACACCCTCATCGGCGGTGCACTGGTCTTGGCCATCATGTCCTTCTTGTTGACGTAGGAGACGGTGAACTCATCCTCCAGTTGCCGCTTGAAGTTGGTGTAGCCAAAGCTCATGTTTGAGCAGAACGACTTGAGCATACGCTCCTCGATGAAGAAGTCCACATGGCCAGCAGTTACGCCGTGCTCGACCCGGCCCATAACTTCAGCGCGGGTTGTGTTCCTGTCCACCATCGAGCCATCGCCCAAGTGCGCCAGCGGGCCAGCCTTCTCGCCGTACTTGACCACCACGAACTTGCCTTGGTACTCCTGCACGAATGCGTTGAGCACATCCTCGGCACTGCGGTGACCGCCCTTGATACTTGAGCGTTGAATGACGATACGCTTGCGGTAGCTGTCGATGATCTCGGTCAGGGGGAACTCAGCGATGTTGGCGTGGGTGCTGTTCATGATGATGCCTGCCGCGATAGCGCAGCCGATACCACCCATCCAGAACCGCTCGTCGTTGGGGGCCTTGTACTCGGTGTACATGCGGCGCACAGTCTCGGGCACAAGTGTCTTGAGCAGACCGATGTTGTCCACCATGTACTGCACCAGTGCCTCACCAGCTACGGCGTAGTTGTTCTGCAAGCACTTGACGATCTCGATCTCATCAGCGTCCAACTCCAGCTTCTCGTCCATCACGTACTCGATCAAGCGGCGCAGTTCACCCTCGGATGAGTGCTTGCGTGAGCCTGTCAGGTAGTCCACCACGTGGGTGTTTGATGACATGATGGCTGTGGATGACCATGTGGATAAGTTCAGCCGTTCCTTGTTGGCTCCAGACTCCATACGTTCTTTGCCGCGCCCCTCGCTCATGCTGAACAAGAAGGCAGGGAACCACTCGAAGTCGTCGCGGTTCTTGCTGGTGATCTCGTCCGTGATGAGCGGGTTGCTGTGGAGAAGTCCAAGGCGCTGTTGCATGGCCACAGGCGATGTGCCAGCACCGGTGCGGTAGTGGATGGGGTGGCCCCAGATCGAAGCTGCACCATCCAGCGCCAGCGATTTGCCAGTACCCGACTCGGTCGAGGCGCAGTGAACGGTCAGGCCGTGCAGTCCTGTGAAGCGCATCAGCGGGGAGCCAGCACCCATGAGGATGATGGCCAAGTGATCCCACAGCTTGCGGCGCACCAGCAGGTTGATGAACTGACGCCAGACTTCCAAGCTACCCGTAGGCCGTGAGTTCATCGTGATGTTCTCAAGTCCGGGCATGGGCACTTCAATGGCTTCCTTGCCAGCCGCATAGATTTTGCCGCCGAAGACGTAGGTGTCGTTGGGTTGCCAGCCGTAGCTGGACGGCACTTCAA
>Ga0247723_1002294_pt1 | contig 10313 bp, 28 predicted proteins | sample MSEWelMarce5H_FC_FD_189079 | JGI IMG/M metagenome (GOLD analysis project Ga0247723, IMG submission 189079) | Subsurface sediment microbial communities from gas well in West Virginia, United States - MSEEL Well Study Marcellus 5H_FC | ecosystem: Environmental > Terrestrial > Deep subsurface >...
GTTCGTGGGTAATTGAGATATCTAAATAGATATCAGAAGCCAGAGGGGGTTATCCTCTCTGGCTTTTTTCGTTTTGAGTCGTGAAAGGTGCATAGTACTGGGGAAAGTGAAACCGGCGAATCAATTTGGTTGTCTGGTTAGAAGAGTAAGGAGGACAACCATGCGAGACAACGACCTGTTGGATGGAGCTTGGGATGCTCCAGAAGAGCCTGCTCCCAAGCCAACGACTTGGAAGCGCAAAAGCTGTCGTGATTTGGACAAGCTGATGGGGGTTGAAGGCGGGGACTACGAAGATGACCTGTTCGTCCCTGTAAAGGTGTCGAGTACACCGAAACCTAAACCAGCCAAGAAGAGGACGGCCAAGGCTAAGCCTGTTAGGCGAAACAAGCGTCGAGCCAAGGCTACAAGAGTGAACCCCGAAGAGGCTGTGGCTCAGCTTCAGAAGTGGGTCAAGAAGCTTCTTCTGGCTCGGAAGAAGGTTCAGAAGTATCGTCAGGCGGTCAAGAGATACCAATCGCAAGGGAGGATCTGAGATGTTCAAGCAATTGAGTGCGTCTGAGGAATTGAGTTTCCGTAGTTGGGCTAGGGAAAACTTTTCCCTGACTCAAGAAGTGAATCCCATGTGGCATCCCGTGGTGCGGGATGAATGGGCGAAACTGACAGAAGCTGCCCTTAGTAGTGTCCAAAGCAAGGGGGTTTGAAATGAAAGTATCGTTGGATGGTGGTGCAACTTGGGTTGAAGTTGAAAATGTCAGGGTGAGTCAAGCCGTAGAAGATCCTGAAGGGGAGAATGAAGGCCACATTGAGTTCAACTTCACGGGTGAAGGGTTGGTGACAGATGTGTGGGTGAATGATGTCTGCGAAGGTACTAGCTCTGAGATGTATCAGGAAATTGGGGATCGGTTGGTTCAATAATTAAATTGAGGGGATATAGATGATAGAAGAATATCAAGGAAAGTGCGAAGTAATCTATTCTCTGGATGGTGATGATGGGGAAATTGAAGTACATTCGGTTGAAACCAGAAAAGAGGCAGAGGCCTTTTATGATGGCCTTAAAGCAAGTGGAAACAAGAATGTGAGCTTTCACTTCTTCCGCTGTCCTGACTGCAACTATGTATTTAGTTATGATTATTGTTCTATGTCGGGTGCCTGTGGTGACTGTGAATATCCAGACGATTGATGGTTTGATTTTGGCGAAACTGATTTTTGTCTTTCCTAAAAATATGAGAAGCAACGAAACTCAAACAAGGGGTGGATGATGAAAACTTATCGTTTACAGAGTACTCCTCTGGTTCATGCGCCGGGTATTTTCCGGTGGGCCAAGAGTGCTTGGGCTTTCAAGAAGGATCGTAAGCGGATTTTGAATGTCGTTAAGTGTTGGGATGTTCCTATCTCTGACAGGGAGTGGGGCAAGGTTCTTTCTGGCAAGAATCCCTTTCGTGTTGAGGGGGAAATTGTTCTGGTGGATGTAAAGGAGTAAGTCATGAACGCTGAATCCAGTATGTATGAAAGCGTTGCAATTCAGTTGGCTGAGGTGGTTAAGGCTTTTCGGGAGAAGTATCCCAAGGCTTTGGATCAGGTTTTGACAGATGTGGATATGAGTGATGAGGCTTTGGATGAGTTGCTGGAGGTTCTTGAGTAAAATTTGATACACTCTGGAGTGACTTCCAGATAGTAGGTTGCTGACTCCTATGAAGAAGCGGGGTTGTTACCGCAAAAAGCAGGGCCAAAAGCCGGTGCAGCCAGAATCGTGAACGAAGAAGTGGTCATAGCGCATGATCTTTTGCTTCGGCTGGCAACTACAATTGCGACTCGGGAAAAGGGGTGGGTGAATCAACACCAAGCACTAATACTGCTTAGCGGTTCCCCCGGCAAGGGAATACGGCCCCGAAGTACCTTCCAGCGAAACTATTCAACAGCCTTCTTATAAGTAAGCCCGGTGTGGGGAATTAATTAACCAAGGGCACACCACCTTGGGGTTTTATTAAGAGAATGCTATGTCTCGAAAAGTAAATGGCACTTTGAAATGTCGCATGAAGGGCAAGGATCTTCAGCATTTCTTGGGCCAAAAGACCGATGAGTTTGACTTTTGGTTTGCTCCTCATACCGACAAGGTCGATGTTGAGGACGCAAGCATCAACAATTTTAAGACTGTCTCTACCAAGGAGGCAACTCTGGAGTTTGAGGTGCTTGCCAATATGGATGACGATGTAAACCCGAATGTTGCTTTACAAAAGATGAAAGTTAACATCGAAGGCTTTAATGTAAAGGTAAAGGTTGAGGATTTTGAGGTTACTGATTGTCGTTAAAAACTGGAGTATTACTAATGGCTAATAAGAAGTCCAAGATGCAAAAGGCTTATGAGGTTGAAGTCACGATGACTGTGAGGAAGCGATACACAGTCGTTGCTGATTCGGAGGAAGAGGCGGTAGAGAAGCTTACTGAAAGTGGCATCATCACCCCTGCCAACGAGAATGGCCGGGACGAGGACTACGAAGAAGACTACGATGTTGGTGATCTTGTTGAAGTTGCTGAGCCGGATGTGGAGTAAAGGTGTGTAGTACAGCCCCAAGGGTTTCCGGCGAAACTCTTGGGCCTTTTCCTTACTAGTGTTGGTTCTAAATTACAAAAAGGAGTAAGTCATGCCGAGAGTTGAGGTTGGAGTGTCTGTCCCTCTGCGCTTCACAGTCGAAGTGAGAAACGGGCAGTCGATTGACGATGCCGTTGAGGAATTTCTGAGCAGTAGCATTTCTGGCCGTGTTGATTTGGATGGCGAGGCCAAGATTTATGAGTATGACGGCCCTGACTCTGTAAACAACACCTGCACTCCAATCGCTGAGTGCGATGATTGTGGTGAGGTTTTTCCAGAAGATGATCTGGAACAGAACAAGTGTCAATCGTGTCGTGAGTACGAAGAAGAGGAAGAAAAGGGAGACGAGTGATGGATATTCGTTGCGTGGTGGCTTGTCATGATTCTAATGGCCCGAATATGTACTTCGTGAAGGTGAAGTGCAATGTGGAGCAGTACAAGAAGGGACTGCATTACGAAGCAGCTGAGGGGTATATCAGCGAGAACTATGAGGTGAGTGGGCCTTTTTGGATTTGCGATGAGAACGATGCCTGTGGTGTCGATCTCTGTCAACGGATGGAATGGGATTGGGATGAAACCTATGTTGATGAGGCATATGACCATGAGTCAGAAGTATCTGAAGCCGACTGATCCCGATGCTTTCTTGGACTTCCCGGGCAAGTTGCCTGTGGAGGCTGGCCGGAAGGAGTGTCCCAAGTGTCAAGGGTATGGAGGCTGGAATCTGAAGGTTTTCGCATATCCTTTGCACCAGCATGAGAATACTCAAGAGAATCGTCACAATTTTTGTCACTTTAGGTCTGGTTGTTCAAATTGCAATAGTTGGGGGAGTGTGCCAGAAAGTCAGACTTGTGTGCATGAGTGGAAAGAGACAGGTCGTGTAGGTCATTGTTTGCATCTATGGGTTTGTGAGTTATGCAAGCAGTCACGATTGGTTGACAGTAGTGACTGACAGAAACCCCGGAGTAACATCCGGGGTTTTTTCTTTTTCCGAAAATAAGCTGTATAGTACCTGCCGAACAGGATTGAATCCCGACCGGCGAAACGAAAACTGTTGTTTGTTAATTGTGTCTCGGTGTGGGGAGCAATAAAAACCAAGGGCACACCACCTTGGTATTATTTGAGGGTTTGAGATATGTCCAATTCGACTTGGGTAAAAACAGGATTTAAGGCTGCTGGTAGTTTTATTGTTGATGATGAACTAGTACAGGTTGAAACTGCCGATGGTATCACAATAGGTGAATTTGAGAAATCAGATGGAACCATCTACAGAATCGTGGTGGCTCTAGAAGTAGAGAAACCCGATGGATCTACGAAGTATTTTGCTGGTGAAAAAGAAATGAGAAAGCATGGCTTTGATTGCCTTAATTATGACGAACTTTACTTTCACAGGGATTAATTACTACTCCCGGTGTGGGGAACAATAAAAACCAAGGGCACACCACCTTGGGCATGGAGAGGTTGAGATGAAACAATTTGAAGTCAATCTGCATGATAATGGTGATGGCGATGGCAGACAGAAGGTTTATGTAATAAGCGATCAGCTAGGTATACAAATAAAGGCTGACGGGTATGGTGATGTCCATTCAAAAGCACCACATGGGTGTCCGGTTTTATTGCAGCTTTACGATGGAAAATTGATACTAGATGTTTGGGCAGATATTAACCAAGAAGACCCAACGCACTCAATTGACCTTTCAGGAGCATTGGAAAAGCACCGAAAGGTCTAATTCCTATTAAAAACAGTAAACGGCGAATCTAGTTTACCAAGTTCCTTATTATTGTCTCTGATTCATCAACAAAAGGAGTTCAAGATGCCTTCTAATGATCTGGCTACTGTTTGGGTTCTTATTCCAGTACAAGTTCCGGGTGGAGAAGATTTGGATATTACTGGTTATGTAAATAATTTTATAAGTATCGGTTTGACAGATTTGCAAGAATCAGTTGATGATCCAAATATTGATTCTTCGGAAGATGACGAACTTGTCGTTAAGAAATGTGTTTTTGGGGAAGCCAAAATGGAGCAGAAATTTTAAAGCATAGGCGAATCTAGTTTCCCAAGTCCCTTATTACTGTCTCTGATTCATCAACAAAAGGAGTTCAAGATGCTTCCTAACGATCTGGCTGCTGCGATTGAGAACTTGGTCGTTTCCGCAGACGACGAAGGCTGCGATGGGTTGGTAGTAGTCGGTAAGCAAGAGTTCCTCTTTCTTGTCAACGCCAGCAAACACGCTGGGTTGAATGTCTCAACACACATCAATGATGATTCTAATGAGGATGCTGCCTAATGTCTTACGAAGAACACGGCCTAATCAACATCAACATGGAACTGGCCATTCCTCGTAGTATCATGTCCAGCAAGGAACAAATTGCTGAATACCTGAACCAAATGCTTCACGAAGATCCTGAGTTCTTTGGCGACTTCGGTGAGGAAAACATCACTATTGTTCAAGACAGTATTGATGCTGCATGAACATCTTTGTCCTAGATCCTGAGCCGACTCAAGCTGCTATCTACCATTGCAATCGTCATGTGGTCAAGATGGTGCTTGAGTCGGCTCAGATGCTTTGCACTAATTTAAACCTCAAACATATCGACACGCCCTATAAGTCGTGTCATATGAACCACCCTTGCACCATCTGGGCAAGACAAACCCGCTCCAACTACGAATGGCTCTGCGATCTGGGTTTGTCTTTAGGTATGGAGTACACCCACCGATACGGGAAAGAACATAAGTCCCAGTCAGTCATCGAATACTGCTACAAACACATATCAACATTCCCAGAAGGACCACTAACCCCCTTCGCACAAGCTATGCCAGATGTATACAAGTGTACAGATAGTGTACAAGCGTATAGAAACTATTACTTAGGTGAGAAGAAAGACTTTGCTATCTGGAGCAAGCGTGAAGTTCCAGAATGGTTTCAATTAGTAACTCAGGAGTAAATTATGCCTCGGCCCGTGAATCCCACTCTGACTTATGACCAAGATAACAATCGTTTATCTTTTGAGATTACAAGTGAACAGGACGAGAATATGAAGGCAGAGGTGGCTGTTTATCCAGATCCCCTTTTTCCTGATTCTGGTTTATGCGTTGCAATTGATCGCAATCTATGCCTGAATGTGAGAATTGATAAACATCCAGTCACGGGGGAAGTCGTTCCAGTTGTTGAATTGATCAATGATCGGTATGAATTGGTCGAGACTTTGGACATTCAAACAGGAAATGATAGCCGGGAGAAATATGTCAGAGCCAACGAAGAGCAAAGAGCAATTAGCCAAGCAGGAAGAGGTTGAATTTGAGCCTATAACGGTTTCAAAGAACGGATGGCGTGTTACCCTCTCATACCACGATGAAGGGTATTACGGCAAATTTATGCCCGTTAAAGAAGCAAATTACATGGGCTTTACGGACGATCCTTGCCTTCGTATGACAATTTATGAACGAGTAGAAGGCAAATGGGTTCAAATACCTTATGGTTCCATCCTTACTTATCTAAGACCAACTGACCCACAAGATGTAATCATCAATGCCACCAAGCTTTTAGTCAATGAATGTATTAAGAATCCAGAAAAACCTTTTGACAGGTTTTTCATTTATAAGCTTGCCACAATTCATCTCAGCAAAGGCGTGGCAAGATTACTGCCCGATTTCGGTTCGCCTGTGTCCGAGGACGATTGATTAGGTGCATAGTACCCTAACTCCCAAAGGAACACATACCGGCGAAACAAGCTGTCCCAATGCTTAGTAGTGGTTACTTAATCCCAATAAAGGAGTAAATCATGTTCAAGTGGCTTGCAGGTAAGATCCAACCTTACATCAAAGTAGTCGATACCGAAGCGTTGGCTGAATCCTTGAGTAGCAACACTACTCTGGTGGAAGAAGTCGCAGAAAAGACCGACATCGATCAGAAACTGTTTGAGCGAGTGGTTGAGAACATTTCTGCTAAGGAAGTTGCAGAATGCTTGCGGGATGATGGACTTGAAGCTTTGAGTACCGCACTAATTGAATGCGGTATCGCTGATCAGGTAAGGGTTTCTGCCGAAGATGTGGCTGAGCATATCGATGTTAGTGATGTTGCTGAGAACATTGATCACGCTGCAATTGCAGAAAATCTTGAAGTCGAGTGGAGTGACCACATCGACTATGATGAAGTAGCTAACGCAGTTGATATGTCTGAACTTGCATCAAAGATTGATACGAGTGACCTTGAATTTGACTACGAAGAGATTGCAAAAAACATTGATGTTGACGATCTGTCTGGAAAGATCAACATGCGTGATCTGGCAAGGGAAGTGGATCTGGGTGAAATTGCTGGAGAACTGGATGCTGATGATATTGCTACCAAAGTGTTGGAAAACATTGATCTGAGTGAGCATATCAGTCTGACTGACATCAAGCAAGCAATTGATTATAAGCTGCTGGCCAAGGCCATCTTGGAAGAGATGGCACTTGGACAGGGCGAAACCAAAAAGGAAGCGGTTTAATTGTGTCCAAAAGGAGGACAAACAATGCAACTGACTGAACGAGAGAAAGAGATTGTTATCGCTGCCCTGAGTTATATGGGCAACAATGTCGATGACCTCAATGAAGTGTTGGGGTTGAACGACAACGAAGATGGCAAGCCTTTTCAAGAGAACGAAGTCTTTGGTCTGTACTGCAAGTTCTCATTGGAGGAATCAACCAATGCAAGCTGATCAAGAGTTGGTTGATCTGGTTCGCAAACTCTTCCCCACCTTCAAGGTCGATACGGAGGACTCTGGGGAAGGAACGACTCGGATCATCGCTGGGTTTCTGAGTCTTGAGCCAAAAACTGTCGAGTGCCCCAGTCTGATTGGGGTCAGGCAGTTGCCCGGATGGTTGGCTTGCCTTGACAATGGTGAGGACTGTGTCGAACTGTACGAGGGGCCGAATCTTGAGCAGGCATTGATTGTCATGGCTCAGGAGTATGCCAAGTGGAAAGTAGCCTACGAGTTCCAGAAGTACAATCCTTCCCAGACGGTTGACAAGGGCATGTATCATTACTGGAATTAAATTGAGTACACTCCTCTGTTGGATGCCAGTATATTTGGAGAGAGATTACTGGTGTTCAACAGAGGAGGATTAAAATGCAAGAAGAAACTTTCTTACTGAATCCATATCAATACGCAACTACGGAAGAAGTGGTTGAGGAGTTGATGCTACCGCTTCAAGAGTTGGTATGCAAGGAAAACAATCCACATAAAAGAGAATTTTTGGAAAATGTAGTTAGTACATTGAAGGATTGGTATCGGTAGTCTCACATATCAACAAGCGCACATACCCACACGCCCATATACACGCACATGCGTGTGTGTGGGCGAAACTCTTTTTACGGCCTTTTATCCTCATAACAATCACCATTAGGAGGAATGACAATGGCCAGTTTCCAACCCATCTCTGAAACCGAAATGGACCTCTTTCTGAGGGACAAAGGTTTCCAGCATGTCCAACTGGAAGGCACCTTGGAAAAGGTTTATGCCAAGCTGGTTGCACCCAACACCAGTCTGAGGATCTATTCCTCAATCGTTCAAGGAACTTCCCGTCAATGTGGCGATGATGCCATCAGGGTGGTGCTTGCTTCACGACAAAAGCAAGGAATTAAGTTGGTTGGCTCAAGTCGTAGGGTCAATCGGACGAAGAATTGGAGAGACAATCTCCAGAAGCGTCTGGATGGATGGGCCGATATGCTTGGGCCAAACTGCCCCAAATGTGGTGGAGGCATGGTCGAGCGTAGTGGAGCCTACGGAGACTTCTGGGGATGCTGTAATTTCCCCGAATGCAAAGGATTGTGCAAAAAATGCGATTCAAACCAATAATCATCCTTTTAGCCTGTTTGGTCTTGGGATGCCGACATTGCCCTAGGCATACGGCTGAAAAGCCCAAGACCAAGCAGAAGATCACCAGCAGGCTTGAAACAGGCACCAAGTTGTATGCGGAAGGGTATGGGCCTAACCAACCCCGCCCTAACCGCAGCCCAACCCCCGCTGAATGTGTTGATCTAAAAGCTATCTTGGAATATAGCTTGGAGTGGTGAATTATACCTGAACAATTTCTGAACCAGACCTGAAGAATTCCTGAACCAGACATGAAAAAATTCTGAAGCCTGCCTGAAAAAATTCTGAAGCTTATGCGAATAGGTGTGTAGTACAGGGGTTTACGCTGGATCGATCCCGGCGAAACTTATTGCGGTTTGTCTTAAAAGTAGTCAAATGGCACAACAACGGAGGGCGAAAACATGGCTGTCAAAAGTTTGTGGGGCGAAGGCATCAAGCTGATGGTTGATGGGCCGGTTGCGGTCGTAGGGCTTGCTATCGGGCCGGGAAGGTTTGATAGCGTTAGTGAAAGCCTTGCTATCGTTCTGCAATCTGGCAAGGTGCAAGGGCATGTTCTGTCCCCCAGCCAGTTGGATTGGCTGAAAGAGAAGGCAGCGGGTCTTGCAGCCTAGGGCGAATCTATTTTTGGCTGTCCTTAGAATTGTTACGATCAACCACTTCTAAGGAGAGTCGCAAATGACCGCTATCGAATTGCTGGGTGCGTTGGAAAACCTTGGCTACAAGGTGATCGCTTTCCCCCCGGAAGTGATTCAAGGGGTGGACAAGGAAAAACTGGATTTGGCCTTAGTGGAAGGCTACTGGTCGGTGTTGGAAGATATTGGCAAGGATTTGCAAGAGGCCGAAAAGTGTGCAGCTAATAGCTGACACCAGCCCCTTCGGGGGCTTTTTTTGTATCCAGTCGAAAGGTGCATAGTACTGGGGATCCCCTCCCCAACAAATTCCCGTGTGGGCGAATCTAATTTCTGACTCCCTTAATAGTGTCATCACCAACCAAGGAGTCTCAAATGATCATCAAAGAGTACTACAAAGGTAAGAATTCCGAAGAACATCAAGTGTTTGCTGACAACGGCACACACATCGGTACGATCCTCAAGACAAAGAATACCAAGACGGAAACCTATCCGTGGCAGGCTCTCAAAGGCTGTCTGTTGATCGGTTCCTTCTTTGAGAAAGATGGCAAACAACGGGCAGCTAACGCCCTTCTCACACATTATGAGGGGATGTAATCATGCACCAGAGGAGAGTGTTCAAAGGATTTGCCTTTCGCAACCTTCACCAAGATGGTGTTACTTATTCAGTTAGGAACAGCAAGGGGCAGACCTTGTTGCACACCTATGGGGTGTTGATCAAGGATGCTGAGTTTGTTGTTCAGGCGGGTGGAAGGGAAAAGGTGCGCAGTACCGGGAAGAAAACGGTTCATGCTGGTGTGCGTGGGGAAATTGTTACTGATCCTGTGGAGATTGCGAATATCACCACACAGTTTAATCAAGACAATAGTGCGTATTACAACCCATACAAAGTTGATAGCTTTGTAAAGCCTGATGGTGATCCGATTCATTCTGCCAAGTATGTGTTTTTGACTAGCAAGGAAGGCAAGCCGAGAGTTTTGTTTGCTTGAGGAGAATTTTGAAACCGGCGAATCTTTGTTTTGTCTGTCTCATAGGTGTTCCCAATAACCAGTAAAAGGAGTAGCTGATATGAACCTGACCAAAGCCCAGATTGAAGCCCGTGACGCTGCTATCGAGGCAGCAGCCGAGAGGGAAGGCCGTTCCATCCGGCAGGCGAGGATCTATACCCTCTGCCGTGGTGGCAAGAAGGGTGGTTTAGCCCTGCATGGTGCCCCTCGTCGTGATCGGGTGCCTGCTAAGGG